>Ga0233336_1000112_pt1 | contig 14225 bp, 7 predicted proteins | sample GEONDECOMP225_FD_183636 | JGI IMG/M metagenome (GOLD analysis project Ga0233336, IMG submission 183636) | Leaf litter microbial communities from Shasta-Trinity National Forest, California, United States - GEON-DECOMP-225 | ecosystem: Environmental > Terrestrial > Plant litter > Unclassified...
AAAAATTAATCTTCCGTCTCCATCTTTAACCTTTTCAGTACAATCTTTTGCTACTTCTTTCTCAACCTTTATTTTATCTTCAAATTCGCTATTTACGTTCAAAATGCAACAACTCAAATATTGATCTACACTATTAGCATTTTTTAATCGACCGGAAAAACTCCCGAAGACCCAACTCGCTGTTCAATGGATTTTGAAGAGGCTGTTACCTCACCTGCCTAAGCACTTGCGCTGCCTCCAAAACCCCTCCCTGCTTCATCAGAAGTGGAACCAGCCCCTAGCTACTCAGAAGATGAAACGCGGAGCCCGACAGAAGGAGGTCGATATTGGAATATGGCCTCCGACCCCTTCACAACCAATCTTTATTTATCCAAGGCATTAAATGAAAGGTTTTTCGGCGGATCCACCGGACCAACCCAAACTGGTGCCTTAATCTGGTAATCTTCTTATTGCTGCGCACCTCCTTCTGCACCTGCTTTATAGGCTTGCTTCAGTCAGGCAAGAATGCTTTGTGGGTACGGCACTTACAACTACTATGCTGCCACCCACCACCTGCCTGAGATATGAGATCTTGCTACCAGAGCAGCGGCACCACCACAGCCAGCACACTTAACACGGGACGCGAAGCTTATTAAATTCTTTTTATACCCCATACCAAGGGGAGCAGGGTGGGATAATGAAGGAGGAAACTTATACACCCGATTGATTCTCGATTGATCACTGACTGATTGCTTCGATCTATCCCCGATCATCAATTCTATCGATACCAGACCAACAAGAAGACCTAGGCGGTAAAACCTAAAAGGACACAGCGAACCGAAAAGACACAGTTCTATCATCAAACCCAGTTACACCTCATTTAGTGAACCGAAAGCCCCAAGTTACCAACAGATGATAAAAGATAAGTCCGCAGAGAAGGCCGCCAGATGATAGAGCGTGTCTAGCACGTGGTGCTGATATAAAATCCTAGCATGTGAGGCAAGGCAATGAAAATGAAATCGAAATGGAAATAGAAATCCTCCTGTTCAAAGCGAATGAATGAGTTTAAGTCCAAGTAGAAGCACTAATAGCAAATACATAGGAGGCATAGGTTGCAGAGCCGTACCAATAGCATCTTAGGCAGCATCTTGCCTAGTGGCTCCCTTCTTATTTGCAAGTGAAGTGGTGTTGTATCAAAGGTGGACCAATAGAGAGAGGTTTACAACTTGTTTATTTACTATTAAACAGGTGGGTGAGGTCACCAATTGATTCAATTCGCCCAGGACATGTTTATGAGAGAGGAGGGTAAATTACACCCGCGTTACCATTTCAAGGGGATGATGACGAAAGAACGAACCCTTTAATAGAAGCCAGTATCATCATTATCTTTCACGCATTCACGCTTGCTTCCTTTTTGGTTGTTTCTTTAATGCCAGTTCAACCCCTCACTATAGCCATTAAAAGGTTAGCATCGTCATCAGATTTGCATAGTCATTGTAATCAAATATCATAAGGGTACCCTCATTGGAAGGCACCTCTTTAAACACTGTCTGAGTCTGGGGATGTACTAAACTACTTTCTGCCTGGATGTCTCAACCTTGTTCAAACTGTCATTCGATGTCCACGGGGTATGGATCGACCTGCCTTGTATCACACGTTTGTTTTTCAACTTCGTACCTGCTGCCTATCGGGTTACTTCCGCGAGTGCTTCGCTGCTCCCGTGGTCCTGCCTGTGCATGCATCTATGCATAATAAACTTCAGTACCCCTTCTCTTACTTTTAGGGACAGGGAATAAAGCCTCCTTTATCACTTAATGGAATACTTTGGTTGTATAGCACCAGTCATTGTATTATTTATAAACTGCCCCTATACATATATATATACTTGCTCACCACACTTTGTGATTGACGGGCTTGCTTGGGTGGGCAGAACATTGCCATTGAATTTATTAGCCTACTAGAGTTATTTCTGGTTTGACAGCTCAGTTGTGGGAGGGATAGATCGTCAGAACTGATGGATTCATTACAGCCAGAAGACTCCAGAGATTGTACAAGCGAGCGTGGTTAGGCACTTCAAATTTGTATTTACTTGAATTCAGGTTCTTTTTTTAATTCAAACGCCCTGCCTAAAGAAAGGACAAAAAACCTACAGTAAGTAGGTCTCCGGTGCAAGTAGACTCCTAGTCTACCATAGATTTATCAATTAATGAATGGCACGCGGGTAGCTTCCCTTTCCTTATTTAACTCCAACATACCCTGCTGAACACCAAAAACCGGTGTCAACATGAGTAACATCAATAAATCACAATAAATCTCTAAATCTAGCGGGCAGGAAGCACGTAAGTAATCTATCTCGCCCGCCACATACATAGCCTGGAATGTCTGGCAAATGGATCCGTCCGTATATATATATCCTTTCTCTCTCAGACCTCCCGCATCTGTCCGCTCCGATACGCCCCCCATCCTATTAATCTTATCTCTCAAGTCGGATTTCAATTTCACACGCGTGATTATAATCCTTCCTTTTTTTATTCCCTGGGGCATCATCAGGCTCCGGCTGCCTCCTCTTCTCCTTGTTCCGGATCCGCTTGGGGCTGCTTGTTCATATTGTCACTTGCCTTATATCTCCCCTATTCTCTTCTCTATATTCGTTGTTTCCCCTGCCGCCTGCCGCGCCGGTTGCTAACCTATCTATCTCATGCCTTACTTATTACCGCCTATCCATATTTTCCAGTGAATAAAAGCTATCGCCAAAAGGGATGATCCCCCATCCAACCGACCCGACGAAGCGACCAAACCAGGTGGGGAATACAAAGAAGGCAACTACCGGAGTGACGCATATCAAATGGTCTTTTCTTTTCGTTCGATCAGATAGGTTTCCCTGAATGAATTACCTTGTCCGAATAATCCCATTGATAGGAGGAGTAGGAGTGAGTGGGCAAAAGCCGGAGCCAAGATATCCACATAAATCCATCAATCTACGAATGTATCTCTCCAAGCACTGACCCTTCTTATCTTCCAAGCCGGGTTCTTGCTTGCTGATCGTGTATGTGTGCTGATGCCTGCCTTCAAAGGGGTAAAGTTGCGAGACAGCACGTTAAAATAGCCATTTCAGCGGGCTTTTGCTAACCCGTTCACCCCGCTGTAACGCTTACTAGTGAACTAAAGCTTTCAGTCACATTGACTCGACAGTAATTCTATTGAAGGTGTTCTGCGAAGCACGAGCCCGAGTAAAGAAGTGAGAGTCATTTCTATATTTATTTAGACAGTGCCCTGGAGAATACAAGGTTATACCCTGACATTAAGTCATTTATACAGTCATTTAAGGGAAGGAGGGCTGGTGTTAACTCAGAATTACAGTCATTTAGACAGTTGAAAGCCTATCAAAAGCCTATAGAAAGTCTTATTGAACTATTTTCACTATTAAAAATTGAAAGCTTATGTCTGATGAGTAACTTGTTTCCCCTCCAAAAGAGCGAAATTATATACCAAAACTATGTAATGACGCCCCGTAGGGGACTCGCCCGAGGTACGAGGACCCGGAGGGGGTGAGGAGGGGGTCCCCATTGACTAGATAAGCGCACCCCTTCAAACCCGCTCGACCGACGGGAAATTTTGAAATTGGGATCAAAGCGCTAAAAAGCTGAGTATTGCAGCCCAGCTATGAAAGCATAAAACCTGTATCGAGATTTGAGGCAGTGGGCATATCCCTCCCAACTTTGTAAAAAGAAAAGTTGTATTGCCTTTCGAGTAGCGACTTGTTGGCTCAGTCTACTTGGCACCAATTGGGTATTTATGGGTCGACCGCCGTGCACCAACTGTAATTTTATGCGCTTAGTATATCATCAAAAGAGTAAATATTTTGCTAGAAATAATTAAGTATTACTTTTCAACCCAAGGTGCTCGAACTTACTCCCAAGGCTGTATAACTTAGTTTCCCTAGTTTCCTATTCCAACCCAAGGCGTAGTTAAGAGGCATAGGATGGCTGCTTTGTTTTAGGCAGTTCCAAAGAAAAGCTAGTCTCCCAAGTAGGAGGTCTGATGCAATGTTTCCCAAGGCTGTTCCAAGGAAGGAGGCAGTAGGTTATAGGGCGTCCCAAATTCTATTTTAACCCAAGGCTTAGTTAAGAGGCATAGGATCCAAAGGCTAGTTCCACCAAAGTATTATTTTCTCCCATCAATTATATAAGCCCTTTCGAGCTTTCTCTATTTGCTTTGCGGGCTTTGAACCCACCCGATGATGATGAAAGATGCTTGGCGCGAGATATGGGTTAAATATAACATACATTGGGGCAAGTTATGTGAAATGTACTTATTTCCAATCCATTTTATTATAGGATTTATACGTAAGTACCAAACTTTCGCCGAGGTTTTAGGTTTTATTGAGATGCCCTGCCCCACCCGATAGGCAACCCTATTACCTCAGCTAAGCATGCCAACCCTAGAGAGGTAGGCAAGATTGGCAATGTCCACACTTTGGGAGGAAAAAAAAAGAAGAGATTTTATTTGTTAAACCTGTGAATGATACTGGTTATTGGCAACCACCTCCTGTCAATGCCCTCTTGGCAATTCTCTCCTATTGGTAGCATCCTGTTAATGCGCCTCCCTGTGTCAACCAGCTGGGCCGGTGGGGAATGAGTGTCTCTCCCAGGTATTGGCTTGCGGTAAATAGTCCTGGCATTAAGTGAATGAACACCTGGATCGAGTGGATCAACACCTTCATCGGCAATGGAAAAAGCCCACTTAAATAGCCAAGAGGAAGGGGATAGCCTCCAGTTACCACCAAATGAAACTAGCAATGGATGGAATAGCAGGCACAATTATTGTTGGAACAGATTCATGAAACCTCTCCCATATGGTTGAGCGGCTCCTATCCTCGCCCCTTTACCGATGCAGGAAAGTGCTTAAACGCTCCTTCCCCGATGCGGGAAAGTGGCTTTGCTCCTATTATAGCTTTATTTCCAAACAAAACTTCGCTCATTTGGCGTTTGCCCATAGTCAAAACTTCATTTTTATGGGTTGATGAAAACCTCCCACCAACATATCTGGGAAAGAAAATGGATATTCTTGTTAATAAACTATACCCTTTCAGATCGTTTATCTCTGGTTGCCTTAGCACCCTGGCTTACTTACTACCATTAATAGGAAGGAGAAGAGAGCTTCTATTTTACTCGCATCGAGACGTTTAACTTGTCCCCATAAAGGAAGCTGCTACAACCCGAGAGCTGGTCGACAACAGCAGGGCGGCTTCAACACGAGGCAGGAAAATAGTGTTGTTTCAGGTGCTCCAGTGCTCCAGTATCCAATGGAGGTAGCGTATCATTACACATACTAAGACCAATAGTCTAATGATAATATACAATGTAACATATATACGTTTCACTTGCCATTGTAATTTGTAATTTGATTGGTTCGTAGCAGATTAGCTAGCGTATAGACCCAATCTGACAAAACATTATCATTTTACATTTTGCTTTTGTCAAAACATCTTTTTAATGGGTTCGCTAAATTCTACTAAGTTGCTCATCGAGGATTAAAAATGGAGATTCTATATAATGAACTATACTTTTATGATGTTTTTCTCTGGTTGGTTTGCCCTAGCCTGGTGGTCTACTTCCTACTGCTGAGAGGAAGAGAGCTTATACACGTTTCTATCTGCCAGCCCTTGCGGCCAGGTGTTGCTCCAATGAGAATGAATTGCATGTTTTTAATTATGATTACATATCTATGTTGTTTCACTTTGGATTGCCAGTCCTGGTTGAAGTGAGTGAAAGCTGCTGCTCTATAGATATGGTTCCTACTATTAATATATTATATCGCCATATCTACGTATTAATATATGGTATCGCCATGGATAACTCCTTGCCATGAATCGGAAAGCTCTCGAGTGGGAGGTCCCCCGACCCAAGTAAGTAAGTGCAGACAGAACTACAACAATCTCTATATAAACTCTAATTTTTTTTATCTAAGACAATAAAGCCTCAGAATAGGCTGGTCTCACAGCTTTCCATGGTTTTTTGAATAATGTGCCAAGGCCATAAAGAAGTTTACAAAGGCCATTTAACAATAAATCCAAGTACATATTTACATATGATGATCGCATATCTACGACCCGTTCGGTGCTCTCCCGAGGTACGAGAGAGAGGTTTAACTTTCTCACATGGAAACGTTTAACTTGTTTCCTCCTGGGACGACGACTAAAGAGAGAGACCTTTCAGTCCAGTTCATTGGGCATACCTAAAGTGTAGTTGGACAAAATTGAAATTTATTATGAACTCGGACTACTCAACTGGGCTACTTGGCCTGTAGGCTTTGCAGGGCTCCCGGGCTCGATTGCTTGATTTGACTTGGATAATAGACTAGGATACTTGGCTTTGCTCCCGGTTCTATAAAACATCTTCATTTTCTATTTTGCCTTTGTCAAGACCCTCCTTTTGGGGGGTCTGATGAAACTAGCGCCTATCTGGTAAAGAAAATGGATATTATTTATAAGAAAATATACCTTTTCTTATAGTTTTCTATCAAATAATAGGAGATGTTTAGACTCCTATACGAACTTGACTAAATAGAGAGGGTTATTCTGAACTAACAAAATAGAGAGCTATCTCTGGTTTTGCCCAGGCAACAACAAGGTTGAGTTGGATAATTTCCAAAACATTATCATTCGCTCTCTTTTTTTTTATAAAAAGAAAACTTTTCTTTTTGAGGGTCCTAGGAGAACTAGCGCCCTCATCGGGGATATCCAATGAAGATTATTGCTAATAAGCTAGACCCTTTCATGATGGACGGTTTCTCTCTGAGGATACCAGTATCTCTATGTTTAAATTGGAATCACACCTCTACATTGAACTTTTTTGTTCGCATTGAGACGTCCTTGCCAGGGCAAAGCCCCAGTGTATTAACCACCACCTTGTTTTGGTTCACCTATTGAACAGATAACAAAAATACATTTATATATTATGTTACATAAAGACGTTTACAATGTAGCATGGATACGTTTGAACGTATGATATAACCATAAATAATTTGAACTGTCTGGATTATTGCCATAGAGAACGTTGAACTTTAAGGTACAGCTATAGACGGTATTGCATATATACTTTTAAGTTTCACTTGTCCATATTCACTTTAAATTGTATCTGAGGATGTACAATCTGAAGCCAACCGGGAGGACCGGATAAAAATAGTTCCCCATAAAAACCAGAAGATATTGGTTGGAGTTTGGTTGGAGCAGAATAAAGACTACTTGCAATATATACGCAAGAATTGCATGCATGGACGTTTTACTAGTACATTTAAATAAAGAAGTGTGATCCTTAGAATCATTCCCTATGGAACGTGTTAATATAGGAGCCCGCCATAGAGAACGCTGTTTAATCCGAATAATATAAGTGAAGAATCTGCAAGTCTCTTCAACCAATGCTCGCTATGGTAGGTATAACTCGCATGGAATTGTGCTAGCTCAAGTGGTTTTTACTGCTTTTATTGAACCCCGCACCAAATGTGAACCAAATATGGAGTAAATTTTATTTACCACAAATGCCGAACCTACTACAACCACCTATTACTTACGATATCGACATCGGGAAGTTTACCTTACATCAAAACATTTATATACAATATCGCACCTATACATTTCACTTTTCCGTTTAATCAAACAACAAAAAAATAGAAAAAATTTCTTTAATATGGTATATTGCAATATATACTACAAGAGCTGGGTTGTTAGTTTCCATATCATCCAGCTAGCTCCTAAAAATAAATTGGACTCTGCTCTGCTCCTCTCGTGGTGAATCAACGTAAGTAAGTATATCGTGCTGCTTAATGCGGTAGGCTAGGGTTTTGCTGCTTATCTGGCTCCTGGTTATTCCTTCCCTGTATGGCTCTAGAAATGTGTAAACCTCATCTGTTGTCAACTGGAAAGGTTTGTATTTTGTGGAATGTTTTGTAAGTATCGCTCCCCCTGGGCGCTCTGATACGTCCAGCAGCATAAAAAGCACTACAAGGAGGCCCGCATCACCAGCATCAGTTGAACCGGGTCATTCATTCCCGAGAGCATAATTATCCCAGGAGCATTACCAGCATTGTTCCCAGCATCAGTTGAAGGAGCATTATTCCTAACAGCGTTACCAGCTTCATTCCAAGAGCAGTTTAAGGGGCATAATTACCAGAATCATTTTTCATTAGCAAAAGGATTTTAAGCACAACAAGCAGCCCCATCAACACCAGTATAACCAACATCAATTGAAGGATTCCCAGCCTTCTCAGTTACATAAGCATAATTCCCAGCATCCCTATCAGCACCAGTTGAACGGGAATTCAAGGATGGATTATTTCCAACAGCAGTTTCAGCAGTTCCCGGATCATTCCCAGTCTCGGTCACGGGATTCCCAGCCTTTCCTAGCACCAGTTGTTGAACCAACAGCCTCCCCAGATTGGTGCAAATTAAATTGTTTCAATCAGAAGTAGAAGCGTCACCAACATTGAAATCAGCAGTTGAAGGAGCAGAATTCCAAGCAGAAGGAGTCCCAGGACCTTCGGCATCAGAACCAGCAGGACAAGGATCATTCCCAACAGCTCCAGCAGCATCAGCCTTATTCCCAGCAGCTTCATTAGAAAAAGCAGAAGCAGAATAATTTCCAGCAATCCCATCAGCAGTATCACCAGAGCAGCAACAACATAACGGCCAGCAGTATAAGCAGCAAAGGGATTCCCAGCACGAGCATTACGATCAGTCCCAGAGCATTCCCAGAAGCATCAGTTGAACTAGCCTCAGTTCCAGGATCATTTGAATAAGCAGCAGCAGTTAAAGCGGTTGAAGTAGCAGCATTCACATCATCAGTTCCGACATCATATAATTAGTATTCCCAGCTTCAGTTCCAGGATCAGTTCCAATAGCAGAAGGAGCATTCTTCCCAACAGCAATAGCATTCTAATTTAAAGGAGCAGTTCCATCATCAGTTCCCAAGAGCAGTTGAGGGACCAGTTTCACCAACATTGAAATCAGCAGTTCCGGCATAAGCAAATTCCAAGCAGCAATCCCGTCAAGCGTTAGCGATCCTCAACATGCAAATGATAATTTTTTTGAATTCCAAGGTGGTATAACACTTGACCCTTTACGAGTCTTTGCTCAGGCTGGGGAATTGAACCTAATGGAAGAGGTGAGGGGCAGAATTGGTCTTCCTGGACCAGAGTATTATTTTATTGGACTGACGTTCCCTACTACGGGGTTTGGTTCCCTCCATGGGTTGAGGGGCTATATAGTCTTTAATTGTTTTTTTAGTTCCCTACGGGTCCCCGTTATAAGGATATTTTTTACATATTTTATCCTGTAAAATGAATATTAAGGTAGGCCTTTTATTACCCCAAAGGATCTTCGCGTGCATTATTTTATATAATTTATTGCCTTTACAATCTTTGTTTCTGTCTTCTTTCATTACCTTTGATGGCTCCCCACCCAATCTACTATGCTTGTTGCTTGGATGAGCGGGGGCTTAGCCCGTACAACAAACCGCTGTTAGCAGACTTCCTTGGCCCCACAACACAATGAGGCAAGCTGACTAACCGGACCGTTGGACACTATAGTCTTTCTCTTGTCCATGAAGAACTACTTTAGTCGGTTTGGACGAGAGGTGCAGCCCACGACCTTCTTTTTGGTGGGTGATCGCCCTAGCTGCGTTGTACGCCCCCTGAACCCTTCTTACACTCCCCCTAGAGCGCTTGGGACTAAGACCTTGGCGTTTGAATCCCGGAACAGAGGATGCAAATTACTTACCAGTTTTTCCACACTTTGGATGCTCAGCTATATCGAATTTTGTGTACTTCTGGATTTGCACCTTACCGCGTATTCTATTATATTATATAGAAGGGCTTCTCAGAGCCAGCCTTTTTATGAATGAGTCTTCTACTAAGGTAGGTTCTTTTTCCTCAACCCCTGGACGAGGTGGGGCATAGTTGGTGTAAGAGGAAGAGTTGGTTCTGTAAGAGTTGATCCCGTACAAGTCTTTGTTAGGATAGTTTATGACACTTGATCCCGTACGAGAAATAGAGAGGTGCCGGCTCTTAATAGCTCCTGTACATCTTTGTGGCTGCATCAGAGCCACCTGTACTACGATAATGAGATCCTTCAAGAAACCTTTTTCTACTATATACATGCTTAGATAAGGAAAGAAAGGAGATTTACTAACCTATACTAAACACTGTTGCCTGGGGCTTGGGCTTTAACCCGTACCTACAAGCCATCTCACCTGCCAAGCCATCAACCATCCAATAGCTATTCTCGCAAGCTACCTCACCTCCTAGCTCTTGAAACGAAGAAACGGTACTGCCTAGCTCTGGGAACGAATAACCAGTACCCACCAATAGCTAATCACTGGAAGAATAAACATGACTCGCTATCCTTCCAAGCAAGCAATCTCACTGCCTACTTAGACTGATTCACTTAACTGAACCATGAGTCCCTCCCTAACGGTCGGATAGAACATCAAGGTGAAGTTAGCTAAGAAACTTGAATTGATTAACCACCACTACTGCTACTGATTCAAAACCTATCAAGTCAATAGGCATGTTCGGGAAGGCCTATCTGTTCGGGAAGGCATGCATAAGCACTGACCAGAAGCCTAAGGAAGGTAAGTTCGATGTTACCCTCCGCTCACAAACCTAGCCATCATGCATATCTATATGTTCGGGTTCTTGAAGGCATATCTGTAGAACTGGATAAAGTGATAGTGCTTGCCTACATGTTCGGGTTGATGTTCGGGTTCTTGTGAACCACCTCTTTCTACTTTGAACCAAGGCTTGACATTTGTCACTTCAGTTGGGAAAAGAGCAGAAAAGAGAGAATTACGGAGATTTTCTTTCTTTTTCAAATACAGGGGCTGAAACAACTCATATCAGTAAGAAAGTCCTCTCGTATCAGTAATAAAATATCCCAAATCGGTGTTACTGGCTGGCTTTGGAGAGGGAATCCTAATGAATATTATATATGTAATTACGTCAACAAATATGCGTAAAGGCATTTCCTCATTTATAGGAAGACGAAGCCTTACCAATAAAGGAGTTGTTCGAAGCCCTTTATATTCTTACCGTCAAACCGAAAGAAAGGAGTCATTATCAGACTTACCTCAGAGAGAAAGGAGTCGTTATCAGACTTACCTCAGAGAGAAAGGAGTCCTTCCACAACTGACCTCATAAACCAAGGAGTCGAAACAAAGGATACCTCATAAATAAAGGAGTCGTTCTTGCCTTCATAGTTGTGGGGATATATGGCTTGCCTTCTGACTTGCCTAGCAGTAGCTAAGGACCAACTCTTCCTCTCAATTCATAGTTTTGGGTCAATCTATCTCTAAGGTTAGGTTACTGGCCTTCGGAAATCCTCTATCAAAAAAAACCCAATGATATAGACCTATTTTGAAAGGAATTGATAAGAGGAAATCCTCTCCTTATCAGTCGAGCGTGCTTACGCAACACTTTCCAACCTCCGAAGGGTTACCTTGCCTTTACCTTTACTGTTACCACTATCAAACTACTTAACTAACTGTGCCTTCTATTTATCCCCTCACTTACCTGCTTACTTACTCAAATTCGATAAAATAGTGAGTTTCACACCCCAGACTTGGCACCTTCAAATAAAGATGTTAAATTATTGTGACCATATCTTTTCCACATAGTTAATCACTCCATTAAGTTTTTTGTGTTACCGGAAAGAACAAAAAAACATATATAAGTGGAACTTTATCTCCCTATGCATGGGAGCGATTACCAAAGGACGTGTTTGTATGCATCCAAGAGGAGCGCGGACTAGCCGCGTAGCCCCTGAAGCCGCCATTTGCGCAACCACAAGGAGCGCGGACTGGACTAGTGGTTCTAGTGTTTAGAGGCCACCAGCTCATGAGATGAGGTATCCCACGCCACTTAGATGTCTGATCAAGTTGTCCAGCCGCGTAGCTTGTTCCCGAGACTCTAGAGGTTGGTTTTTTTCTCTACCAACGGAGAGCATAAGCAAAGGAAGAGTAGCGGACAGTCAGTCTATCTATATGGGCGTTAGCATCTTCCCTTAGTATGGGACCAGAGGATATTCCGCCCTCAATATTGGTAATTCGGTAGTAGCATGGCCTTTTATATCCATGTTTAGATCGTCGCGTTAGCGGTAGTTGAATTCGGGATTGGCATAAAATAACAAGGTTGAATGAGATGTGTTTCGTTCATTTTCTTATATGTAATTATGGTTTCAGGGGCCTCGTTAAAGAAAAAACATATCTAGGTGTCACTTTATCTCCCACGTCAAAATTGGCATAAAATTACAAGGCAGGTGGATCCTGGAATAGATCGAGGAGGTCGATCAAACAGATAGATCGAGGAGTGAGGCAAACAGATAGATCGAGGAGGTCGATCAAACAGATAGATCGAGGAGTGAGGCATCTAGAAAAAACACACAAAAAGAGACAGATATGCTTTTTCCCTTTGGCTTCACAGCCGGTTAGATCGAGGAGGAGAGGTATGCATCTAGAAAACAAAAACAGAAAGAGTTGGAAAATCGCTTCTTTGAAGATCCAATGGACTTCTTGTTCATTCTCTATTTGAAAATGTGATTTCTATTGAGGTTGCGTAAGCATGCTCGACCATAAGGGAATAAAAGAATTTTCTTATTTACCAATTTGGCCTTATTAGCTCCTCTATTTTTAACAGGATGGTTTCATCCACAAACTGGACTATTCCGCTTAGAGATGAGGCTCAGATGGGTATAAATTCATAGAAGCTCTGGTCAGTGCTGAGGAGCTAATCGTCAATGGTTTATTACGTATATAAAAAAATGTTGATACAATGAAACAGATTAAGATGTCTGAACGAAAAAAGAGACAGGCCGGCCAACTATAGAGGTCTTGCAAAAGGGAGCCTTTAAGGGGGAGCCAACAGCTATGAGATCCGCAAGTGCTTGTGGACTCCCACCCTAGCAGAAGACAACAGGCAAGTGGAACACTGATGAGTCCCCATAATCTTAGTTTGTAAAACAACCTTAGTATAGATTATCCCCCTCTTTTTTTTGCCAGAGCCCTTAGTCTTTGTTGCATTAGCAGCTGCATGGAGACTGCAGGGAATAAGATTGGACTAGCTGTAGTTGAGTAAGATTGCTGCCTTAAGCCGGAGTGAAAGCCAGAGAGCAGAGTAGAGTGCCTGGCAGCCTTAGTCCGTGTCAACTATAACTAGATATGCTAGTTTCATATAGCATATAGAGATATCCTAACATAAAAAATAGAATTAATTTGTTTTGCTTATAAGAAATTGTAATAAGATTTGCTTTTTGATTTCAAATTGAAAGTTCAACTTATATATATATGCGTGCATCATATTTTGAATACCCGCATAAGACCTTTTTTATTGCCTGGGCCAAACAAGGGCTAACCTCAAAGCTGCTTGTTTATCTCATTCTTTACAGAACCATTGAAACAAACTTATATATTAGGCCTAACCCCACTGCTTAATTTAAGCCGTTGTTCCATATAAACCACTGCTCCCTAGGGAACCAGCATAAAAAGGCATGGTTCAGTAAGGACAAAATCCAGTGATTTGCCCGAATTTTGGATTCATCTCTCCTCTCACCCATCAAAAAGAGATTCTGACTAAAGAATAATGCGCCCAATGATATGGTTTTCAAATTATGATAACTGGTAGAGTTTATGTAAACAACTAGTTCTGACACTACATCAGCTTAAGACAACACAATAGCTAGTGCTTTCACTCTATTTATTCAGCTCGCCTTCCACACTGGAGCTCAGGAGAGCCAACTATCCCTTGTCCAAATGGCTTGCCTTGCCCTCGGTCCCCCGATGGAAGTTGACCCTCGCCTTCTTTCTGTTGGGCGAGCGAGCGGTTCGTACCCTCACCCTTCGTACGATCAAGCAATAAGTAATAAAACCAGCCGTGCCATGCCATCCAGAAGCGCATCATGAGGAGCAAGGGGCTATGGTTGATCCCTCCCTACTGTGGGGTTCGTATGCTTCCAAACCAAAGCATCATAAGTAAAAGGTGGTTCAAATAAGGCAGGGCCTCTGGGTGCTTGTATCTTCTCTTTCTCTATCTCATCCAGCGATCCGAGCGATCCCAAGCCAGTTAGGAATTAATCCCAACCCAGAAATTGCCCCACCATAAGGGTGAAATAGATGAACAGATTGAACAAAAATAAAGATGGATAAAGCTGAGCGAACCAAAGTGGTGGTGTAGAAATAAGAAGCCAAGTTGTGTTCGGA
>Ga0233336_1000113_pt1 | contig 14202 bp, 5 predicted proteins | sample GEONDECOMP225_FD_183636 | JGI IMG/M metagenome (GOLD analysis project Ga0233336, IMG submission 183636) | Leaf litter microbial communities from Shasta-Trinity National Forest, California, United States - GEON-DECOMP-225 | ecosystem: Environmental > Terrestrial > Plant litter > Unclassified...
AGCCAGTCACCAGATATCGTACGGCACTTCAGCTGAGATCCTGGAACTGCCCCCCCATTAGTAAGTACCTGGATAGAGTATATTCGCGCCGAACGAAGACAGGACTGTTGCTCTCACCTGGCCCCCTACCCCCCTCTTATTTAGCTTATCTTATTGAATTAAAAAAGGAGGTTTATCACGTAGAGCAGAGCCTAGCAGGCACTGACCCGAGCTTTTAGGCACTTACTGTATCCAACCCAGCCCGATATCCAACCAAGCCTCTTCCTCTTAGACCAGTCTCGTAGTGCAGTCCCATAGCGAAGCAGCCAGAGACAGCGCCCAGTAATTACATATATAATTCATCGCGAATGCGCAATCGAAGGGACAGCACAGCGTCCTGGAGATAGTGATGAACCGCAAGTTGGACCAGAAAGTACTAAGGAACCCACTATCCCTATATGAAATAATGGTCCATGGCAGCCCAAAATGAACCTAAGCATGCTTGAAGAAGAGGTTAGTAGTGGTTTCTAATATTATAATCTTCTTGTAAGGTGCCAAAATGGCCATCTTAGATAAATGATCAATGACCACAAAAAAAGAATTACCATCCTTGCCCTCAGAAGCGCAAGACCTCCGGACCTTTGTTGAGGGTAGAATTTATATATAATCCATGGAGACTAGCTCCTAGGGCTTATCTATGGTAGGTAGAGGAATGTACAACCCCTACTTTTTGATGGTAGGTTTAGTGATAGCATAGGTGGTGCATGATATGATATACTTACTAATGTCATGTAAGAGTTTGGTCCAATATAAATACTTTTACAACACCACTTTAGTATTGTCTTCACCACACAAAAGTTTTATGCCACATTTCCCCTCGAGAGAGGGGTATAATGTGCATCCCAAATTAGCTTCTCATGCTCACTTGAAGGAAGATAGAGATGTCCCAAATGGAATAGAAGTCCATCCTGGAGGTTCAATTCTATCACTTTTTTACCTACACCCAGTGCCTAATATGTAGTAGTGAAGTCAGGGTCAATGGAATACAATTGGGGTGACATGCTCTTCTACTATTAGATTAGCTGTAGAGAAGGAAAGTTCTACTATAAAGTAATAACTACTAGTTCCGTCTTATTAGCCTCCGAAAGTTCCATGCACTAGAGACTTCTTACGGTACGGTTGTCTTTATAGTAAGTTCCATAACTACTAGCCTTACGGTTGTCTATAGTAATATTACTAGCCTGTGACATATGCTTTGGAGTTCCTATACGACAAGCGTCCACAGAAGCAATTCAGATGGTCAACTTTACATAGATTGGCAGCCCCAGGTTCACATTATTCTTTCTTTATATCTCCTCTTAACCACCCCACTTTTGTTACTTAATTTCCCACTTCAAAGCCAGGTTCACATATAGGATAACTCAATAGGCCACTTTGAACTGTTTCAATTACCACTTAAAGGAAAGCCAGGCAGGATCTGCCTAATAACACCCGCCTTACGCATGGTCACTTACTCAACCAAGGTCGCTGAGGCCTCAAGTAATTTATTCCCCTGGGCTTACACGACTGAAGCTCGTAGAGCTAGTTTCTCCATTTCAGGATGAAATAAACCCTGTCCACTAGGGATGCCTCACGATGTGGTTGCTAACGACAGATAGACCCCTTGGAAGCATCCATCAGCCCAAACAATTACCATCAACCCCATACCGACTACCTTATCTACCAATCTAGTGTGGTATGCACCCCCTTACGGGCATATTACACCGGCGGATAGCACAGACCAATGAGAAGAACCCGAGGCGGAACACCAATAATTGGAAGCCCGCGCCCCCACCACAAGGCACGGACCGCACCCTAAGCGAGCAAGCATCGATCAAAAATTACATAAAGACACTTCTATAAGGCACCTAGGAACATGAACAGGTGGGTAAAAAGAGCAGATAGGGTGGAAAACAGGGATAAGATAGATATCTATAAAGGTAAAGGTTATCCTTTTATTCCCCTTGGTGAGTAATGGCAACAATGAGTCTATCTGATAAGGCTTCTGCCTCTTACTTCCAATGCCAGCCTGATTGCTGCTACTTATCTGCGGCCTCTTACTTCCATTTTAAGCCTGCTGGCTTCGGATTAAAGCACTTACGCCAAATCAAGATTTTCTTTATTCTTTCCCAGCTAATCAAACCAATCAATCTATATTTTTCCTTCTTCCCTTTGAAAACCTTATCTGGTCTTCTTGACCTGGTATAAAATTATTTACTAAAGCCATCGACCAAAAAGAACCTGCTTAACCATAGGCAATGAAGAACTAAGACGAACTGGAAGCCAGGGCGCTTCGCTCTAGAATAAAAAAAAAAGGAAGTTCAACAATTACAGACCAACGACCAGGTGTGCCCTCCAGGGGATAAGAGGTGAGTGAGATAGATCGGTGATAATGTTTACTCTTTTTAATGAACAAACAAGTGTAGATGTATCGCGGAGCCTCTGGAAGAACCCTCTTCTATGTAATCCCGTAAATAAATAGAGGAATAGATAGTCTTTCCTACGGGCTATTCTCTCCGAGCCTTAGTTTTACAAATAATATTGACTCCCACTAGAAATAAACCTGATTTAAATAGGGGAGCTTTGTAGAATGAGTGCTTGAAAGAGCTTGGTTACAAAATACATTTATCTTGATGATGGCATTGATTGCTGCCGCGAAGCCTGTGGTCCCTACCGCTTCCATGTTGGCGAATGAGCAACGAACGGTCGGAGGTGGTGGGCCCCCCCTATTCTTTGTCTCCTTATACTACTTTTGCAATAGAATCAATACCGAACGCCTACGCTACAACATGCATTACTTTACATTTTTATAAATAACGCTTATTTTATTTACCTGCTTCAATTGGGCATACGCTTACCCTGCGCACAAAAAACAACAGTTTTATTTAAAAACATAAGGACGTGCGGAACTAAGAATAAAAATCATATGCTCATTTATATTGAACTTATTCATCTCCGTGTCATGTGGGCATTAGAGCAATAGGGGAGCCATCATATAATGGGTCCTTTTTTCTTCCTTCCCCCTGTAGATTCCAAGCGATGATCAACCAGCAGTATCAATCCCGCCCGGCTGAAGCAATCATTTGAACCCACCCGTGGTATCTATATTTTGCCATTTCCCCTTTCATTTGTCTCCAAGTGACAGCAATCAAGCACACACAACAAGCAATTCCGGAAGCATCCCACTTCTTTATTCTGTTGACTGATCCCGGCAGATAAGACTATTTTATCGCGGTGCACCTCACACTATAATTCGTTGGCTGTTCGTCCACCATACTTCCACTTTGTAGGGGAGATGCCCACTCTGGACTGCCCACTTGGTAATGAACGCCCACTGAGGAAAGGACCCATAAGAAGGAAAGGAAGGCCAACCACGCCTAATCATCGGAACACAACACGCTCCAAGTGAGCGGAGCCTAAGAAAACGCAGAACGGGCCTCCATAAGAAGCAGCGGATCACCCATCCACATAGAATACGCGTTTAGCGAAGGTTGTTTATATCGACCGTAACCACGAAAATAGTTTCACCTCACTCCCGTGGCCTAAGCTTCCTACGGCCACCTGCCTTAGAGGATGGATGGAATCACCTTACATGCATGCGAATCTTACTGGCTCTATAGGCTCTATATCTCCAATGGGATATGGATGGCCTGGAACAGAATTTGTACGGGGCTGATCACGTTTCGTCGTTATATACGTAGATTAACAACAAGCCTCACCTATGATATACTGACTTACATTTATATGCAATGAGAGCAGCTTAGCATGGATAATTAGGTGCCAAACTGCCTTTATTTCTTTTATTGAGGGCCCGTCTTCCGAGAGTGGTGGTCCAAAAAGAAATAACTCCTCCCTCTGTGTACTTGGCTTGGCTGGGCTGAAGGCCCTTCTTTAAAGAACCTCCCTAGGTTATGGTTTCTGGCTCCTGGTGATTCCCTCCTGAAAGACAGGCTTTGTATATAATATATATATTGTTTCCTCCTACCTCCCCTCTTTATTCCTTGGCCCTGCCTACCAACTACCTGCCTAGATAGAGCGTTCCAGGCGAGTTGTTGATAAGGGAGAAAATGCGAGTAGGGTCTAATTGTAAGTAAGCAGATTACAGTAATACACCTTTATAGGGGGGTACTCATAAGGCTAAAGCTGAGACGCTTCACTCTATGTATGGCTTTCTCTATAGGCTGCTAGTACGGCTGCTTCTTTTATTAATATGGCTCTACACCATATCGTGTCAATTAAGGCCAGTAGTAGTAGTAGAATCTCTTTAAGGCTTTTACTAGTAGAGCTTTTTCATAAATCTATATTATGATGATATGGGTTCATTGAAACTATAATTGTAGTTGGCAACCCCCCAACCTCCTGTTATGGGTCATGCATGGTAGTGCTCTTTTGTGAAGAAGGCCTGTTGAGCCAGCGCCCATGCTGCCGCTCCATCCAATGAATTATGTATTATTCAGCCTCTTATTCCAGAGATTTCTTCTTATTTTCTTTTTGGGATGGTGCTACGCTCTTTCCCGACAAAGGAGGGGATGGAATTTACATAATAGAAACCACCTGGTTTACACTGGACATGGATGGATGATGGGATGGCCCCTATGGCTTCTTCGCTTACGCTCAGGGAGAATGGTGACTGTGGAGCCTTTTTCTTTCTTCGCAAGGACGTCTCGGCGATATCATAATGAAATGTAGTCATAAGGTATGGCAGCTATGGCATCTGCTGGTTAGGTTTACCAGCCCCAGCAAAGAATTCTTCATATTCCAGGTCTATATGTCCAGGTCCAGGAAGTATATATAAGCAGGCCTCTCAATGAAGAGACCTAACCCTCATAGAGTGAGTGGTGTTGCCCCTATGCAAAGCGGGTTCCTCATAGTGGCTGCCCCTAATCTAATGCGGTTCGATTGTGGAACCTCGTCTCCTAGTATTATCGCTCCATCCTCTCATCTCTATCCTCATCATCTGGACCGGCTAGCGCTTTTTAATACATAACAACGTACTCCACCATTAGTGCCAAACCCCTATTTTGTGAAACCTCATGGGTGCATGGTTATGAAACCTCAGCAAGAGCAAGAAGCTGTATTGGTGGCTAGCTAACCTATGTTCTCGGCCAGCGGAATATCACCACACACAGTCAGTCTGGTGCGGTATCACTCCATGCTCCCAGGTCTCTCTCTAGCGATATAACTCCATTCTAACAAGGCGGACAAAAAAGCTGCGGCGCTTATTACATCACTAAAACTTGAAGTCACATTGCAACATTCGGATATCCATCCCCAGCGCACATCTCCCCTAGGAAACTGCTTTAAAATCATCGATCTACATAGCATTTATCGTAAGCTTTAATTCTATAGAACACTAAGTGCAACAAGGATAAGAGAAAAGTAGTTGACAGGCTTTCCACAATGCATAGATATATGATATTTAATATTTAGAGGTGTTAACATAGGATACCGCATATATACATTTTACTTCCATATATACGTTGAACTTTTCCACATTCTAAGTAGTTATTTCTGAACCCACATATATAGGTTTAACTTTTCCATTGTAACAATAAATACATCGATATACGATATAGCATAGATACGTGTTAACATATTCCATAGTTGAGAGGAAGGGAGAATTAATTGTCATAGGGTCTTATTGCCATACCATAAGAAGCCAATACTCTATCGTTAGAGTCCCTTGCACCCCCCCATGTGCCTGCTTTGGCCAACAACTTCCATAGCTTAGAGTAAGGAGATGATAAATTAATCTAAACCTGTTCTCATTGATATACGAGGATATACGAGCTCGCATGGAGACGTGTAACTTGTCTCATTGTAAAAATGGAATCTCCATCCATGTTTGGTTGGGACATACTGAGTAGTCCCTAATTGCCTTAGCTTAGTAATTGCATTGATACGCTCACCTTGTCTCCATTTTATGGGATAGGTGGATCCCTGCCATAGCAGCCATACCGGAAGTCTCTTGGTATAGACTTTACCTAATATTATTCCCCTAACTTATTTTCCACCAATTCAATGTGATACTTCTTCAGGCTATGTTTTAAGCCAGAAAATAAATCTTTATTTTGTAGAATGAAATAGAATCCCTCTCCCTTTGGTCGAGCGACTCCGTCCCTGGTTTTGCCCAGGCAAGCAGTAATGGCATTTCAGTAAATTAAGAACTATTTTTGGGGAGGGGGTTGGGAAGGCAGGGGAAGAACCAATGGGACTAATCCAATCAAAATCCAATGGGTGAGGAATCAACAAAGGGGAAATCATCATAGCGAGATCGCATCTCTAGGTTGAACTTGTTCATTTTAGGTGATACTAGAACCTTTCCCACTTACATAGCTGATAGAAAGGATAATATAAGTTATCCATATTCTAGGATGGTATGAGATCCCCCACCTTATGAGCACCCACCACCTATTTCCCATTTACTAAGTGCACAACTTTAGTGGAATCCACCATGTTTGTTAGGAAGACTTCCATAACTTCCATAGCTTATGCTGATAGGAAGGATAATAAGAAGTTACCCATACTACTATTAACTAGGCTAGACTAGGCCATTTTTTATGAACTTTCCCTAGTGGTTGGTTGCATCGACCTTATGAGGTGGTTTATGAGGAACCGAATAGGATGAGGTGGTTCAACCGATAGGATGAGTGGTTGGACAGACCACCATGAGAGGGTACAACCCTGCCAACTATGATGGATGGTTCGCAATGCAAAACTCCTCCTATTCTTTCCTGCTATGATAGTTCGCAATGCTCACTTCCTTCCTTCCGATAGTTCGCTATGCTCTCTCATCCTTTCGTCCTGCCTGCTATGATAGTTCGCCTAGCGCTCACTCCTATAAAAAGTGTCTTATATGGAGGAGGTTTTCTTCAACCCGTTAAGTGTGTTAGTATTGTAGGTAGCACCTACTATATGAGATATCGCATCGATACGTTTCACCTTTCCATGGCAAGTACAACATTCCACCTTCCTCCTCTCGTGGAGACCTGGCCATTGCATCCATACCTACCTACAAGTGAGAATCGCATCGATACGTCCTTGCGCCTATGTCCTCGCCTCGAGTCAAAATAGATAATAAGATCTAACCATGAATATGAAGGCAAGGTGCGCCTCGAGTCAAAATGCCCCATTACGAGAATAAATATCTTATTCTATGGAGGTAAGTATCCCTAAGTATACCATGGCAGCTTAATAGACTTTATCTTAGTCTATGCATGTTTTTTAATCCATGTCTCCTCCATGTTTCATTTGGTTGGGCCAGCCATATTTCTAAACTTTCACTCATTTGATATATTGGGATGGGTATCATCACCATGAGGTTTCACAACCAACCAGGGTATAACCCATAGGTTCTATTGGTATATTCCCACTACCTTACCTACCGAATATCTCAGTCGATACTCATCTGAGGCTTAGCCAAACTCGCCATATCTACGTTTACCTTTACCATTGGAACCTATGCCTCCTTCCTTTGGTGGGAATAGCCTAAATACAACACTTAGATCGACATGGAGACGTTTCACTTTTCCCATTTTTAAACCCCCATTCCCTAGAGCCGAGCATGGGCAGGCCCATTCCCAGTGCCAGTGGTTGGCATAAATCATTGCCAACTAAGTAAGTCAGAGGTAAGTCCCATGGCAGCCCTTACTTATTAGTCCATGCATAAGTTCCCGTACTGTTCCATTGTAATTGGTAATCTTAATATGCAATCTTAGGGCATACAATGGAAACATACTAATTGTATTTAGTAGGGCTAGTATAGTACAACTTGAAGCTAATAGTTTCCATACCTATGATACTAGCATATCTACGTTTAACTACGATATCGCCATGGAGGCGTTTACTTTAATCTACCTCTATGACTATAGAGTGAATAATCAGTCTTATAGTAGTAGTGGTAATATCATAAACTATGGCTGGTAGGAGACCATCCAGAAGGTTGGTACATCCAATTTGAGGTGGTAGGTATCACCCCAATACCATTATATAATATGTGAGTATTCTTATCCATATTTCCATCCATAATATCCATATTATTTCCAATAAGTACTAGCCATATGGACTTCCATCCAGCTTAACAACTCCGTCCCAAGGTTCGTTACCTATATATCCTATTTAGGCAAGTAAAGTAAATCCAGTGGATTCAATTCCTATTGTAGTGTCTGGGGAAAAAAAGGAAGGTCCGGAGGTCTTGCGCTTCTGAGGGCAAGGGGAAATAATCCAAATAATACGATACGAATCGCATATATTATACGTGTAACTTTTCCATTGATGAGGTTGCACAACCGCCGATAGGGTATAACCAATAGGTTCTATTGGGATGATGTTCCCGCTACCTACCTATCACTACCTACCGATAGTTTATTATATTCAACTTATTACTATATGAGATCACCATGGAGATATTGAACTTGTCTCCTTAATAGACAAACCAGTTGTTGTTGAATTCATGTTTGTTGGATCAGATGACACAACTTCATATAATTTGTTTGAGGTTGTTGGTCCACCTAACCACCTGTGGTATTCCACCCTTCCTCCATTTACGATAGCTCGCATGGAGACGTTTACCTTTTCCATTTGAGGAGGAGGTAACAACCTCTTTAGCCGAGAGGAAGGAGAACTACTAAGTTCCCCTAGTCAAAATTAGCGATGTTGATGTTTATTTAAAAGCTTGCCTTCCCACCAATAGTAGCACACCTATGAGCCAAAGATATCAGGAGGTGGTGGTTAGTATCCACTAGTTTCAATGGACCTATATGGACCTATGCTATATAATAGTGGTATTAACTATACACTTCCCCAATAGTTGTAGTTGTATAAATAATCTTTACTGCTTACATTACCTACTAGCCAGTGTCTCTCATCCACATTGTCATTGTCCACATAAGGTCTTTGTTATACAGCTTCCAGTAGTCATACATATAAGATACCGGTATACCATACCTCTACTATGACACTCTGATATGGCCTTAATAATAGTGTGTCCTACAGAATCCTCTATCGATCAATAAATCATTGTAACAATAAATAACATCGATATACAATATTGCATATATACGTGTTAACATATGATGATACCGTGTTATCTCTACAATTATGAAAATGAATTGGGCATAATAGATACGTTGAACTTGTTCATTCATTCTACTAATAATTATTATTTTGTATCCTCTCCGGTAAATGGGCGATACCCCTACAGCCTCTCCCCTACGCCTTACACCCACCAGACATTTCTTTATCAATGGCCTCCATCAGCAGGTTCGGTCGGGGGTGGTTATATTACCCCTATGACGATAGCAGGCGGGCATGACCTACCATAAAATAAAGTAAATCCAGTGGATTCTTCAATTATTTATAATATAGAATATCACCATGGAGACGTTTAACTTGTCCAAAGAGAATACCTAGCTGGGCCCAGCAGACCTAGCTGCCATAGCAGCCATACCTATTACTACCTATTACTATATTATATTGCCATATCTACGTTTAACTTGTCCAAAGAGGTAAGTACATACCTACTACACCTATTACTATATTATATTGAATATCTACGTGTTAACATATGATGATACCGCATATCTACTTACTACCTATTACACTATAATAAAGTGATACGGGTATTTTATTGTTGTTGCTTGATGACTTCTCCACTTATAATTTCAATTTATGCTATGAATGTGAGATTTATTCTTCAGGCTATGAGAGTTTTGGTGTAGTACCAATTTAACTCTACTACACTACCTCGACTACCCTTCCTCATCCATTTACGAGAGCTCGCATGGAGACGTTTAACTTGTTTTTAATAAACAACCAGTTGTTGAAGAATCCATGTTTGTTTGTTGGTTGACAATAAAACTTAATCTAATTAATTTGATGTTGTTGATCAATGAAACCTCACCCTCGTACCTCGGATTAGCTTATATAACCTCCCTTACTTGCATTATGTCCTAGACCTATGTATGTAACATCTTGTGCTGGTGATTGTATTATATAGTGTATTTAACCTCATTCCTTTGCCAACATCATGCCAACGCTATCACCTCTCTTATCTTTCCTTCAATAAATAGCGGCGCATTATCATATAAGAATCGAGTGGACTTGGCTATTTTCCAGCGCACGCAAACAAATATGAAGATTCTCACTATTTTTGCAGTCTCAGCAGAACCAGTTGAAGAAGATAGATAGCTCGATTCAACTTATCGCTTCGATTGCCTCAAGGAAGGAGGGCTAAAGATAATCCGGTTCAATTGGATCGCTTCGCTTCCCAGGCGGGATTTATACTGGTTATGCTAGAAATTATGCTGATGCTTGTTATAGTGCTGCCAGGAATTATACTGGTTAAACTGGTGACCCTGGAAATAATTTTCAACTGCTGCTTAAAATGCCCCTTCAAATGGCTTATGGGAACGTAACTGCTTATGGAGCTACTTGTGCTGCCTTTGCTAGTAATACTTTTGTTCCTGGCACTGAAATCATGCTTATGAAAGACGTGTCCAACTTGTGATGTTGCTTTTGCTGGTCTTCCTTGTGCTCCTGGGGATAATGCCAATTCTGCTTGTTCTAATGAAGCTGGGTATGCTTGTTAAACTGGTGCTCCTAGGAATGATGACCCGGTTTTATTGACGTTGGGAATAATTATGATGATGCCGGTAATTAGGCCGGTTCTAATAATGCTAGTTATGCTTCGGGAACTTATGCTGGGAATGATGATGATCGTAATGCCCCTGCTGGGAAATTATGCCGGAACTGCTTAAGGTTCAACAACTGGTGACACTTCAACTTATGATTCAAATGCTGAAAATAATCCTGAAACTAAGGCTGCTTTTGGGAATATTGCTGGGAATGCTATTTATACAACTGCTCTTGGTACTGCTTCTGCTTCTTTAAATGATTCTGGGAATGCTCTCATTGATGATGATTCCAACTAGTGCTGCTGTTGGTTAAACTGGTTATGCTTATGGGGCTGATAATAATGTAAGTTCAATTGGTGTTCCTGGAAATGAGACTCTTTGTGCTGCTGAAGTAGCTGGGAATCCCTTTGCTTATAAGGATAATAATATTGGTTCAACTGATGCTGGAAATGATGCTCCTTCAACTGGTCCTTCCTTTTTCGACATGTACTTGCCTTCCTCCTTGTTAGCGGCCACTTTCTATTATGATTGTCTATGACTGGTTGGCAATGACTGTCTCCATCCCAGCCCCTGACCCAGCCCAGCTATTACCGGCTAAAAATGATTGGCTTTATACAAGTACACGTTACAACCGCCAAGGACAAGTGCAAGTCCACCAAGGCCACGGTCATCAAGGCCACCCAGTATGCCTAAGGAAAGGGACCTGCCAAGTCACGTATATAAAGGAGGCCGCCCAGTCCACGTAGACCCAACACGGTATGCGCTTATATCACATTGCTTATATATGTTTATTATACTTCGTTTTTATTTGAGTTATATTTTCTCTATTTTGATGCCTGGATCCTATATTATTGCTATCTTCCCTGACTGCTTTGACCTACCTTGCTGATATCGCCTAACTTACCACTTATACCCTTGCCGCCTGCCTGGGTTTTTCTCTTAATAAGCTCTTACCTCGAGCTAATCTAACTAGACAAAGATACCTTCCCAACCATACCTAGGGGAAGTAACCTCAAGGACACTGTGAACATCAAGCCGGCACAGTCAGTTACACCTGCTGCAGTCAGTTCACCCCTCAAGCCCTGTTACTTTACCAAATGGACTCAGCTATTGAAAACCTGTTTTTTACTTCCCGAAGTCACACCATCTGCTATTTTACCTACTGCCCACGGGTAGATATTAAACCTGTTTGATTAACTCCCCCCAGGCGATACTCATCTGCTTTATCCTTACGGCCAGACAACTACTGTTACATTAACCACGCCTAGTATCAGCAGAACTCTGGTCTCTAATCACACAGCTGTTTCCAAGTAAACTCTGGTCTTACCACGGTTATATAGTAACCTGGTATATAGTCTCAACCAAATAACATTTTCACTCTGGTATCGAATTAACCAGCTCATGTGTGGATAGAATAATAAACAGAGCGGGTTTCTGTCGGCCAGAGCACGAGCGAGAGAGCTGGATCTTGTGTGTGGCACGAGGAGAGATAGAGACCGGCTTATATATGCATATACACACATTACGCCTTTATCCATACTCTTTTAGCACCAATACTCCATTACGTAATCTATCCCTTTATTCACCCCATTACGCTGGGCCTTCTGTTTCCACCACCGGTCAGTATGCTTTACCTATACTCCTCACATTATTTATGATGCTCTTTCTCTTATTATACACAGCCTTCTATTTCCTCTATTACGCTTTCAGTACCCAACATTAGGCCTTCTATCAACCATAGAGCTGAGACCAAGGAGAGAATGAAAGATAGGACTTGTCACTTCATATGGCCTTACAGATATACACTTATATAACAATACACAATAAATTAACACGTAGGAGGATGATCCTTTAGTTAGATTTTAGAGATAATGCTTTTAGATTCTCTTCATTTTTAGTTTATAATAGTATTCCCGGCTTCGGGGCTTAAGGTCTGATTCCCTTGCTCCAGGGAGGACCAGGTCTTCTAAGGCTCAAGGGCTCCTTCCTATTAAGGCAATTAAATAAAGTCTCCAGGGCGGGTGGTTTATTTCTTTCTCTTTCTGTAGCGTCGGTAGCATTAAAGAATATCTAAAGCGATTTCTGTCATTGTAAGGCAAAAAGGGGGAAATGCATGCACGCGCTATGGTAATCGTTCTAAAATAGATAAAATGAAAATATTAAGGCTCTCTTCGGTAAGTGTAGGCTGGTTTAAAGCATTGTCTCACTGCTTCAAACTACTGGCTTGCGGAGGGATAGCTTTGAAATGAAAATAGTAATAGTAAGTGAGCGGCCAACCGGTATGATGAGTTAGTTGCAAGGAGAGGGGGTCCCTATTTTACTCTTATGATGGTATCCCGCTTCGGGTTCCTTATTTCAAAGTTATGTGCACTTCGCAGGTGTTATATACCTGCCAGGTATGGGGGCTATTCCATTTATGATTGGTTTATAAGGCAGATGTGGGATAATGGGAGGTATGGGAAATAAATCCTTTCACCACCAATCGAGATCTATATTACCTGCCTTACTCTATCTTTTTGTGCTTCCTTCGTGCTCCTTCCTCTCCTTTCGTGGGCAAGACTATATATATTAAAGAAATTGAATGGCCCACTTGTTGTTCGTGGGGGGGATTACTCAACTACACGTTATTCGAATCCTATCTCGGTTAGCCAACCACGGATTCCAGGGCATAGGGTTCTTCGCTCAGGTTATTGCACCAAAAACTATTTATTTCCCAACCGCTTGGGTAAACCACCCGCACCACACACTGGCGCTTCGTCTTGTTTAATTCGACCATGCTCCCCATAAGCTAATACACTATTGGATCAACCTGCCCCAATGGACTCTGTTATCTTATAATAAACCTGCCCAATTCAAGTAAACGTGGGGTCCATAACTACTGGGTCACGTGGATCACAAGAGTATAAAACCCATAATAAAAACATACACATTTGCTTCGCTGCTCCCGTCCTGTCAGTACGGGTTCAAAATAGCAGGGCTTTTATAGATGTATATAGGTAGGGGTTAAAAATAGCGGGACATGCATTCCTCCTTTTTGCCCTTCAACTTATGATTTCAATGTTGGTTCAACTGATTATGTTGGGACTAATACTGCGATTTAAGTGGGAATTTCGGTAACAAAAGTGGGCGTATGGGAAGTAGTAGCCAGAATTATGTTTATACTGAACGGCCTTCCTTGAACTGGTCCGATCAGGATCCATCCGCGCACCTAACACTACTAAGTAATCGCATGTATTATATGACTGGCTAAAGGTTATAGAGGGCATAAGGCGCCCCTGGTGAAAGTTTATGTTAAAACTACCTCCTGGCTATTATGTTGACCACTGGGTGTATCTTACCTTCTGGCACTGATGGCAATCAATGACCTCCTGCAATAACTGTTTCCATACAATCCCTGAAGCAAAGCAAAATAGCCAAGCTGATGGTATCAAGGCTAAGTATCTGAGCCAAGCATCCCCCCCAGGATCCCATCCTCCCCCCCTATTCTTGATGACATGGCAGGCAGGGCGGCTGGATAGCGGTCATTAGCCAAGGAACAGAGTAGCATGCT
>Ga0233336_1000115_pt1 | contig 14106 bp, 8 predicted proteins | sample GEONDECOMP225_FD_183636 | JGI IMG/M metagenome (GOLD analysis project Ga0233336, IMG submission 183636) | Leaf litter microbial communities from Shasta-Trinity National Forest, California, United States - GEON-DECOMP-225 | ecosystem: Environmental > Terrestrial > Plant litter > Unclassified...
CGTGCTTTTGCACCAACCCAAATTAGTTAGACTCCTTGACGAGAGAGGTTTAAATGCAACCGCGTTACCAAAGCTTGTTATATACGATTCACCAGGGATTATTCGCACACAGAATGACAGTCAGATTTTTACAGGTAGTTTTTTTTTCATTCAGGGAGGGGCATCAGGGAGTGTTTTATGTAGAAGATCAGGGAGTGTGGTTTAGGTGCATCCTTGAGAATTACTTGCCTTTGAATCTGCTCCGCTAACAGAAACACTTGCTGATCCTAGATTCCTTTGTTGCCTTCTGCTGCTTGTTCCCATACCCTCCCTGCTTGCAAACAGTAAGAGTTATGCTGCTAATCTTTTATGCTATCTTCCAATACTTGTTAGCTCCTAGTTTCCAATAAACTTGTTTGCTTATTATACCCAATACTCAATACTCCTACTACCCATATACTTGCTTATATACTTTAAATAAATAATTTGACATCTCCTGAGGGTGGGTTTGAAGCTCACGGTACTAACCCACGAATGATGACACTTATCCATTGGCACTTGACACACACTATAATGAGTAGGCTGAAAGGAGATCGGGGAGCAGGGGCTGCTTCAGTATATTACCGCCGGTTCGATCCCGGCCGATCTTGGTAGTCGTCTAGGGTCACTACTGTTCCTCCCGTCTTGGAAACTCGTCCCCTAGTCCCATTTTATAATTGAACCTTTTACTTACAACGCACCATGGAGTGGCATAGCATTCTCCTAGCTGGCTAAAAGTGAGTTTATCACTTAATCACGCATTATATGTAATAATGCAAGGACTACTTACTCACTTACTTACTGCCTTACCAAACTTAGTGGAGTGCATTCAATTGGACCGGCATCAGCACCAGGCTCATAAGCACAGCAGTATCATAATTGCCGGCATAACCAGTTGAAGGGGCATAACCAAGAGCAGTTGAATCATAAGCCCCAGTTTCACGAACATTTCCATAAAAGGTTGGGGCAGCATTTCCAAGAGGAGCATTCGCAGCATCAGTTGAACCAACAGCATCATCTCCAGCTTCATTAGAACCAGCAGTTCCTAAAGCTTTTGAAGGAGCAGCCTTATAAAAAGTAAGTATTGTTCTAAGCAGAAGTCCCTGTAGCAGTTCCAGGATTACCAAGTTGAAACGACCCGTAGGGGGCTCACCTGAGGTACGAGGGTGAGGGATTATCAGCATTTCCAGCAAAAGCAGCCTCATGATTAGCATTCCCAGGGTCATTTCCAAAAGCGGTTGAAGGAGCATCCCTCCCAGTATTATTTCCATAATTCCCAGAAGCACCAGTTTAACCAGTATTATTTATGGCATCATCAGTTGAAGGAGCAGACCCCAGGGTCATTTGAATAAGCAGAAGGAGCAGCCTTAGTATTGGCATCCCTAGCATAAATTGAATCAACATTATTTCCAGCAGCAGAACGATCAGCAGTGCCAGGGTCAGTACGAGCAGTTCCATAAGCAGTTCCATAAGCAGTTCCATAAGTAGCAGTACCAAGAGCATCAGTTGAACCAACAGCAGCACTAGTTGGAATCATCATCAATGAAAGCATTCCCAGCCTTCTCAGTTCCCGTAGCAGTTCTAGTATCATTTCCAGGACCAATAGAACCAACATAATTCCCATAAGCAAAAGGAAGCCTAGCAAAAGCAGCAAACGCAAAAGCAAGAGGATTCCCAGCTGCACTAGTTGAAAAAGCATAATTCCCAGTGGTTTATCAACTTGTTTCGCCCTTTCTGTCCTGACACACGATTGCGTGGAGAAAAAGAAAAAGAAATGCCTTCTCTGTTGCCCGGTGGACCACCTAACCTTCAACTATGATTTCATCAATTGAATCAATATAATATAATAAATCAATCCTAATGGGGGACATATTTTATTGGCCAAGGCTCCCCTTCTATTTTGGGTATGTGGTGATGGCGACTCTCTAGTTTAGGTAATATTTAATGGTCGGGTATGAACGGGTACTTATTTCTATAATCTGGTGGTAACGATGACCCAGAGGGCCTAATACGAGGCACGAGTATTCAGGGGAACTCACATAGAAGCCGTGTAACTGCACGAAGCCTCGATCCAAGTACATAGTTGAAAACAGCACATAGTATCTTGCCCCGCTTTCTAGGCAACTATCACTCTAGCAAAACTATATACACTCACTCTCTTGCGTATGGCGGGACATCTCTTCTATTATCCTACATCACTTGGATTAATTACGCGGGAGGTAGCGCTATTAACCCACACAGAATGATAATGACATCACATGCAGAAAAAAAAAATGCTTCACCTCATTGTTTATCGGCATGGATTTGCGCCGCGCGCTCAAAGCATACTTTCCCATAATATGCTAGAGTACATATGTAAAGGTCTTTCATGGATATTCCTCGAAGGATAAATATACATAGACCCTTCGAAGATAGGTAACCCAGGGACAGATTACTTTAAAGTATGTTAAATCCACATACCCCCGGAAATAAATCTATTACAGCAGGCCCATTACTCTTCGTTTGATTGTTTTACAAGTGCCATGAACCCCCTAGAGCTAATAACATCTTTTCAAAAGGCCAAGCCAATTGCTCCGTCTGAGATAGATGAATAAGTCCAAATTACATCGGGGCTTCAGAAAACAATATTTGTATGCAATAATTTGCAGATTCGCTAATTTGCTAGCTGCTTCTCTTACCGAAACCCTGCCAATTACATGCCATCTCCAAGATGTGATCTCTCTCTATGGTGGGTGGCTGTGATGGTTCGTTTGTTCATTCTGTATGGCAGTGAGTGGTGTCGTTCTGTTAATTAACCCCGGTAGGGTAACCACAATAGTGCATGGGTTTCTTGCTCCAGCTCTATCTCGAGCGGGTAGGTGTACAAGCAAGTTATATAGTCTATTCTCTTTGGTGATCGTAATAAAAGCAAGTATTTATAAACAGTGATACCAGGCTACGGCCCACACGTGCCATCCATTAGCCCAGCCCTTTATACCTTATCCCAATCTGGAGACAGGAGCAACTCGATCAACAGCGTGGCGGTATTACTATAGAGAAGATACAAATCAATACATAAGTAGGCTTATCCAGCGGTAGGATGATTTATGGTGGGTAGTAGTGTCTCTTTAGAATGTAAATGAATGTGTGTTAGTGAAGGAAAGCAGAAGGAACGCAGCCAGCAAGACTAGCAAGTGCAGCCATTACCCTTTAACCCCTGGGAGTCAGCAAGCTTATTTATAAAATATTGGAAACGTTCGGACTTATGAGAGTTGCTATAGCGGCACTTTTAGGCCTTTTTAGGCCAACATTGTGGCCTACTACCACCATTCCGTAGAACACCTTTTTTTTTCTAAACATTGGGCGGGGCAGACACAAATCCATTTTGAACCATCTTATCCAAACCTTATTATCCCTCGTCCTGGGTGCCATGACTTGTACTTCTGCAGTGAGAGGGTGGTGCTTTCATATTTACCAACTACCTAAAGACAACTTTGTTCTAAGCTATTTTAAAGGACCCAAATGATATATTCTTCTTATCCTTCTAAAGATTTTCCCCGGAGATACAAAAATAAGAATATATATATATATATAATATAGAAACTAACTCCCGGCATAGAACTCAAGCATAAAGCTCCTCCTCTAAATATAATTAAAACAAAGTTGAGCTAACTCCCCCCCCACCAGTCAATAAGGGGGGTTGCGTCGCCTGTAGTTTTCCCGGCTCGGGCTATCCCAAGTATCCTTCCGGTTGAGGTGTATTTATGGATATGGAGGTTTGAGGGTCTAGGTTCGGCATGTTGGTGCTCATCGGATAACTATTATAGTATATTTAATTCTTACTCAACTATGCCTTTTTAGTATGGTTGCACTTGTTTGCCGGGATTGATTCTTTTGCTTTAAGCTTTTTCGCCTTTCTTTATGCCTGCTGACTCTATTTGGATGTTTGCGTGCGTGGAGGTGAGGCGAGCTGGTTGATTTATTTAGAATTGATTGATTGGATCCAACTCAAGGGAGGAGTTGTAAGGAGCAGGATGAGTCCACAGACCAAAGCCAGTATTCCGGGAGGGTCGAGGAAATAATTTATTAGCTGCACTTTAAAGGTTTAGTATAACCTTTACCAACCGTTCCGACAGCGCTCCTACAGGAACTTAGTGCTATACCCAATCAGATGAAATAAGAATTTCACATGTTCAATCTGTTGCTACGGAACGAACGGAAGTACCTGTTATTAATTAAATTGAATCCAATAATTTGTGTAGTACGGCACTATAGATAGTGTAGTTAGTAATAGTTTAAGGCCGATTCCTTATAAATTGTTTTGGGGTGTAGACCACGGGTCAGTGGTTGAAAGGCCAATACTTAGTTCATTAAGGTAGGACCAATCCATAAGAAAGACGATCCCATAATGGAAGTAAGGGGTCCTTTTGGTAGGCGCCAGAAAGTGGGCGACATTCTTAGTGCTGCTTGATCCAATCCTCGACTCTAAGGCGGCCCTGAATCCCAATTCCTGAAACTTATGCTAAATCCTTCATGCATAAGCATAAATGGAATTAGAGGAATGAGCAGGAATGATAAGAAGTATTTAGGCTGTAGATAGATATAGGCAACTACGATGAATAGTAATGAGTTCCCATTGTATTAAGTAAGTTGGTCACAACTCTAGTGCATAAATTCATTAAGGAAGTTGGTCCGGGCAGTGAAAGGTTTTCCAGGGCGTCCTTGAGGTAGGCAACGCATTATTTTGTAAACGTACTATGACTACTATGTATGGAAGTTACAATTGGGTGGAGGGTTGGTTGTATGAGATCAAGATCGAGAAGACTCACTCTAGGGAAAGGAGTATGGTCGTCGTCAAGGAGAAGAGCAAGGCCAAGAAGCTGTTTACATTCGTCGGTCGGTTCGATAGGCTAGTTTGGCGAGTGATCGTATCCCAAACTGGGGGTGGGTTTGTGGGAAAGTGGCCCGGGCGCATTCGCCATTTAAAGGCGCTAGCTATTTACTTACATACAAGGAGGGAAGATACCCCCTGCCCAAACCAATTTGAATAACTTAGTGATTTTTCACCGTACGCCCTAGCAATAGATAGGCTCTACGGCTCTCTACCTCTACTTCTACCTTGGGCTCTTACACACTTGAATAGCATGTTAATATATGATACGGCCATACATACGTGTTCATATATGATGTAACCATAGAGACTAAGACGTCCATTGTCACTAGATAAATCATACATATACTTATATATGATCTAGCCATATATACGTTAACCCTCCATGCATACGTTGAACTTGTCCTCCTCGGAATGGGCTACTACTCGACTGGAACTACTACACTAGGCTGCTCCTAGGATTGATGGGAGACTACGCCTAGGACGGCTGCTCAGCACGTGTTAACTACTATACGATATGGCATATCTACTGGGTTCCTAGGATTGTATACTATGATTGATTGGAGACTATGCTGGTGGGATGGATGCCAGAGCTAGGCTAGGCTGCTCAGAGACTCCGCTTACTCTCTTGCACTTGGTTACAGCGAACATCCATATCTACGTGTTAATAGTAGTTTTAACTTATGATGCCATGGAGAAGTCCTGACACTACTATGTGGGCAAGTTTAAAGTGCATGCGTATCGTTTACACTTGGAGTTGCATATTCACTGGTGCCAGCTTCATACAGAGCTGTAATGCTCTATGTTGGACCTGCTGGAACTCTGTAAGCTCCTACTAGATCTCCACGTGGTTCATATATGATATATGCATCTCCACCTGACATAGATACTAGTTACTAGATTATATTGGAATCTGGTTTAGCTGGGCCCAATGTTGGATCTATATCTGATCTGACAAACTGCACATGGTCATTACCTGCGGACTTCATAGCAGCTAGACGATATTGCATACCCGGGAATAAACTAGGCCCCGCCATGGCCCCATGAACCGGATCTAGTACTAGCTCTTTTATATACTATGTAAGCATAGAGACTTACTTGCCATGAACAACTAAACAATAGGAGAAACAACCTCTGTAGGAACCCTAACAACACCAGCGGACCTACCTCATAGCGCAGCCCCATACCTGCACAACTATTAGACCAGATCTGACGAACTGCACTAAGAACTCTATTAGATTAGGATAAGACCTAGCTAGCTGGAATAAACTTAACTTGCAGACCTCATAGCAGTCGGACCTACTACAACCATTTCATATACGATATCACCATATCTACCTGGCAATGAACAACCGGACCTAGCCGGATCTACTACAAATAAGTTCTTGGCGGAGACTAGAACCGGAACTACTACGAGATTTCCCATGTAGTATGGTCCTGATCTAAGTAAGAGTGGTTCATATACTATGTCGGCATAGATCCGTTGAACTTGGTTCTCGCATATCTACGTTTGTTTAACCTATCCATAAGAATAAAATCCATTTATGTGCCCTAATGATAGAATATTTTCCTCCCAATAAAAGAATTATATTAGATGAAAATATTGAATGAGGATGTTTTCTAGAACTGGTAGGCGCTCCATCCCATCCAAGTATCCAAGCCAAGTTAAGTATCCAAGTTTAGTATCCGAGTATCTATCCAAGCCGAATATCTGGGGAGCAAAGTATATAATCCAAACAAAGTAGCCCGAGCAGCAAAACCGATCCCAGTAGGTCATCCCATCCAATCATAGGGAAACTTCCTTAAAGGGTATAGTTCAGTAATAATAAAAATTGATTTAAGTGCCAAAATGAGGCATTCCAAATGGTCCCTCCTAAATTGACCATTTCATTTCTTTGCCCCACATGCTAGGTAACTTTCTCTATAACTACCACGTGCTAGGCAACTAACTCTATGGCGGAACTCACTCGGTGAATGTTTTACTTGGTGGACTTGGACTTGGTGGGCTTGGCAAAAGGCTTTTGTGGTACTTGCTTCCTCTGTTGGGCTTGGTGAGGTTTATTGCTATAGGCTTGGTGAGGCCCTTGGTGAGAGGCTTCAACTGGTGGACTTGGCTTGGCCGGTGATGAAGGCTTAAGGCTAAAGGCTTCTGGCATATGGCTCCTGGCTCTCACCCCTCCCTCGCGTAAGACTGGCTCTGGTATAGTTTATCATCCTCGTCCCTCCTCCTACATAGGCCACCTTTAATTAGTGAAATTACCTTTTACTCTATCCGTCCTCTATTTTAGGGCTACTACCCCACCCACACCTTTTGCAAGCTATTGCCCTGCCCCACTCTCTTTCCATAGCTTTGGGATACTCCCCATAAGTAAAAGTTTCTTTTACATTGGATTTTGACACTGATTAGTACTCTGATTAGGCTGGCCGGTAAGCAGTGGCCAATGGTGACTGATTCGTCTTCTGGGTCCTCCCAAATGAACCGCCAATAGCATGTACCCTTTGCAAAATAGTTTGCCTAAAGGTGACCTTAACTCAAATAAGAAAGGTCATTGAAGCCGTTCCAACAAATAGGTTAGGTGGGCGCTTTCTAGCTGGCTGGGAACATGTGTTGTAAAAATAAGGCCTAGCTATGGGACTGGTGGGCTGGGATGAATGATATTGCTGGCAATGCAATCGTCGGCTGGGGCTTACTCAATGGCGGAATAAATTCGTTCATATAAGATGAAATCTAAATAATATTCATTCTAGCGGGAATAATTGGCCTGGTCTGGCTGGCGGGGATAGCCGCTTGGATCGCGATGGGCTTAGATCGCTTGCTTTGGTGCTGGTCCTGCTGAGTTTCTATGATTGCTATCGTCCCACCTTCTTTCCGTCCTTATTACTAACCTCCCTTCCCTTCTAAGCGATAGCGACTGGCTCAAGAGAGAAAGCTTTGGCCACAGACTATCGTACGTTTATTCTTTGATGAGTAGTTTACCATCAATAAAGAATTTTGAATTTCATCTGACTCGATCCAAATAAAGTGTCTTCTCACGTAAGTAATAGGGAAATATAAGTTTATCGCATAGAAACGAACGGTGTCCGCTGATTTTAAGACGCGAAATATCCTCTATTTGCATACCGTCCGTCGTTAGTTATGTGCTGCAGTGAATTACACGGGGATAGGTGATCAGTGAACGGATTTATCTTTGCTTTTATTTTAATGGCACTTAGTCACCCATGGCTCCACCGGAAGAGAGCTAAAAGTTGTTACATACGTGATATACCCAGAGCTTAGATGTGGATTATTTATAGATGCTTATTTTACCAACCAACCATCTCCTAAAATTTTGTGTCTTGATTGGTCACGCTCACATAGATACCCCACCGTTGCCAGTCATCGATCCACCTGACGAGAGAGACGGTCCCGCTCTTGCCAGACCCCTTCAGTTAAGATCCGACGGATGAAGTCGTTCACCTATACCCATGTACCGATACGGAACAGGATGGCGTTCCTACTTTCGCTGACCCTTACCGATAGATACGGAACAGGAGTTCCTACCTAAACAGAAGCACATAGTGTTACAGACTTTATGCCATACACTGATACACACACTATTATATAGTTATTATTATGCACAGCGTAAAATACAATAGCTAAAGTACAGGCGCATAGCACGTTAGAGAAGAAGCGTCGAATGAGGGAATAAAGAGGGATAAGATCAAAGCAAGATTAAAAAAAGAAATACATAGCCCCTCCTAAGGGTCATTTATAAGCCATTCACAGAAAGCCGTTCACTTGCGGCACATAGTAGTAATTTACTAGGATATTGTTTGCCTTCCTGGGGTTTGCCTAGGTCTCGTGCTGGGGGTTTTTCTAAGTTATCGTGTTATGGCGGACATATATCTCGTCTGGTGGGAACTTGGTTGCCATGATTATGATTATTTTAGGTTCTGAAAGAACTAACTGCAGCAGGTTCCACTTCCTATACTTGCTTGCTTCAATATGGATCCTGGATATCACTATTACCTACTGGTACCGCCGCCATGACTTATTCTTCTGGCCGAGCCAACAATACGATTCAGAAATTTGCGGGCACCCACCACTTATCATTCTAGGAGTAGAAGTAAACTACCCACCTGCAGAGTTTACCACCTTCAGACCTAGACCTATTTAGTAAAAATGAATGCACTTAGTAGGTAGGCACTGCTTAGATCTTATCTTATCAGGTAGGACCGGATGGATCGGATCCACCGACCCCCCCCCACCTCACTAACACAAGTTAACTTCCACACCTTCGGTTATTGTTAAGGATGGATAGTGGATGGATGAGTATTAGAATTGCAAGGTGAGGTCAGAGGATGTAAAGGGATAGAAAGGCAAGTTGAGTTTATAGGTCAGAGGAGGGCTGAGGCAGAAAGTATTAGGGTAAGGTTCCAAAGGCTTAGGTAAGAGGCATATTTTAAAAGGGCTAGTCCCAAGGCTGTAGGGGTTAGGTCCCCAAGGAAGGAGTTTAAGGTCCCAAGGCGGAAGTATGAGGAGGTGCCAAGGAAGGAGTTTAAGGATGTTGAAAAGAATTAGTTTGATGAGGTTCCCAAGGCTGCGGTTAAGGTCCCAAGGATCAAGGGCAGTGTATCCGGTGTACCGCCCCACCCCAAACTACTCTTTCTATCAATCCAATAACTAACCACTCCTAATTGGTGCACCTCACTTACACTCTCGGATCTTTACTTGGTTGGATATGGGTTTAACTGAACGTCTGTATTGATTGTCTTTAAAATAATTTCATGTCTTTCATTCCTTGTTTTATTTATATATTAAAGTTCCAGTTATAACGGGTGCATGCCACATCGTTGTTGTTCAGTCTCGTTACTATGCCTCATTTCTATACGACCGCTGCCTAAAGGCCTGATCGATACAACAAAAGTGTTCTTACCCAACATTTTGAACTATTCAGTCATTGATAGTGATTGCTCTGTGTTTTATAGGGTACCAAAACACCCTTACCGGTGCTAAGATTCTACCCTTATTGAAGGGCCATTAGCTACCAAAGGTTTCATGGGCAGGTGCATGGAAAGCACCGGAGGCAGCAGCACAGCCCACATCTAAGTAAGCATAAGCAAAGATTACACCTGTAGGAAAGGCAGTGAATAACCTAAATTGATAGCGAGATTGAGATTCAGTAGATCCAGCAGCAGGGACGGTTTACCTTGATTCATCTGATCCCGCAAAAGCATAGCCCGTTCGATATTTAGTAGCATCTCTTCTTGCTCGAAAGCCAGTTGACTTTTATCCAATCGATGAAGCAGTTTATTAGCCAGTTTACTTAGTGGAAGCGCCCGTTAAGAACCCATTTCTCCGTAAGCAGATCCAATTAAGGAGCCCCCTTATGAAAGTTAGGTGGCCAGAAGCAGTTCGATATGCAATAAATGAGTCGGAATTAAGATCCGATGCCACACGCAGATGAACCAATTCCTCCCTCCTGAGTCCGAAGCAGTGGAGATGGCACAGAGAAAGTAACAGGATATACATAGCCAGCATAAATCCCTTCCATTTCGAAAGCTATAAGCCCTCTTATTTTCTTTGTTGCAGATTCAATTGACTTTGTTTAACCAGCAGCTAAGCAAGCGGCATCTAAGGCAGCAGGAGGAAAGGCAGGAACAGTTTCAGATCCTCTAGTTGCAGATCCATATTATACAATATTATGGTACGATCAATTATGAGAGCCTAAAGTGTAATGACATAGGTCGGATAACATGGAATTTAGGATATCATACCTTCCTTCTAGCTCAGCAATTACGATCTATAGTGCATTCCGGGATAACCCGGTAACTAGGTATAACTAGGAAAAAAAGCCTTACCTTTTCTTCTGCGTTGCCTACCTGGGTAAAGTCCTTTCATAGCTAGAGTAACTAGAGTAAGAAGTCAGCCCCGCTAATGGGTGAAACTATATACTGGATAAGATATTTTATTTGTACTGGCAGGCTGGGGTGGTTTAAACTACTTGTAGGAGTAGGTGAGACTACTGGATAGGAAGGATATTATTACAATTACTTGCTTTCCTTCCCCTTTCCGTCCTTTATGGACTAGAGAGAAGACCTTTACTAGCTGTTTTGCGAAACTAACCCCTACTGGGGCTCTCCGAAACAAGGCCGTGGGGACTCACTCGGTCTATATTATTTATTTTATTTATGCATGACCCAAGTTCTGGTATTTCCCCAATAACACTAGTCTCAATAACTACCCGGGTGTGGCCCAACCCGACCAATGTGTGTGAAGCTCACTCTACTGGAGTAAGGATCTAATTGGTAACTGGGTCAACCTCGCAGTAAAGGCATCTCTCCCCTTTCAATTACGGAGAGCAAGAGGAAACCCATCGTACGTAGTCCTGTCCTGACCAGAGTATTTGTATTTTCTCTATTGAGTGCGGAACGAGTAAGTCCAATCCGTAAGGTCTGGATTTTAGGTTTAAGCCCCCCCACAATACTAGTAGGAAAGTTTAGATCCACCCACCCTTTCAGCTGTCAAATCCATCTATCCATTGTCCTGCCCTAGCCTTTCAATAGCCTTTGCTCTTTCACTTGCCCTTATCTTTCTAATCCATCTATTCTTTCCTTTGCTAGTTGAAAGTACACCTTCTCACCAGGGTGTGGTGCTTCGCGTGGTGCTACGCCGGCTGTTTAAATAAATATATCTACTGCTCTGCTGCTTTGGTTGCTTACTTGTTGATGAGGAATTGCTTACTCGTATAGAGTGCTAACTTTATTCTGAAACTAGCCCAACTGGTTCATTGAGGAACTAACTTGCCCCAACTGCCCTTAACTGACCATATTAAGTCACTGCTGGTAAGTGTCAATTACAATTAGGAGGTTACAATGACTTTTCTTTCTTGATGGCGGATCATCTTGGTTAGCCCTACTAAGTGACTCATTTGGTGGGTAGGCCGTTCCGAACTACCGGTGCTAAAGCGTAATTACATACATAAATAGAATGACCAGCACAGCACCCTTTTGTTCCCTCAATCCTTCGTGAGGTCATGTAGCGTGGATAAGGGGTTTTTTTCTGGCATGTAGGTCACTGGCTTGATGGAGTTAAATGGATTGGAAACTGTAACGTGTGCAAGGGTATAGGGCATAGCGGTAATGCTCGTAATAAACAATGAGGTGGTGGTAAAGGGGGCAGGGCGGTGAGCGTGTGTAGGAGGTGGGTTTGCTGGGTGAGTGTGGGTAAATACACAGAACCACTTTGCAATGTTTTAAGCTGCAAAATCAACATGAACTTTCGTCTTTCGTTTGTCAGCCACATTGCTTCGGCTGTAGAGATCAGGTCAATTCGCTACTTCCCCCTATAGTAATTCAAAATAGAGACTTTTCCTTTCTTCACCAATTGAGACTAGTTTGCTCTTTACATATTTTGCTTTTCTTGTTCCATAGATAAGGACTACCCACAATCATATAACACATGTCCAATGGCAGTATATAACACTTGGTCTAGTTATCATACTCTTGTTGAGGTTGCAACCTTAAAAAAACTCGCATGGATGAAAAAAATGAAAAAGAGTGGAACTCAATGGCTCAAGTTAGTCGGTCGCCTAGCAAGGCATCTCTCCAGGTGAGGTAGGTAGGTCTTGTTTACACCACGAGTCAGCCCATGTCCAGGCAGACTTGGCTAGAGAAAAAAACTTGAACAAATGCCCAAATCCAGCCGCGAGTTGCCTGAGCTGATGAACCTCCGCATTCCCACCCGAGCAGCCTTGAGCAATATTATATAAGTAAGTACTTGGCAGTCCCAGACGTGGATTTAGTTCCCATTCCAGAGCTAGTTGGATCATAACCATCCATTGAAAAAGCACTGGTAGCGTAGGTAGAGGCTCAGAATACAGTATAAGAGTCACCTAGAGAGCAGAGCCTGTAGTTCCATTTCCAGTAGCATTTCGAGGTAGGCACAAAAAGAATACGATCAAGACCCAGCAGCAAAGACAAAGACAACAGAGGCGGCAGTTGACCTTGCAGTATCTCTTCCAGATAAATAACCATCGTTGACACAGCCTTGAGCGACATGTGGAATGAACCCGTCTGAAACCCCAGATCCAGGGGCGGGCAGAACCCACAGCATACCTTAGCAAATGCTAGTGTAACTCCTGCCTTTCCCATTGCACTTGCTTCTGCAACTAGTTAATTACCTGGCGCAATCACTGAGTCAAGGTCAATGAGCGACTCTGCTAACATCTTACCTGTAACTGCTTCCTTTTCAATAGTGCTTTTGCTCTAGAATATAGAGGAGTCAACAGGTGCTTTCACTCGACCAACTGAATATGAATCTAGAACCGCACCTAGATATGTGCCTGGAATTGGATCTACTGTAGTTTCTACCCTTTAAGTATCCATGCATGAATCCCTCGAGCTGCCAATCTCTTTCTCTTTGAAACTGGACCGAAGCAGTCCTTGCTTCCGCATCTGTCTCTAGCACTGGATCGAATTAAGAAATGAATTATGGGTCGATCTTTAGATACACATTAAGTAGTAGATCAACCGCGTGAAATTAGTAATGATTCAACCCAGTCAATAAAAATGGGATCTTCATCCGGAGGCACATTTGGATATGAAACAGATCTCCAACTGGCCTTGCTTGCTCTACTGCTGCTTATGCTGAGTCTACAGGATCTACTGACTCTACTACCTTCTATGCTAGCTTTGCTATTGATGCTACGCCCTATTATTCAACAAGCTCAAACCTCCCCTTTCACATTTCTTCCAAATATCTATATATCCTGTTGGCACATAAAGAATTCCCTTTTTCACATAAAAGGGTGGAAAAAGCTATTCGTGGCTTGTTGTTGTGGTGCAAAGGGTGGTTCCACAGGTAGTGGGGTTACAGGGTATCCAATTGGTTCTACCCCGCGAAAATTAGTTATTTATTCCGACTCTACGAAGAGAAGATACCTCCGTAAATCCTTTGCTACGATTCCTATGCTAGAGCCCAATTATGTCCTCAAGAATAATACTCGAGGGAGTTGGCAAAAGCGCTACAACAAACCCAAAAATTATATGTTGCTCAAGGCCCAAGCAAGCAGCCTTAAGCAATATATAATAAGTAATTGTGGAATCTGTTGAATGATCGACCTAAGCAGCATCTGAAACAACAAAACCTGGCAATCGTAATGAAGCAAAAGTGCTGCGCTTCTAGTTGGATCGTTGGTCGTATCGGCTAGGTCCCGATACAGCTTCGTCTTCGCTAT
>Ga0233336_1000119_pt1:0-10000 | contig 14006 bp, 7 predicted proteins | sample GEONDECOMP225_FD_183636 | JGI IMG/M metagenome (GOLD analysis project Ga0233336, IMG submission 183636) | Leaf litter microbial communities from Shasta-Trinity National Forest, California, United States - GEON-DECOMP-225 | ecosystem: Environmental > Terrestrial > Plant litter >...
TCTACGAGTCCCATATCTCCCGCCCGATCCAGCAGCCAAGGAGATAGCCAGATGCGAGCTTGGATACCTCCCTTTCCATGTTGCGGTTCTTTATGAGAAGCCCGGCCCCGCCCCGAAGGCAAGATCTTTTTATACTTCTTCATTTTCCGTCCGGTCCGAACGTTCGTCGGTCATTTGCCAATCCTACGGCCTATTGCCCGCTCCAATCGCTGCTTCTGTCTCTTGATCCTTATCTTGTTCCTGCCAGTGGCTTGGTTGGAAGCAAGCTACCTTCGCCTATCGGCCGGCATGGTAAGCAAGTATAATGCCTCCTTCCTTCCTACGCTAAGAATGCTTGGCCTCCTTCTAGTCGGGTTAAGCTCTGATTTCATGCTGTCCCGGTCGTATTTAGCCGGAGTCCAGCCCGGTCACCGAGGTCACGTTGATCCTCATACTTAAAGGTGATTTAGTTCCCCCTGGATCCATTCCTAAAGTTCCTGAGCAATTCATGTCGCCATTGACCTTGAGATTAAGCCCAAGGTCGAGTCGTCCGCATATCTGACTATGGAAAGAACCATAGTGCTCGCACAGCACAAAAGAGGGAGATGTTGAGATCCGGGCTTGAGCTGGACATGCGCTGCCATTCCGGTCCGGCTCTAGATGTTCAACACAGTGCCAGGTTGCTCGTCTGTCTGATGGAATTCCGTGGGAATAAATGATGATGGAATAAAGTAAGGGCAGGAAGGGCGCTTCGCCGCCATGAAAGCAGAATCCCTATACTGAAGCCGATTCGTCGACATGAAACTGAATGCCATCAAAAGGAGGAGAATCCGATTTGCCTCCATTAGCATCAGCAGAACGGCATATACTATTTCCATCAAGCCGATTACCCCATTTTAGCCTACAAGTACATAGGGGCAAGGATAAAGGCTGCTAGTGAAAGCAACTGACTTAATGTCCGAGCCTCTTCTTCCTCTTGCTGCCTTACTTGGGCTACTTTCTCCAGGAAGAGAAGTGGTTGCATATATAAGAAGGGCTTGTGCACATAAAGAAGAAAAGGAAGAAGGAGCTGTTGAGTCAGATGTGGCATTAGACTGTTTTCAAATAGGTTCTTCTCGAAGTGGTCATTAGTAAGCCAAGGAACTGATTGCCCCAAGGCAAAGAGTCCGTTCATGGTAGAAGTCCTTTCCTTTAAACTAAGAATTTAATAACGTGCTCAAAGGGGCTCACTAAGCAGAGAAAGTAGTGCATAAATAGGTGATAGGAACTGGCTTTACAAAGTAGTGATCTAAGCTTTTCCATCCTTCAAATGAGGCAGGAGGTTGGTCGTAGATCAGAGTGTTTGTAATAAGAAGAAGGCCATTGATCAACCATCACAAGAGAAAAGTCTGGAGAAGGAAAGCTCGTTCGGTGGTTCGCCCTTCAAGTCCTGTTGCAAACCCTAAGCCAAATAATAAACCTTCTCAGGTTGTCGCGTAAAGAATATAGGAGAAAGGTTGCTCCCGATTCTATTCCATTGACTGATGCTCGCTTCGATCTCTTCCTTTATCTCCGACCCTAACTCATACAAAGGCAGAAAGAGAACTTTATCTTCAGTCTTTTCTGTTACCCATCCTAATCCTATGTTGAAAAGAATTACCTGTTGGCACACCCTCTCGTCCCCAAAAAGCTTATCTATTTCCTCTCATCACGTGACGCTGATCTTCGCTGACTCATAGCAAGCATAGGTAGACAACTATAGATTAGATTAGATTAAGCGGGCTTGCTTGCCTTGATTAAGCCCCTCCTCTAGCCGCTGGGCCTACAGATATTGAATGTAGTTCAGGTGCCGAATGCTCAGGAGATGCAATAGAAGCTACTTGACTAACATGATATGAACATGTCGGAATGATGTGGTGTTCAAGCAATTACGAAACCCGTCGAACAAAGTGACTAAAGTAGCCAGTTTGCTCAATCGATTGATCGGAACCAATCCCGGGATGCTAGGGTACTACCAAACTCCCAGACTCGGCCAAGTGCGAGGGTTACTCCTAAAAAGAGTTCTGGGGTGCATGGATTACTCCCACACCAAACCCTTTATGGTTGTGTAGCAACTCAACCCCCACCCGCTTTTTATTTTGTGTTATGCTTTCGACCCGTTCCCATTATCCCGCCAATGAAGATGTCTTCCCCATCCCCGTACTCCAATCGTATTCCTGCGGTGCACCAGGATTCTAGTTCCATGGCGCTCCTAAAGACCACCCACTCCAGATGATTACTCCAGTTAGCCATAAGATCTTGTGTTCCCAAGTTCTGTACCTACCTCTATTGGCCCTATCCCCACCTATACCTATAAGGAGTGAGGATACGCTTCTTTCCACTATGATTGCCATGATTGATAGAGTGGCCGGCGATCAAGGCCGGAGCCCCACTATATCGATTTGTTTCACACTCCCATCTGGCTATGGATCTGTTGCACCTGCGTATTGGAAAGAAGGATACGATATTATGTGCCCATCCCTCAATTATCAGGGGTAGGGGTGGTTTTCCTACAGGACCAACTGGACTATAAACCCTTCCTGAAGTACTTCGGTCCTACTAGTGATGGGAATGCGATCAGAGAAAGATGCTTATAGCTCCCCTACTATTATAATAAGGCCATGATTGGTAAACAAAGATTTAGGGCGGGCAGTTAGGAGTGTAGGCCAGTCGGTAGTATATAAGATTATATAGCTGCTATCTATGTCCTACCCATACCTACTCCAATGTGAACCCCTTTCTAATGGTTGGAAGCGATTCACTGGGATATGATGATGGCCCCCCTTTATACAGAAAAAGTTGGATAAAGAGAAGCGCCGCCATCCTCCTTGAAATGGCAAAAATAAGGGCCTTATATAATAGGGCGGTCCACGAAAGCCACTTGAATGCCATCGTAGGGGGAAGCTAGTTCTCCCCTCCCCCTTTTTCATTAGTGAGTAGGGGATTTTTTCATATGTATCCAAGACTTATATACGACTGGAGCTTTAATAAAAAATCACTCCCCTTCTCAATGCCATATAGCGCTCTCCACCCATCTTAAAGTACAGGCTTAAATTATATCGACCTTTTTTTCGCCTTTACTATAAAATAATGGGGTGTGCAGTGAGACACCGCCTTAAATCAGAGTTGCCAGTATAGATTCAAAAGTTAGAGTGCTAGCAGCTCTCTATTCATTATAGTAGGGCGTTTCAAGATAGTAGGGCGTTTCAAGAGTACTCCACTAGGTCGAGTTTCCTATATACGTATTAACGGCCAACATGCATTCATATTACGTATGTAATAACGTGATTGCCGGGAGCACGCGCCCTCTCGATTATTGTTGGCCAACCTTTTCATAATGGGGTGGGGGTTATACCCGTATATTATAATAAGGGGTTCTTCTTTCGAAGGCGTACATTCTATCTACTATACTCTCTTTTATTGAATAACTTGTCAACCATATCCAGCCCATCCCCCTATTATTCAATTGTAGACCATTTTCACAATAAATGGGGGGCCTATAAGATTGGTATCAATAAGTTTGGATGCTTTGTGTTGCCACCCACATATCGATGCAATTGCAGCATAGCGGGAAATAAGGAAGAGTTTACCTTATTAGAATATACGGGCCCAAGATATATAAAAGCCTAAGGGAATAGAGGAACAGCAACACCGTGTATTAATGAAACCCCCACCGGGAGGTACTTACATATTCATTCCCTCACTTATAGCACGTTATTATATATGAAAAGCATGTTCTTATTTGAAGCTGTTCATTCCATGCTTGTGTTGAATGCCCGGAATTAGATAGGGTGGGGGAATTCATAGTAGTAGGGGAATTCGTTATTGCGTATATAAGAGCTTGCTTGCCAGGCGATAATATTAGTTGGGTTCCCCAGGATTTTCATCGCCACCTTTCTCTATCGAATACAAGGTACTTATATATTCCCATATCCCCGGCTCATTTTGAAGTTTAGAATCAGTCAAGGTAGGTAGGTTAGGGTGAGACCGCTTATCACCGGACTATTTCTTTTTAAAGCTTCCACCCGACTATTTGTAGGTGAGCGAGTGACGGTTCTTATTCTTTATTCCATGACTATTGGTGAACGAGACTCTTTTCTCATTTCCCATGACACAATGTACGAGGACAGCTTGGTACGATACCTATTTAGATTTCCTTTGTCTTACTATTTACTGTTCCCTTGTTTCAGAAGGTACGAACCTATCCTAACCTTGGGATAATAACCCAGCCAGGGCTACTTGTTCCGGGAAGAAAGAAAGCATGTTGTCCAAGCAAACCTATCTCCTACTGACTCTCTGAAACCTCCTCTATGCTAGCTGGGCTGGTACTATCTCCTAAGCTCACTGAACCATGGCTTGGCTAACTCACTGACCTTTACGATTAACCTGTTCACCTAAGGCTGGGATCACCAACCCTGGAAGATCAGATTTATTTACCTGTCTTACCTCCAGCAAGCATCACCTCCTAACCCTGTAAGATATGAGTGGCTGGAAGCTGGAGTTGCTGGCTGTTATATATACGTGGGCTAGGCTAAGCTGTGAGAGCTGGCTTTTGGTATCCCTATCGTTGAAAAAGAAATAAGAACTTAGCAGAGCTCTAGCGAAGAAGCTAGAGAGACTGCCTTAAGTCCATACAGTAATAACTACTAGCTTCAGTCCGTAGAGTCAGAACTATTAGCTGTAAAGAAAGTAACTACTAGCTCTAATATTAGCCATAGTAAGTTCCATAGAGTTAAATATAATATAGTGAGCCTTACGTCCGGTATAGACTTTTATCATTGTCTACATCCATAGATAACTTGCCTTATTAGTGCCTGCCTTCAATCAACAAGATCTTCATAAGGTTGCCCTATTTTATTAGGTTGAATACACTGTAACCACTTGCATGATACAATCATAATCTCTAGATATGATACTTATCAATAGAGTTAAGCTAGAGTGTAAACTTTAGCCTTAGTAACTCTAGCCCAAAGGTCCTCTACCCTTCTTGCCTTAGTCTAAGAGTGAAAGCCTTAGTTCCGTATTGATCGAATCGGGGCAAATAGTCTAGATCAATGGCTCTAACGTTGATTGGGCACTCTAACAGAGCTCATACTTATAACTAAACCTTCTCCTGGAAGCTTGAAACTCTCCCCGCCTTCATCGGGAATAACCTACTAACTAATCCCTCCCTACGGACGGCTAAATAACCCTGCAAAGGGCATTCCATCCAGCTCCAGCATCTGTCTGATCAGGAATGCTAAGTGGCCCGGGAAAGTCGATACGATATGAATGACTAATACCGACTGATGAATGGGGACTCTGGCTGTCATCATCCAAATGAATATGACCTCTCTTTGTTCCCCTCAAAGAGCGTAGCGAAGGGTTGGGAGAACCTTATCTTTCTTTCTTCCTCTGAGTATTTTAGATTTGCATTACTTATGAGATTATCCAATTTCTTTTTCCCAATTCTAATAGAGATAGAAAAGATATGGATTCTCTTCCCTTATTCGAAATAAGATTATATCCCCCTCCCCTATTATATATGATATATTATGTCAATGTCCTTATTCCCAATTTCAAAAGATAGATATAGAAATCTAAGTTCTAGATGTTCTGATTCCATTCCATTTAAACCATCATGTGCAGCGTGCCTGTACTGTAGCTATTGTATTTTCTACGGTATGAATAGTAAGAAGAGTAATAAGCGAATATTTCTATATAAGTAGCTATGAGGAAACATGTATGTTTATATGTGGACTAGTGGGTACGACGACCTATTGGGCACGAAGTATAGGTCACGTAGTAGAGGTCACTCACGTATAACTTGGCACGAACACCACCCTATGTTTGGCGAGATGGAAGCATTTGCTTTGAGCTCGAGAGCCTTGATGCTGACGTTTTGCAAGAGGCTAGAGCCAGGGAGAGGGGAGAGATAGAGTCTTCTTGGAAGGGGGGGCTTGATAGAGACAAGGTCAGGGAGGTTGAGCCTTTAACCAGAAGCCTAAAGCTAAACAGCTCACCAAGTAAGGTCACCCGCCATATGAGAGAAGAGAAGGGCCCCTATCGATACACCGAAAGATATTTATTATGTTACCATGTTCCCCACCAGACGATAAAAGGACCACATGGATACCCTTCAATCATACCCGCCCGTTCAGTCATACCCGACAGAGATAGTGTTCACCCATGTTCCCGCCTGAATAGAGCCATGTATGTTGTTTACTTACGAGCATATCGATATTTAGTCATGTTACCACGATAAAGAAGAAGTCCGCCAAGTCCGCGTAAGGCATCCAACAAGTACATGTCTGCCAAGTACAACCTGTAAAGCCCACGTGCAAGTACATCTCCACCAGGGCCACGTACACTAAATCCACGTTCACCGAGTACGCAGAAGGAAGCCGCCCAGTAAGTATGCCCAATCAAGTAAGGCACCTGCCAAGTCCATGTACACCAAGTACGCCCAGTTCCAGTAAGGCCACCCAACAAGGAAGCGCACCAAGTTTGTTAACCCAATATATCCAGACGGTTCTCTCTAATTTGATGGATAGAATATTATTTGCCTTGAAGTTGTGAGCGCCGCTGCTATCACGTTTGGCGAGAGGAGGCAGGATAGAGCCAAGGAGAGAGACGGATACATTAAGCTATTCACGCTTGTCAGGTACGGACGAATGAGGACTAGCCAATCATTCCGGGGGGACTAGCCAGAAGTCCTTGCCTTGAGACAGAGACCATCATGCCAAGAAGAATAGATGGAAGACTTCACCAGGAGACCTCGACCCTCGAACTAGACCCTTGAAATCGAACTCGATCTCGAAATCGACTAAGGAACTCTACCCTTTACAGGGAAGAACGATTGATTGATGAGTAGGAGGATAAGTATCCCCCCATTGTATTAGCAGAGTAGTATCCTACTAGGTAATAGAGCCGTCGGAATAGAGCTAGTGGAATTATATCCGGGGAGCAACGTATAGATGCAATATCGTATTATTTGGATTATTCCCCTTATTTCCCATTGGACACTATATAAGTAGTAAACCCATTGGATTGGATTAGTCCCATTGGCTTCTTATTCCCCTTCCAATTAAAATGACAACGATCTATTGGTGAGACTACTGGCTCTCAACAATTATGATCGACTAATTGTAACGTACTATGAATAAGCCATCCTGCCTGTCATAAACTTCATGAAATGGCAATGGAACTTAATGCAATGCATGGATTAACATAGTCCTATTAAGTGGTGCCATGGGACTTACTCTAAGGGTAGTTGGGACTAAAGACAAGTAGTAGTAGTATAGCTTACGGAAACCACAACTATATTAGTAGTTCCTTACAACACTACAGAGGATGGGATCAATATCTATTCTATCTCTATTGTGGAAATAATATGGAGATAATAATAATTACATCTATCAATTTTTTACCCTATATCTTCCCATTGTTGTATTAGCAGCGGAGTAGTAGCCTAGGGGGGGATTTAGAGCGGATTAGAGCAATTCCCATCTCAATGGACTTCCGGTAGTCTTAGTCCCCCCATGCCCTAAGGTCTTAAGAGTGAAAGTCACCCTTTCAGTAGTTCAATTCGCAGGTCCGAGGCGTAGAATTTATCTCCCTATAGGCATATGGTCCTCCACTGGGGTCTCAATCTCTAATTGGGACTAGTAAGGATGCTGGCTCCGCTGCTCGATCTTTCAATTCACTAGGCTCTGCAACCTTTGTCTTTGCCCATGTCTATAATGTGGTTATGCGTCCAACAAAGCATTAGTGCAGTTTCAATAGCCTAGCCTGCCTGGATACCTCCTTGCCCAGTGGAAGCTGTTGTCTGTGGCAGACTCTATCTAATGAACGGTCAAGGCTGGAAGGGCTTCGGAAAAGGTATAAGCACCACTAGCAGTCGTTTAAGCATCAAAGCCAGCACCTCGCAAATTACAGACACAGATTGAGATGGAATTCCAGGCAAGCCTTGGACTACTAATTAACATATTGCTCTCCATAATCGTTCAAGATTGCGCTGCAGACTGCTTAATATAAAGAATCAACTGAGTCTACTGCTGCTTCCACTGTGTATATTGCTAAAGGTCTAGGAGGTATTCAGGTGTGGATAACTCTACAGGTAGGTAGCCGGTCCTAAAAGTAAAGGTCCTCTCAAGCAGTTGGTAAGCTAGACGGTGAAACGTTATAAAATGCCCTCACCATATGAATAGTGAGTGGTTCGCAACCCCTTATTCGGCGCTTTAACCTCACACTTTGGGCCTGCCCATTAGGAATCTCTCATCCTGGAATACTTACATGCCATACAACGAAGTTTTGTTCACAAAGTTAGGGTTCCACCAATAAAAACACCCAGTTTAGTTATGCCCACGCTTGCCTTGCTATTTTACCTACTGAAAAGGGCTGGGCTTTACAGCTAGGCCAGTAAGAATGCCAGCCAGCTATTCGAACAAGAACCGTACCAAAGCAAGACCAGCCGTACCACACCTTTATATATGGGAAATTCCAGACTAAAAGGTGGCCCAAGAGATGGGAAATTCAGGAGTACAAAGATGGGCCCATCTAACCATACCAGCAAGCCAGCCATCCTTCCTCACCTTCCTAACGTCAGGTGAGCCATCCTTCCGAGCCAAAGGCGAGCTACGAAAATGAATAGCCTATTTCCTGTTGGTCAATATGCCAATGAATAGCCTCGCTGGCGCTCGTATCTTCTATACAAATTGAATATCTATCGGTAGGGGGAGGAGGGAAAATAAAAATGATAAAATGAAAAGTGAGGAGCGCAGCTGTTTTTCACCCTTTTTTGGAACTTATGAAGGGATTTATTGCTTGTCCGCTGAGGGCAAGGGACTTCTAACCTTAATATAGCATTTCTTAAGTGCTTCATTATATTGCGATTAGGATGAGGCTCTAAGACTAATAGTCTTCTCCGCCACTCGCTACCCCTGTTTAAGCATGCTTTCTTGCTCTTCAGTCCGATGCTTATTTTCGTGAACCGACCTGCTCCTATCAGGCTTCGAAGGTACCAGAATGGCGCGCAGCCATGCAGGATGAGTTCAATGCTCTACTTCGCAACTCCACTTGGTCTCTTGTTCCCTACCATCCGTCTATGAATGTAGTTGGATCAAAGTGGGTGTTTAAGCTTAAGCGTCGTGCGGACGGGTCTATTGAGCGACACAAGGCCCGACTCGTTGCCAAGGGCTTTACTCAACAGTATGGGATCGACTACGAAGAAACATTCAGCCCAGTTTGAAAGTCCACGACTATTCGGACTGTTCTTGCTCTAGCGACTTCTAAAGAGTGGCCTATACGTCAGCTGGACGTAAAAAATGCGTTTCTTCATAGCTTTATTTACGAAGAGGTTTATATGAAGCAATGGGGAAGGAAAAAGATAGACAGATGGGCAATTTACTTACTTTAGAGGGGGGGGACCTGCTTCGCTCCGTTAATAAAGTTATCTACGCCAATAAAGGCAAGCAATAAAGATGAAACCGCCCATATAACAGAGAGCCTTTTTTTATTAACCCACTCCTAATTACGAAGCTTATGCCGAGCTCGATCCGTATTCATCAAACATCATTGATTAGGGAAACTAAGCTATCCCGCCTTTTATCCCTATCTAACTAGTACACCTAATATAAAAGCAAATAAGGTATGTAATTTCAACATCGATTCTTAGGGAAACTATGGAGCTCACTTAACTCACCAGTATTCAAGCTATGTTCTAACTATGCTTGTTCTTCCTATGAATGGTCGTAATATGGTGGGTACAGGAACGTAATATATAGGTAATGCTTATGATATGAGATTTCTTAGGTAAATACGTATCACATTTAACACCATTTAAGCTGAATCACCGTATCGATATGAGCTTACAAGGAGTATTTATCTTCCCTATTCAATGATCAAAGGTAATCAAGCTTTCATCAGTTACAAGTGTTTGCTTAACTATGACCTTTATAAATATCGAACCAATAGTGTAGTACTTATAGTTGAAACCATTAACCTGATTAGATATGTAACTAGT
>Ga0233336_1000120_pt1 | contig 13981 bp, 10 predicted proteins | sample GEONDECOMP225_FD_183636 | JGI IMG/M metagenome (GOLD analysis project Ga0233336, IMG submission 183636) | Leaf litter microbial communities from Shasta-Trinity National Forest, California, United States - GEON-DECOMP-225 | ecosystem: Environmental > Terrestrial > Plant litter > Unclassified...
CAGGGCTCCTCACCCTCCTCGGGTCGGGCGAGCCTCCTCCTCTTTAGGATTACTCTTTAAAACAGCGCTCCTCTTTATTTACGGATCCTGGCCTTATGATAACTGGTAAATTAAGTAACAAAAGGTAGCATAATAGTATAGAAGCGGGTTTAGCACAGCTGACTAGCGAGTAAGGAGCAGCTTAGCGTGAGCAATAGTGCCTCCCAAGGGACTGCCCAGCTGTGGTGCCTACCAACTATATAATATAGATAGTATGGATAGCTGTCTTTCTTTAAGGTGAGCGTGGTTTCTAAGTCCACTAAGCGCTTTAAGCGCGACTCATGGGAAGGCGTTCGTTACAGATAGGCCATTAGTTTAGATAGTCCATTCACAAAAAAGATCTGCTTAGCTGGGCATGAGAGCTTAGATGGGTTTCTTTGCTGGTGATGCAATGCAGGATATTTATCGAGACTAAAATAGAATATAATAAATTGCCTTGGGTAATATTGATTGTAACCCACGAGAGTAAGCGTTCCCGCGCACGAGCAAGTGCTTTAAGCACCCAGTTTTTAATGAGGAAAGCGCTTAATATAAAATAGAATATATCTAGAGTTCAGTTCCTCTAGAGTTCCGAGATTCCAATACTGGACATGAATACATAAGGGACCCAACCCATAGCCTAATCTTATCCGCATGTTCTTCTCCGCATCTGATCGTTGATCCGCATTAGTGCGGAAGTGATCTTCTTATCTTATCCGCGGTTTGTCAAATGTAAATAAAAAAGTGAAATAGCTTAAGTAAATTTGCATGTTTCGTTGCTTAAGTAACTGTAGTATCTCTCTAAACTGCGTCGCTGTACTCTACCTGAAGCTTGTGTAGCGTAAGTAGGTGTATCTGGTTTGTGTCTCAGTTTGTAAAAATAATCTCGCTGTCTGTTGGGTTTTTAAATTAACGGTATATGATGACAAGGAGCCTGGGCCCCCCCTTGCTGACGGGCCTTCCTTCATAGGCATAGGCCGATTTCAATTAACTTCCTTCTGTCAACCGTTTCTTGCTGCATATCAGATCGATGAAGTCTTTCAGTTAGATGTAGTATAACTTCCTCTACAGTTCGCTGATTTACGGGTGGTGGGACATTCTCGATCGTTCGTTCGGAATAAGCAAAGCAGAGATAAGCAGCGGCTCCCCATCCATAGATTGACGCGGAGTACCCAACGCTCGATGAAGGACTCGAGACTGAGGTCCACACCGCACGGGATTGGCTTCCTTCCTACCTACCGTAGTGCACGCCGGTCAGAAGCTTATTCCTAATGCTTATCTATAAAGCATTAGCTTCTTTATTTCCCCACCCCTGGCAGGCAGGAAATAAGTGATCCCCCGGCCCTATAAGGAAGGGAAGGTTATGAATTGGGCGGGAGGTAACTCCTATCGAAGCTTTTGAATGGATATTATTACTAACGTAAATGTGAGGCTCTACTGGAAAGTTATCCCTATGTGGATACCATATTGTGGGCCCGGAGAATATTCTCTGAAGTGGCATAGGCACTTTTTATTGGAAATCGTTTAGCCAGACTATTGGGAAAGAAATCCGCCACCTCATCTATGGTGTAAGAGGGTGGGCTAGCTATTTAATTTATTCCGCCAGCTCTTAATTAAAGCTTATTCGACCCAGGCGTTAACCAACATTCCTATCTCGTTAAGCTGCTCTTGTCCCCCTATGACCTATACCTGCAGTAGTTAATCGTAGTCTTGTACACGCCCTCCGCATTCAGTTAACCAAGACCAAACAGTGGGATACTACTCTCCATATTATTAAGCATAGTTATAATAGAGCAGTGCATTCTTCCACCAGCCTGTTTCCCTTTGAAGCTTGTTTTGGCTATAACCGTCTTGCAACCTACGAGTTGGCTCTTACCTTATAGCCATCCGGCGCATCCCGTCAGCAACGTGAGCAGTCCTCTGCCCTCTCTTTTCTTCACTCCTTAGCCCAACGTCATGCCAACGTATATGAAGCCCTTCAATTGTCCCAACAACGATATAAGCAGTGCCCTTATGCACACTCCCCTCTGCATTTTGAACCAGGCAACAAAGTTTGGTTTCATATGGAACACCAACGCTTAAAGGCCCGACGCCATCATAAACTTAAACCCCTCCGTTATGGCCCCTATATTGTATTGCAACAAGTTGGTCCTAATGCTGATGTCCTTTATTTTTTTCCTCGGTTGGGTATCCATGATGTGGTCAATCTGAACAGTTTGAAGCGCTATGAGCCTCCTCTACTTGAAGAATCAATTATTATCTCACATCCTACCGAATTGGTTCCTGACTTCCAACCACCTTTGTTACAGGATACTATATTGGATTATCATTTTACCACCATCCGCAACCAACAACATTATTCATACCTTGTGGGTCGCCAAGGCCAGACTCCAGCTTGTGCTCATTGGTATTCTGAAGTAGCTCTCCGTCAGCATTTTCTAGATTCGTTGACGGAAGTAGGGACACTTTCGGGCTTAAACAGGGAGGAATTGGGCAGTCCCGATGACCTGGGCGCACATCCCAAGGGCGCACCTCCTCTCCATGACTTGGACACACATCCCAAGGAGAGCCAGTCACTTCCAGATCTACATTAAATAATTGTTGTTTTACTTGGTCCAGACCATTGTATTCTCAGCCATCTATATAAGGCTGTCTATTTACCTAAATAAACCAATTGGTCTTTTTGGTCTATCTGTGTCTCTCGTTTCTCTGTATTCTCATTGGCATTTAGATTAAACTATTTCATTTTATCTATCAGATCTGAATGTATTTGGGATCACCTGTGGATCCGAGGAGGACAATATCCCAATTTTATGTTGCCCCTCATGCACTTTCAGCTACTGAGCCCATCATGCCCATGCATTGCTATATGGTTCAAGCATTCGACTCTCAGACTTATGTCAAAGCTGCAGGGAATCCTTTCTAGGAAGCAGTTATGGACGATGAGTACACCTCACTAAGTGAGAACCATAATACTTAGGACTTGGTTCTTATTCCTCCAGGTCATAAGCTTTTCCGATACAAGAGGGTGTATAGGACAAAGAAAGCAGCAGATGGCCTTGTGAGTAGATATAAAGCAAGGTTTGGTGGCCGTTTTCAATAAGTTCATGGCATTTATTACGATGAGACTTTGGCTGTAGTGGAAAGAATGGACTCCATTCGGTTGGCTCTCTCCTTTGCAACAGCAAGAAGGTGGGAGGTTCACCACATGGATGTGAAAAATCGATTTATTCATGGTGATATCGAGGAAGGAGGAAATATACACGGAGGAACCACAAGGGTATTACAGAATCCATCTCTTTTATGCAGACTTGGGAAATCACTCAATGGCCTCAACCAGAAACCTAGAGCTTGGTATGCAAAAATGTATTCTTATTTACTGTCTCAAAGTTTCATTTGATGCAAGTATGACCCTAATTTTGATATGTCGAAAACATTTGACTCTCTGTGGATCATAATGCTCTACTAATAATAGTTAGTTCAGCCTCAGCCATTGCTTTACTCAAAATTGCTTTACATGACTGTTTTCCATAACGGATATGGGTCTCTTACAATTCTTCCTTGGACTAGATATTAGCCAAAATGATTCAGGGATCAAAATTGATCAATCCGAGTATGTGAGAGATCTGTTTCACATGACTGACTGCAACCCAACAACCACACCTTAGTTGTCAAGGGTAAAGCTTCTGGATGGCAAGACTACACCATTGCTTGATTGCGCACATTACCGTCAGCTTGTGGGGGGGTCTTCTTCATCTCAATCACTCTCATCCAGACTTATCATATACAGTGTTACAGTTTCCAAATACATGCAGGAAGGAGATGCATGAGTTGCATTGAAGGCTTCCAAGCACATTCCTTTGATATGTAAATAAACCAATAGCCGTGGGATTCATTATGGAGTAGGGTGTACATTGGATTTCATTGGTTATACTTATTTAGATTGGGTTGTCAATAACATTGCCCGCAAATCCACTTCAGGATATGTTCTCACTTTGGGATCCAATCCCATTTGTTGGTAAAGAAAGAAGTAGTCCGCCATTGCTTTGTCATTAATAGAAGAAAAATACGGAGGTGCAGCCGATGTTACCATTCAGGCTATCTGGTTGCAGAACTTCCTCACTAAGCCTGGTATCCTATTTCGTCGTCCGACTGTCATTTGGTGCTACAATCAGAGTACATTTAAGTTGTGTAGAGATCTAGTGTAGTGATAGTGGAAAAAAAAACACACAGAGATCCACATGCACTACATTCGAGGATTGATACATGTTGGGGTCATAGATTTGTAGTACTGGCCCATTCTAGTTCCACATCTGAGAGCCTCCGGGTGCATATCTACTAGTAGTCAATGTGCTAGTTTCAGCGTTGCCGGGTGGAAGCAACAGGGGCAGGGGTGGGGACAGAGACTACGGGCAGGGACAGGCTGGGTAAACAACGGAGCAATTAGAGTAGGGACAGGGAACAGCAGCGGAGAGAGTGGCTAGTAGGACGGGCAAAAAACATACGGAGGCGGGGGCTAAGGCAAAGAAAGGGCTAGGGCAGGTCGGTCAACATCTGCAGGATCTGCTGCTCTAGGTACCTATCTATGCTACTGTTGTTTTCGCTCCTACCCGTCCCTCTGCTCTAGCAAGGCCAAGACCAAGAAAAGAATAGGAGTAACTGTAGTATTACGCAGAAGCCCAAGGAAATAAGAAGATAAGGTCTCGTATAGTATCATGTAACTATAGCGCCAGCATAAAGCACATAATGCCAAGCCAAGAAAAGCAAAGTGTTTCATTCCTATACCTAAGCCCGGCATTCACCGTTCTTTGCGCCTGTGATTTGAGCACCACCCATATTGAAACAACCTATCTACTAGACGACATCTCTTCTACAAAAGTTTCTAATATTCCTTTGAGGTCATACTCCCTCTACGCTCTCTTACTTCCCTAAGCTGCTTGTTCTACCCTGCTTGCATCGTCGATGTATTATATACGCGCATAACCACACCACTATTGTTTAAAGCAAAGTAGTATCCCAAATCCTCCATCTGTTGTTCTTCTAATCGAAGAGTATATTCCCTCCTAACTAAGTGCGTGTAGGGCTAAAGCTCTAGCTCTGAAGGTGGGTTCTTTATTGTAGGCAGTAAATAAGGGTAAGGTTTTATAATTTATCTCGTCCTGAGAAAAGGTTCATAGTGGTATCTTCTAAGCGATTCATTCAAGAAGTGTGATAGGTAGAAAGGTAAGTAGGTTCTTAAGGTAGTGGATAGGTATAGTGGTACCAAGGTATATGCCTTGCCTGCCTATTTTTCCTTTTTTTACCATGCTACCAACCAACCACCTGTACTTTTTCAATACAGGCCGGGCTCACAGACCTCAACTTAGTTAAGGGTTCCGGTATAAAGAGAAGATTAAGGTTGTCCAATCTAATCCCGACCCGAGTGGTTAGAAAACGAAGGCTCCAGTGTCATATTATATACGTAATAAGAGTGATTCTTCAATCCTATTAAAAAGAAGTGCTATATCCGAGATTACATATTTCAATATCTGCTCTGATATTTATAAAGAACATATATAAAGGCCTGTGCCCGCACGATATAAACTGGTTAAGCTTCGTGATAAGGAAGATCCCATCTGAAATAGGTACCAGGTAAGGTTGTTCCGTAAATTCATTCGAAAAACGGGTGCGGTTTTGGATATATTAAACCCTCACCTTCATGCTTCAGGCGAGTCCCTCCGGGTCCTGGGTTGTGGGGTTTTGGATACATCTTGCTCCCTCCTCGAATTTGGCACCTCGCAATAAAGACATTGCACCTAGAGTGAGTGAAGTAAGTGAGTGAAACAGTTCACCTGATGCAGTCCCACCTACTTGCTGGCGGCTGATCCATTTATTTATCCCTTCGACCTGTGCTCGATCTCTATACCTTATATTGGCAGTATATTATATATAACCTTATATGGAACTTCCTGCTTTATAGATATATTCGTTCAATGAGAGCACGTGGCGACTCGGTATGATACAGCAACTGACTTTTATCATGTCAGATAGTGTGATAGGACTTTTTCATGTTGCTTAAATGAGTGAGGGCTCCTTGCAGCATATGGGCTTTCAACCTATTATAGGATCCGTTACTCTCAAAATGATCAAGAGTAGCGGGCCTATTATTAGTAGGGTGTTATTTCCCCGGATATGCGGGGTTCATCTCCTTGATGATCTCCCGTAGGTGTTCGTGCCTGACCAGCTGCAGTACGTTACCAGGAAAGTAAAGGAAAGAGTTGTTCTACGTGCTTTTATAAATTACCCATGCCCAGGAGGTAGTGAGTGAGTGAGTGAGGTGAGGCAGGTGAGGTTATACGTTGCAGGTTACACAATGCATGTAGGATTGATGTAGATGATATTAGTTGACACAATGCAATTATGAGGACACAACGCAGGTTAGATTTGGTTACAAGTAGAGCGACACAATTGATGCAGGTTGCATGAGGTACGATGAGGTTTACACGGTGCATGTAGAGGTCGATGTTGATGTTGATTGGCCTTGGAAATGGCATTGGCGATGGTGGTTTTGATGGCAATAGCTTTTGATGGCAATAGCTTTTGATGGCAATAGCTATGGTGTTGGTGATTAGCGTTGGCAAGGGCAGAGTACCCCACCTTCCCCTTCACCCTCCCTCTCGTGGACAGCGGCCAAGAATACAAATAGCTTTGCGAGCCAGCCAATTGAGTGTGAGTGAGCTCCTTCATTCGCGTGTTGAACCGTTCCCTTCCTTCCGCATCACGCAGGGTAAATAGTCACTTCGCTCTGGAAATAGATTTAGGGTTAACAACACGTAGCTCTGTCGCTTTTATTTCTTACTTGTTCTGCTCAGGTTCTCCCGTCGAACCCCTACGACGACCAGAACGAACGCCACGAACGCCACGAGGATAATAACGAAGAGAACGAGGACAACCGACCAGAAGGACGAGCAGCAGCGCCCCCCAAGCAGGCTGACAAGAGAGAATGAAAGGCAAAACGACCAGGGACACCGGGGAAGGAGCGGAGCGGAGCAGCGAGAAGGCAAGCAGGCAGGAGCCCACCTTGGAAGGATGGAGAAAGAGAAGATGATGAAGTCGAGGTTGCAGACCACCCTCTATCTATATTAATCAATGAGAGGGATAGCCGCATGCGATGGTCAAGATATGACGCCCAGCGCGAATGAAGATAGATAGGGCAGGGCAGACGATGCACCCATGGAAGGACAGGACGTCCAAAGAAGACAATCGCTATAGCTGCGAGCGATTAAGAGTTAGATAGATCGAGTAGGTGAGTGAATCGCTGACGTGCCTTCATTCGCCTGGGATTGCGAAGTCTTTCTCTTTCGAGATTGAATGATTGATTCGATGAACAGGAAGGGGGGCTTGAAAGGACGACAAGCTAGATAGTACGAAGGACGACAACCTGATAGAAGATGAAAGCCGGATAGAATGAGGGAGAGCAACGCAAGCAAGAGCCGAAGCAGTGAGGAGGCCGAAGCCAGGGAGGGAGGATGGGGAAGGAGGAAGAGCTGCGGAAGTAAATTTGTAAGCTTTGTCCTATTTTAATAGGGATAGTTATTATGCATCGAGAACTTCTGAACCCGAGAGTTCAATAAAGTAAGCTATGGCCCACCTTGGAAGCTACGGCATATTCTTGAAGGCCAATATCACATATGTAATATATCCGGATAGAACATCCTAGCCACCCTCTATCGGGGAGGAGGAACAACTGTCTTGCCCAGGAAAAAAGCACACTTCCACTCCTAGGGGCACCGGCCAATCAAAAACAAGGATGGTCCTTCGCAGTAGAAAACTTTGAATGGAACTCGTTATCGGGATATCCCTCCAGCGGTAATGCGTTATTAGGATAGTTGTATACTCTCTAGCTAACTAAACCTAACTTCCTCGGCTATGGTTTTTTAGTAGGGCCCCCGTTCAACTCCTTCGAAGGCTTCAACAACTAGCATGCGTGCGTGATTCAATCGTTTAGTGCACTCACTGGTCGTAACACCGATTCCCCCGGGGGGGTTGGGAAGATCTTCATAATGGCCGATCTAGTCTTAGTCCCTTATCTTGGTTACAATCCCAATCTGAGCGGTCCTACCTATCCCTGTTCTGACTTGGACCTATCCATCCATGTCCTTCACTCGGACCTATGTCTCTGTCCCAATCGCCTACCCCAATCGAATCTTACCTGGGCCTATCCACCTGTCGAATCGGAAGATCTACCGGGAGACAACTATCTATGAAAGGTGCTTATGTTCCCAAATCTTGAGGTTCGGCGGGGATAGATGATGGAAATTGGTTATTTGTATTTTGAACCAATACTCATTTACCCAGGCGACTACTCCCTGGCATGCATCACCTGCGACTGCCCAAAGCTCAGTCATTTGAGTGAGGTAGGTGGGAAGTGCTTAACTTATTGTGTTTGGAATATTCATGTATATAATCCATTATTTGGACTATCATTTTCAAACTCAGCACTAGATCCTTAAGCCTATGCCCTTGATACCTCCATTCTACCCAGAGGGGGCCCGCCTAAATACTCAGATCTACCCCGCCTTACTATCCTTCCCACAGATATGGAGGGGGGATCCAGGATTCATCAGCATCTACACTTTAGGCTTTCAGTAAACAATCCTCTCCCTAGATGGCCTTCGCCCATCGCCCTCCACCACTTTTGGTGAAGCACCCCCTCCGGGTCCTCATTTCACTTTAACGCCTTCACCTATTGGCTTATATTGGTGAGGGTTGGGCCAGGCTACGGCAAAAACCACAATAAATAAGGACAGTTAGCTCAACAGGCCTTCACAACTTACTGAAATAGGAAGGCATTTACAGAAGTTTCTCTACTTGTATCTCTACGTTGACCTTTAGCCTAGAGGAAGGAGCAGATCAGTTAATCATATCAACCTGAATCAGACATTCCAAACTCGCATATCTATCCATGTTCTAGCCTAGACAACCTATCTTCTTCTCTGTAGTCCCTAGTATTAGCCTTAGACCAAGAAGTAAGTTGCCTATTGGACTGAACTAGCAAACCTCCCCGGTGATACTTGCATGGAGACGTTTAACTTTTCCATTTGAGGTGGATCCACCCTCACCCATTACGTAAATAAACTTATTACGTAAATAAACAACCAGTGGAATAACCCATCATGTTTGTGGTTTGGTTGGTTGACAATATGACAAAACTTATTCCAATTCGATGTTGTTGCTCAATGAGACCTATTGTTTAGGGGGGTTGGATGACATCACCCACATATTCCGGGGAAATAAAATGTATTTTATTATAATAATGCCATTTCCAGGATTTTATCTATTAGAGGCGGCTTTTATTCTTGAATTTCTTTATCTATTAGAGGTGGCTTTTATTCTTGAATTTCTTTATTGCAAGAAAAAGAAAATAATATATGAATCGCGCATATATACGACCCTTCGGTGCATTCCCTCGTTAGAGGGAAGGGTTTCACTTTTCCCATTTCAATAGGTGGTGACCCTCTTAGCACCCGCCCATTCCCATAGTTATAGTTTATAGAGAGAATCTCACTGTCCGAAGGTCATAGCAGATAGCCCCCTCCTTTATTAATAGCCATGCGGTATATAGCCAGAAGGGCCATAAGCAGCCTTAAGGTCATACCAGTATATCTAATAGCTAAAGCCTATAGTCATTTCTATAAGCTCTAGTCATAGCCAACAGTGATTTATCATAGCTAGTAGTGTAGTCATAGCCATGGGGTGGTCTCCAATCCAATAGAGCCGAGCATGGCAGGTCCATTCCCAGTGGTCAACATTAGATTGGGAAATGGGACTAATCCAATCCACCATATGTATGTATGGGATATGTATGTATGGGTATGTATGGGGTTTTCTTCTGTGATCTATGTGATCCAGTTGAGCAATTCACTTTTGTTTAGGGATTTGGATGACATATTTTCTCCAGTAAATAAAATGGATTTTATTACTCACCATTCCCCTTACGGTTCTCACCCTACCCTCCCTTACACTACCACACGCTTACCAATGATGCACTACCTTCCACCTCTCGATCCCTTACGGTTCTCACCTCTCAATCTCTCCCTTACGGTTATCGCCCTATACCCTTTACGGCTACCACACGCTTACTACCGAATAGTGATGATCGCGTTGCTTCCAACTATACTTTTTTCTATAGAGAAAGCAGTTCAGTCAAAGAGAAAGGAATGCTGCCTTACACCTGCTTGCTTGACGTGGTGATCTTCCTCCTTATCACACTGCTCTATCACTGACGGAGGAGTTACTCTTAATGCAATGCTAACTCGCTCGATGAATGACGAACGCTGATGCGAAGCGAAGGAGGATGGTTATCTTAAAGCCACTAATAAACCAAGCAAGCAGCTTAAGGAAGGCTCCAATCCAACTCTTCTTAAGGAGGAAGGAAAGCTCCTCATCAACTCACCCCTACACGTTATAACGCTCACCAGCCTAAGATGCAGCAAGACAGTAATCGAATATGCCTGTCATTAAGCTAGCTGCCTACGATCTCTATCTCCCCACGTCAGTCAGGCAGGCCCATTGAAAGTTGCACCATATTACCATTATCCCGCCTCCCTTATTTCCGTCCCCCCTTATTTTTTTTCCCCTCCTAGTTTCGTACTCCTTAGGTTTTCCCCTTTTAGTTCCGCACTCCCTTTGTTTCCGCCCCCCCCCTCTTTTTTTAACACTCCGGTAGATGCGAGGGGTCCTCACTTTATGGCTTTATGGCTGCTCACCCAAAGGAAAGTTATTTGGTAAATACTGTATGTATGTCTCGGCCGACCTGGTCTCTCGCCTGACCCGGTCTCGCCCGAACTTATCTCGCCCTATCTCACCATCCGCCCCTCCTTCATCGAGGAACTGCACCGGAAAGAATAAACGGAAATAATGTTTCAAAGGCGAATATGAAAATAAGATGGACGAATATGAAAAGGAAGATGCCTCTCCCGACCTGGGCCTCACCCTGAAGCTTCCTCACGTTATAGTGAGCGCTGCCTTCGATACATTGTTTAATAGGCGGATCAAAAAGAAAAGATGTATGCGGTTTATCACCCGATCTGGTCTCGCTCGGCCTAACCTCACCCTCCTAGGCTTGGTGCTTCCTCACGCTGAAGTGCCTTTTTTCATAGGCAGACCAATCAATAAGGAAAGATGTCTGACTGTCCCACACCTCATCTCTGGTCTCGCCCTCCTTCCTGATCTCGTTCTATTTGGGTAGATTGGGTAGGTGTCAAGCGTTAGTGCCTACCTTGGCTTGAGTACACCTTCTTAGTAAAATAATAAAGTATTTATGTCCCAACCTGGTCTCGCCCGACCTGATATCACCCTACTCGACTTTCAAGCTTCCTCATGTTCTAGTGCATACCTTGATACACATTCTTAGGCGAAAAAGATTAGGCGAATAAGAGAATATAACTTCTGTGATGGCTACCTATTTACCTGACCCCAGAGACTCTCTTATCCTGAAAGCTGTATTACGGAGCAGCTGTCTTATCCCGATGTCTTATCACGAATAACTATAAATAAGAATATATGTGTGTGCTTATTTGACGATGTCTTCTCATTTGACGATGTCTTCTCATTTGACGATGTCTTAGCTCATAGAGTGACTTACCGGTTTAGCCAGCCTACTATGACGATGTCTTTCTTATAGTGGTGCTTATAGTGACTTACCGGTTAGCAGCCATTGAGGGTACAGCGGGTCCTTTTTATACGTTTATAAAGAAGGGTAAGCAAAATAGGTCCTGACTCTTTGCCCCGCCGCGCTTATAAAGAAATAAGATGGTGCAGTTGAATATATAAATATTATATGGAAATCACCATTCGATCACTAGTGTTATTACATATATAAAGAATTAATCAGCCGGCATCACGAATCACTGAAAATGATAAAGCGTAATGACATATATAAAGAATGAAGGGAAGACGACTCACCCATACCCACTATTAGCATAACATACTAGTTTGATTCCAGTTTTCTTTCATACCGAATCGCCGTGTTATTACATATATAAATAATGATTGGAAGACTGAAGTTTCGCCAATCTATTCGTCTCCACTATTGTCAACCTGATGCAACTTAGAGAAAGTCATAGCATATCACGCCTGGGCTTTGCACTCCGATCTTCAATGTCATCCCGGAGAGACTTCAATTTCGTTATTTCTTGGCGGTGTTATTAGGTTCGAATCCTTCAACATCCAGATTGGAATCAAATCCAATTCCGCGCGGCTCGCGCCTCCCCGCGTAATAGCACTGAGTGGTGATAGTGTCTAAGGAAAGGAGATGGATCTTAGCATTCATGGCTGTTTATTTCCACCAGTCGTAAATCACCTCGCTATGGACATCTCTGCTACTCCGGATCTTACCAAGCCTGTTTTTTCTTTTTTTGGTAAGATGGGCGAAATGCCCCGATTAAATAGAGTACTCTGGTAGGGGAAGTCAAGCACCTGGCTGCCAGTATCTTTAAAGCAGGGGCGACCCGGTGGCGCATGCGATCCTGCCCGTATGCGTCCCACATGTTGGTGCTGCTTTCCTCCAAGAATATACTGCAAAATGAGGCAAATCAGTCTATGGCACGGCGCAAACATTGCCTTCTCCTCACCCTCCTATCCTCAGGTGAGCCTTCTCCTCACCCAAGGAAAACTAAATGATTGTCAAAAGAGAGAACCAACAAAGCGTCGAAAACACTGTCAGTGAGAAACCAACATGCAACCGCTTTTTATATTACACAATTCCACTAAAATAGACAGATGCATATTGTGAAATTGAAGGGCGCACGAGACATAAAATGACATAGCCCATATAGCATGTTATCTACCTAATATTGCTCATTTACATTGCATTTATTATTTACATTGCCCAATTTACATTGCATTTATTATCTACATTGCCCATCGCACAGTCTTTAGTACCTTCGTTATCCTTTTAGTACCCTTGTCATTCATATAGTCACCCGCCTCATAAACTAGGCTCTGAACATAATCTCCGATTGATGCAATCTACGATTTTCTTTTTTTTATATTTTATTATTTTAGTTTATTATTTTCTTTTATATTTAATGGTTCTCCCGGCTCTAGTAGTTTACCGATATATATGTTTCTTATCAGCGGAAGTCGCTAACTCCTTTCACCGGGAGAACCCCCCATCGTGTGTGTTCACGAGAGGAAAACCAGAAGCTTGACCGGGATGAATCCCTCCTGTACGACCTGTCATCCGATCCCATAACGAACTCGATAAATGCGGGTCCGACCCTACAAGGGGAACAGGTTTGTGAGACATTCCGATCCTATTCATGCAAGGTGCACCGTTGGCGCGACGGACATAACTGATGATTAGGATTAAACAAAAGAAAAGTGTGAATGCGTAGGCTCTTAGAAAGGGGCACTTTGAAGGAAAATACCTGACATTGTCTGTTTCTAAGAGGGGAAGGGGTGGAGGAGGGCCCTTCTCGCTTTTTTTTAAGGCAGCGAACTTTACTAAATATTCTCTTTCATCTTTCTGAAACTTACTCCTGTATCAATACGTTTCGCCTCATTTTTATTACTGTGTTTATATCAAACTACTTAGAAAAAGTATCCTTGCTACTTGCATAATTACATATATAAAGAATTACCCACTACGAACCTAACTTTTAGTGAGTGAAATACGAAGTGTCAAGTCATAAGGCAAGCATAATGACATATATAAAGAATGAATGGAAAACCACATTCTTCCATGCTACGTAGCGCGAAACCCGTTACGAGCCCCCTTACAATCTAGCATAATTACTAGCGTTATTACATATATAAATAATGAATGGAAATCAAGAAAAAGTCACTGAAAAACGAGGTGCGGAGCCTAGTAAGGGAGAGGAAAATGAACCAAAGTTAGTCGTGTGAAACTAGCATCCCAGGCACTATATGTGCGTTCTTCGGTGACCCTCGGGGCCCTGGGCATAGCCGGGAGTAACAC
>Ga0233336_1000121_pt1 | contig 13886 bp, 10 predicted proteins | sample GEONDECOMP225_FD_183636 | JGI IMG/M metagenome (GOLD analysis project Ga0233336, IMG submission 183636) | Leaf litter microbial communities from Shasta-Trinity National Forest, California, United States - GEON-DECOMP-225 | ecosystem: Environmental > Terrestrial > Plant litter > Unclassified...
AAGTATCATTTTCCAAATATATAGTAACACAAAGCAAGCAAAGTTATCTTGGTTCCCATTCGATATAACCTTGTGCCTTAGCTGAATGAATGAATGGATCTATGTTTATCTTTCCCATTTATTTTCTATCTTGACGATATGTACGCAATGTTAATGTAAATGCTTTTGCCTACTTTGCAACATATGCATGCCTTTGCATCTGGCAAATCTTATAACTCTGAGAGTATTATTAAAATGCACTTATGTCTTACCTAAAAGAGTTTCTGCCTTGGTGTTTTGATGGTGCATGTCCCTTTCACTTCAAATTAGACAGAAATATTTCCCTAAAAAGTATGGAGGCATAACTTTGAGCACCACTAAGACTCTTTACTTAAAAACCAATTGGAGCATTCATAGAGTTTGACACCCATATCCCAGGGTAACATACTAGGGTCTCTACACTAGAAAATAAGAGGGTACCCCCCTCTGGTCCGAGAACTGGCTATAAGACCTAGAGTGGTGTGGAAGAGGTGCATTCTGCACAGCGTGCCCTAGCCTTGTGCCTCCTGCCATACCATTCTTTCCAAGTGCAAGATCTGGAATGAGGTCCTTCCTGGCGAGGGTACAATCTGGGGGACAACAGGAGGAATTTCTTATTTTCTAGGAATCGGTCATTTTACAATGGATGCCCTGGCTGATAATGCGAGGCAAACTTTTTAGCTATTCAAATTTATTCATAGTGACTATCACTTATATATGACCACTTGTATGCAATAGAGTATCTCCTCAATTTTGGTGATACAGCTTCTATTCACAGGTCCATAGGAGATGTCCCACTATGCCCTATTGATGACTCCACAGACCCAGTTACTAGAAACGAGACAGTAGGCTTGCATTTCAAGGAAAAACAGCCAAGAAACAATACAGCATTAAAAACGTCATTTTCTCCAATTGTTTTCATTTATCAAGTAGCCCAAGACCTTTAAAAAAAGGTATATGGATTGCGGATACAGTAATGCCAAGAGTCCACACGAAGCACAGAAGCTTACTACTTCGCGCACTATGACCAAGCCAGTAGAAGCTAACACCGACTAACAAACTAACAAACCCCATCAATATAATAAAGAGTAAGCATTATGTAATGGATGATGCACCCTATATGTCCTCTTTTAGCGGCAACGTGGGGTATTCTCTAGTTTGAACTCAAAATTGATGGATATATTTCCTCATCAACTCCTTCAAAAATGGTCAAATACTTTAATACTGATGGCAACGGCGTTAATGAGCAGTAAAATTTATGCATGTAGTAGGTAACTTGTCTTCAAAAGTAGAATGATGCTTAACGAAGAACAAAGGTGGAGGGTGTTATAACTTGGAATCTCACCTATGATGTAAATTCTTTACTAAGTTAAACTCTTATATAAAATTGGAAAGGCCACTATATTGCCCTAGTGGCACTTTCTTTCCCAAGGCCAAGGCCCCACTAATGGCTAGCTTGTAAGAAAGAGGCAAGGTATACCATATGGACCATATGCTAGTTTCGCATGGTTAAATGGTAAAGCTATGTAAAATTAGATAAAATGAGACATGCTGGTTCTAAAGAGCAACATAAAAAGAGGGGCTATGATTCGACCAAAGGGGAAGAGGAAAAGGGGTATATATGAAAAGAAATCCTCATTTGCCAAGTGTTAGCCTTAGATCTTCTCTCTTTTTGCTACCATGTGGCTTAGCCAAAAAAAATCTTTTGACTTATTAATCCAATCATTGAATGCATGGGAGAGTTTGGTGAGGACTTCTCACATAGTAATATAAGCATGAGCAAGGACCTTCCTTAGGGGGAAACATATGGGTTATATAATTCCTTTTATTAGAAGTTATGTCAGCCTTGTTTATCGATTTCCATGTTCCATGGGAGTTGTTCTAGGATCTATTTTTTAGTATGCAATAGGAGTATGATGTAAGAGACAAGGAGGAGATGAATGCACACATAGTAGCATGAGGCATTGTTTAACCCAAGATAACTGTTACTAGTTACAAAAAGACAAGTATGCAGCATTGTCCTTAAAGAGAGTTGTAAAGAGGTGCCGTAAGGCCGCTCGACCAAAGGGAGAGTATTTTACAGACTCAGATGGGGTCTAAGTGGCAGTAGTGAGCGTAGAGACTGGGCAAGAGAATAATTCCATTACCACTTGTGTGAAAACTCCTCTCTGGTTGCTCGAGAAACCAAGTAGAAAGCAGGGGAATCTCAAGTTACTGTAGCAAATTTAACTCCTTCTGCAGAATCTGCACACACTGAGAGCATTGGAGATAAGGGGGCTTCTAAGGGACTCTTTAGCAAACAAAGAAAGGGCACCACCTTACTTGTATTGAGTGGGATAGTGGAAGAGAGTGCCAGGGCTGTTTGAGGCCAAGTGCAATTACCTGTAGCTCCATGATAGAGGCATTGGTTGAGCATATCCTATGGTTGGGTAGTGATGATGGAGCATGCTTATAGTGAAAAAAGTGCAATCAAAATTCTACACACTCTAGGGTTCCTGGCTTGGGTTCGGTTAGGACATGTTGGTTAGGCTTAATCCAGGTAATAGAAGCGGTTAATGGTCATGCCCTCCTAGCAAGGTCACGTCTAAGGCAAGGACGTCTCTACTACATAATATACGAGGAAGGTCTTGAATGTATTATACTAAATAGATTAATTGGAAGAGGACGAAAGCAAAAAAGTTACAAGCAAGGGCAAGCAGACCGAGAGCGGAAGAACTCACCAAGTAGTACCCCAGGTTCCTGTAACAGACCCGATCGATCCTCCAGACTTAATCTCCTTCCTTAAAACTCATCCCTTCTTCCTTCACCTTGAGCCTTGGGATGATAGAGAAAAAAGAATGTGACCCCTGCCTGTCCTTCCTTATTGAGGTGGTAAATTTACTAATATTTCTGGGCGTCTCTGGATGATGATAGGGAAAGCTTATGTGGACTATCAAGTGCTCACCTGATCTTCCTTGTTTGGATCACCGTGGCCAATGCCACTGTAGCTACCTTAGCTACCTTAGCAGCCGTAGCTTCCTTTGCCGTAGCTACCTTCCTTCCCTTCCCCTTGGCCGGAGCCTGAGCCGCAGATGTAAGCTAGGTTAGGTAGGAACATTCCACCATGTTTCCGTAGCGATATAAATCGAGGTAGAGTTTTTATATGGCTGCTCGAGGCAAAAATGACCCTCCTGTCAATGATTTTATAGTCCTCACGGCTAGGCCTCTTCATTCATCCGTCCGTTATACCATCCCTGCTTGAAACCCTAGTCTGTTGAACCACCCATTTTGAAAGATGTTATCTTTAGTCTGTTGTACCAACCATCTCGGCTACTTACTCCCAGCAAAAGTATAAGAAAGCAATCCATATCTAAGCGGGTAGTTTTTCCTTGTGGGCATAAGGTTGACTGTGGACTTAGCACAGCTGTTGGGAGCATATTTTGGTCAACTCGTTCCGTCGGCCTGTCCCGGGAAAACCTATTGGTTCACAGTTCAGTTGTCTGTTGTAACCCTCCAGAAAACCCCTCCCTAAATAACTCTGTTGGCTACCAATTAAATTCAATCAATCGTTCGTAGCACCTCTTCTCTTGGACCACCTCGCTCGGTATCTTTTTTATAATAAATAAAATATAACAAATAAAAGAAATATATCTCCAGGCAAGCATGGGTCATATGTGCTTATATGGCTGTTTCCACAGCCCAACCCAGCCGAGTAGAGTATCCCAGCCCTTGCGCCCGTCCATCCTAATCGGATTAAATTACTACTATCCTTATCCAGCTTCTTATCCCAGAAAGCGGTAAGGTTTCCCATTACCCTTTCACCTGCCCCTTTCACTTACTTACCGGTATGGAACACGGTTCCTACAGCTTTCCCCAACTTACCCTGCTTTATGTTACCACGATGCTGTTTCGAGGCTTTAAGTACGATGCTTGACGTACGATGAGGTTTCCACAATGAAGTTACACAGAGAGCTACTCACAGGAGCCTACCACGAAACATTGGAATTACTACCTCACTGCACGGCACAAAAAATTGGAATGTTACTACCTAGGCTTAGATAAGAGGCTGGGCTTGGATCCTGGGATACTCCGCTTTGATCCCCAGCAGCTACTCAGCTGGGCTATTCAAATGGGCATACTCGGCTTGAATACTTCGATCCCCGGCTACTTGGGGGATACTCAGCTTTGATACAAGTTAAACTTTTTGGCTGCTTCGCTATTTGAATGGGTGGGCTTGGCTGAACGGTTCGGAACATAAATAAGATCATTACTCACAATGCATCATCTGTTGATTAGGATCATGCAACAGGCACTTAGTTGCACACGCTGCTAGGAAGGGAATGACAGTCAGTCAGGTAGCTGGGCCGGGTAGTAATTAATTTATTAATTACATTGAGAGGAGATCCCACATGGAAATGCCGCTACTCCATACAAGTGTCGATGACTTCTTGAATGGTATTGAACCGATAGAACCTCATTCCCCACCGGTAAATGCCAGTCAGCCAATAGCTGATAGTTGATGTCAGGTCAAGATGCTAGTACTAAATCCCAGGAGTCAACTTCAGGTGTTGCTCCAACAGTAGATTCTAGAGTTGATATGATACTACATGCTGCTACAAGTCGATACCAGGTATCCACCCAAGTATTTATGCTTAGCTCTCTCTTTTTCTACTTTAAGCTATATATCTCCCCATCGAGGGCGGCTAATATCATGCCCTCTATGTTCTATAACCACCACCTAGGGATGTTGTTAGTGGTGCTGCGGGGCTAGTGCCTCATCCGGGTCATTCAAATATATTTTTATTAGTCAATTTTGGCTTTTTGGAAACTTTATCTATATTTTACAGGATGCTTTCATTGGTTAGGCGGGGATTCTCATATTTGGCGGGATTCCGATGCGACAAGGAAAGATTCATGGATGGCAGGCTGGCTGGCAGGTGGAATGCTGCTTTATTTATTTAGTTTCAATAGACTACCCGGATCGGCAAAGGCACCAAGTTAGCGCTTGGAACTGCTTTCATATAAACTTATCATTCGCTCGTTTCGCCTAATAAAACTCATCTTTTCCCGGGAGTGAGCAATACTCGACCACTGAAAGTATATTTTATCTTTTTAAATAGGCCCTTTCAGAAAGGTTATATATGATCCGGATGCCTTTGCCCCCTTCACTGGCCGGGATAAGGGGCCCCAGACCCGGGGACAGGAAGAGGCACGACAGGACAGAATGAACGAAATGATTGATCTTTTTGTCTCCGGTTTGACGCAGACACTAAGTTCGCTTGGGTTAGATCTTCTAAAATATTATCATTTATATAGTTTTTTATACTTCAATCTCCTTTTTAGGTGGTCGCACAACACATTCGGAGCACTTAATTTCATTTTATTATTTATATAACCAAAATGCCTTTTTAGAACGGTTACCCATTCAAAGCAGGTGGAATTTACTAGCCTTGCTGCCAATCTTTTTAGTCCTTGCCTTAAGATCCATTGACGAAGCCCTCGACCCTCGACCTCAACTATAGAGGCCCCAGTGTTGAGGCACTCATGTCAGGTTCCGCCGATGCCTTCTTGGTTTTTTTGGAACAACCAATTACGATGCTTACTTACCGGATGCACCTGTTTTTAGGAGTTGACGGAGCTGCTTGGTGGTTCGTATATAATGCGAGCTTAAACATATTATCAGATATCTATTTTTCGATTGCCGACCAGGTTCACGGCAGGCTATAATTTAAAGAAGTCATTACCAATAGTCCCAAGCCCGTAGTACCGCGTTACCTCCTCTCATCCCACTAAATAGAAATGAGGTAGTGGCAATTCTATGTGTGTTATTTTTATAGATCCAACGTTACCAGTTTGAGACATCACAGTAAGGAGGCGGTTCTTAGTGCGTTTTACCCTTTATAAATCCCCGTGCATTGTGTGTTTATGCCATGTTCTCTGTTAACGATTGACAGTCAGCAATAGGGGAGTAGCGCTGGTTAGTTATTTATTTAACACATTGGTAGAGCGGGGCCTACAGTGATTGATTAAATTGATTCAATTTATAGCCTAATCCAGGAGTGGGTGGGGCAGTACAACGGACGGAAGTAAAAAAAAGCCAGTACTCAATGCCAGTACTTGATGTAAAGAGTCGATGCCTAGTGTAAATGCACTCAATTAAAAGAGTTTATAGACAGTCTCAGCGCCAGGAGGTGGTCATTGTAGATAGTCTATTATATCCCCTTACTATAGCTAATTATAGCCGCCTAATCCCCTGTTTCGTATAGGCATACTCCCCATGTTTATGTGCGGATTAACTGTCGTGTTTTCCGGGAAGTCAAGGTGCGTAGCTCTTTCCCGACAGGGGAAGGAAAAGGCTAATATTGTATGCTAGAGAATTGTCCCTTTACGAAGGTTGCGTAAGCAGGCTCGACCGTAAGGGAGAGGGAAAAGGCTAATTTTGAGCAGTCGACCAGCTTTTCACTCATAACTGCCAAATACAAACAAAATGAAATCGCAACCCTATTGCCGGACAATGGCAGTCAATGCAACATAATTTTCCAGGATCTTGTCCAGCGCCTCCAACTCCCAACATTCCAGCATACATAACCATATCACCTCAGTTGGGTAAAATACAACGGCCCCCGTATTCTGGTTGACACACACTGCTCTGTAACCTTTGCTATCGGCCCCTTTCGATATACCATTGACTGCCCCTTCATCTGCTAGTTAATAGGAGGTCTCGACTAAAAGGAGAGGGTTTTAAAATGAGCTTGTATCGGCCCCTAATATCAACTAGCTATAATGGCTGGCCCAAAATTACAACAGGCCATACTATGCCAATAATCCCCTTTAAGTAGTAGGGGCGGGGCTACCAACCACAAAGGTATCGGCCTCACCCCAATATTCCCCAGCCTGCTGTACCAATTCAGAGATTACCAGGCCCTCCTCCTCATAAAATCACCATTATTAGGTAGGGGCACCTGAACCCTCTAAAGCCTTAGTCCCTGCTATCCCAGTGCAAAATAACCTAGCAAAGAAGACGATCAAGTTGCGGCTAGTATCAAGGAGGTCCTTGCACGGGTTCTAGGAAAACCTGTCATAACCATTGATATACCGTTACACCGGGTGCAAAGAAGGCGGTAATGAAAAGACTTTTTGCTTAATGCACTAATTGGAGGATATGGGGTATGGGAAGTCATGCTCGATCTGGGATCGGATGTTAATGTCTTGCCAAATAAATCCTGGGAATTGAGGGGAAAGCCAAGTTTGGTGTACTCGCTGATACAACTGCGATTGGTGAACCAGTCGAGGATCTTCCTGATCGGTAGGCTAGAGCAGATGGAGGTTTACCTTAAGGGTGTAAAGACTTATGTGCTTCGTTGTAAAGATTGGCCAACAGACCAAGCTCTTCTCCCTTTGAAGTTATTTAGATACTAGATTACAAGGTGCGTAGCTCTTTCCCGACAGGGGAAGGATCCCTACCCTGTGCTGCTGGGGATTTATTGGGCCTTCAATAATGATGCTATCCTAAACTTAAAGCAGAGGTGGATGTCGTTTTAAAAAGAAGGACGCAGAGTCATTCAGCCTTTGGACCCCATACTAGGCAACCGCTTTGTGGAACCTATGGAGGAGGTTTGGGATGAGGGTGCCCTAGATCAGTTGTATAACCTTACCACAGGGCATCAGGAGGATTACATTAATCCTATGGCGGATGGGGAGCTAAGTTAGTGCAGTGTCTATTCGTTTGCAATATATTAATAAGCTGCTTTAATCGGTGGCAGAATGGAGACTATGAATAGTGCACCCGGTCGCACTGCTACGGGCATGCAGGTGGATTGGCACAGAACTTAACGATCTGTCAAAGTGTGATGGCATTAATTACAAACAGGATTTTGTGGCTCAAGTGGAAAATTGGATTGTACCCGCGCGTAGAATTGCAACGCTGAATCTTTCTTTGGCAGAGACCCCGTTGGTGGGCCACAAATAAGACAGTGTTGTATTCATGGGAAGTGATGGCAGAGGCATTGCAGACTTCTTTTCTGTCAGACCTAAGGACCTCGCCAATAGACGACAAGTCCAGCCTCGTCGATCCGTTTTTGTGGTTCGATGAAACTTCTGACCCGCTTAGACATGTGGATCATTGTGAGAGGCATTGGACGACGCAGGTGGTTCCACTCCAACAATGCCAAAATTTGTGCACACCTTAGAGCCATTGTTGGGGAACTGGTATCTGCAGGAGGAGATGCGGCAGCACACATGGTATTGGCTGGAACTACGCTAAAGGTTCTGTGCTACTTTTCAATGCCGTGAGTCAGAAACATTGGATGCAGGGGTGCTTCGGCACATTCGTGGTTACCCGCAGATGGAACACCCATAGTCCCTGATTGTAGGTTCTGTAGAGGGAGACTTCGCATAGGGAAATGTTGCAAAATTAGGCACCGCAGAGGGGACGCAGAGGCTCACTCTGAATAGATAGAAGCTGGTATCGACCCCACAGAGGAGCTATGAAACCCGCTGTTTCAAGAATCTGTAGCCCATTCAAAATCTCCAGAAAATAAAGCTACTTATTCTAAGCTTGTGATTCCAATTCTTTCAACATACGTAATTTTTTTCACTAATTGTGGTCTTGCCCTTGCCCCGATGGGTTGGCTGGCTGAGATCAATAAAATCATTCTGTTCACAATTGGCATTATCCTTCTGTATAAGGACTGTAGCTATAAACAAGTAAAAAGCGGAGATATATAGTAATAAAAGATGAGACAATTTTGGTGAGATCAAGGTGGGAGGTGAGAGTAGTATATCCTTTAGCATTTATAAAGCATTCTAGCACTCAGCATCCTACACATAGTTCAAGGGACAGGAGACCTTTGTCAAACCATCTGCAAAATGTAAAATAGCACCCATAGGACCGTCGAAGGATTGAATAGCTCTCACATTACAGGGTTGGGGCATCTCAATGATGGCCTTGGCTTTAGAAGGCTAAATATCTATACCATGATAGGACATGATTAAACTTAGTAATATACTTATGGTCACATGCTGTAGATGCACTTTATTAGGTTGAGCAAAACTTTGTACTTCTGCGGATGTATAAATTGAATCTACAGGTTCTACGATCTTGTCATGAAAGAGATTTTGGTATTAAGTTATCCACGTATGAGTAAATAATATTATATATTATATCGTGGAAGACTGTAGTCATGGCTCTATAGTAAGTGGCACCCACATTTTGAAGACCAAGGGGCAATAATCATATAAAAATAGATACCCCATTTATAGTGGAAGGCAATCTTCAATTATCATAAAGGTATCTTCACTTGGTTGGTCATGCCTTTTGGCTTTACTAATGCGCCAAGGATGTTCATGAGAATGATCGACAATATTCTGTGACCATTAACTAATTATTTTGTGGTCGTATTCCTAGATGACATCCTTATCTTTAGCAGAGCCGAGCCTAGGAATAGCATCTGAAGCATGTTTACCGAGTGTTGAGCACCCTAGGACAACACAAGCTATACTTCCATAGTAGCGGTGCTCTCTCTGGCTGGACGGCGAGCTGAAACTAGGGGGATAAAAGTAATCAATGAATGGTTTTATTCGAGCAAGATTGATCGTAAGTCAAGGAAGCCGGGGCCATTTTGGGGGGGGGTGAAGTTGATCGAGCGAGTCGAGGGCAGTATGATCTTGAACCCCTCTGCTTCCCGATCGAGGAGGAAGCTAAGCTTGGTACATACAGATCTGGACTAGAGAATCGTCAATCAATCAATAAGGGAGCCATCAATTTATAGGTAGGTCCATAGGGAGGGGGCCTCGTTATTTGGGTAATGAAGCGAAGACAAAAGAAATATAGTCATAAATGGGGCTCTAGGTCGACGGCACTACACTATTAAGAATAGCTTCGAGTTTCCTTTTGGAACATTTCTGCCTATAATCTATACTTGCCTTTCAGTAAGTGCCTGACCGGTACGATTCCCTTCGCTAAAGTAACGCTTGTTATGGGTGGGAATAGAGATTCTGGGGTGGTTTAATATCCCTGAAGGTAACGCTTGGCTATGGATTATGATTAGCAGGAAAGCTAGTAATTTCTATTAAAGGAGCGCTGACTCGCCTTTATTATACTCTGTGTCCTTCTTTAGTACTCTCCATCATAAACCCAACCAAACCATAGATGTATATACGATGTAAAAGCAAAATAGTGTCGACAAAAAGTATACATTACCACCATCGAAGTACATGTCATACAAGCTGGTATACAAAAGGAGGGCGTTTCACCCATACATATGACCCTCCCACTACTATAGTGGGCACTACTTTCCTCGCAGTAGGAAGAACATCACCGGCTTATCCTCCTCTCTGCCTCTCGCCAGATCTCGAACGATCTAGCTCACCATTCAAACCCTCCTCATAATGGGGCACCACTCTGAAAGGATCTCCATGCAACGTATCTATGATCTTGTCACTGAGTTCCTGCCAACCCCGCTAAGACACCCCATGGAGCAGTAGGCGGGCAGGAGCTATGCTTATGTATGGGGCAGGAGCTATGCTCATTCAGTGGAGCTATGCCGGGTAGCCATATCGGCTATGTGGGTGTCCCTATCCATATCGGCTATGTAGGGAGGCCTTATACCTATCGGCCAGCGGTTGAAGTGGGCAGTCATTCGTCCGTCGGTGGGATCGCCTATCTCGGAGGATGGGTACGACAGATTCTCATATTGGAACGTGATATTGAATCGTATTGGGAATGATAGAAACTCAAGTAGAAGGAAAGTGAAACCTCAAGTACCGGCATCACCACCTGCCTGGGATAAACACCAGCCAGGCATTGAGACCTACCAGCGAGTACCGAGAATGCATGTACACCTGGGAGTAGCGGCAGTGCCTCTTTACATCGAGTGATCACCACCTGTCATCGAGTACCAGCATCTAATCTTGGATCTACTCTTGGCATCTAGTAAGCATCAACACTTGGATCGACTGCATCATTTTTACGGAGAGCGGGCATTTTGTCAATTCAGTATGCATAAATTTAGAAACTCTAGCCATCCCCAAAGCACCCTCCTTCCAGTTTAGACTTAATATTATCCGGTCTACTGAAGAGGATCCAGTAACAGGTCCACTTGAGGAAAAAAAGAATTATGCACCGCCATAAAATATTGAAAGGATGCATGCTTCGGAAATCCTGACCATGATGATGCCGGGACAATACCCATCTTGGAGTAAGTCGATGCTGTGGCAATATATATTGGAATGATGACGCAGGTGCAAAGCCCAAGCTGGAGCCTTCCCTTCCATTCGATGGCGGTCCCTATTGGTCCTATTGGTATGGTAGTATTGGCCAATCCAATGATGCCGGCCTAGCACAACAACCTGATCCACTGAAAACAAACAGTATGGGGATAAAGTTTGTGATTACCACAGGTTAATATACCCGCCACAGGGTGGGATCGGACAAATAGAAACGAAGTTATATTGATCCTAAACGTCGTATTAATGAACAATTATAGTCCTCTCTTCTCCCCATAATGGACATTGCAACCAAGGTATCACCAGCGCTCCCCGGATTGAAGTAGAGACCAATTTGATTATTATTTAATAGATGTATCCCCCACAAGAAGGTTATAAACTCCTACCCCACCAATAGATATAGTGGCTGTAATATATGCTTCACTCCCACAGAACAGTAAAGAGCCCCTAGTCCTAATGTTCTGATAGCTCTCCTCGGGATGGGATATTTTAAGAGAGCACACATCACATCTTGGGCTACCATTATACAACATATTTATCAGTAGACAAACTACGGACGAATTACGAAGTGCTTGCTGGATGGTAGGGTGGCTTCCACTACCAAATCATTCCATGCCATTACTTTTTAGTTCCTGCGTGGTACCCAATCCAAGGTCTGTCGAGGGTTTCACTACTGATAGAATATAAAAACAACCCTGCCTGCCGGGTTCTCTTAAAATGGGGTATCGTGAAGGTCCGGAGGGCTTGTCCTTTTGAGGGCAAGGACACGCTTGCTTTCTTGCTTGGCTGGTTCAATCCCGTCATATCCTTTCCGTCCCCTCGAGATGTTACTTTCTATAGCTCCGGTAGCTTTCCATTGTTTGTATCTCTTCGTTATATGCCGGGGAATATAGTAGTTATGTTATCCCCCGCTTATCTGTAAATGAGTAGAGAAGTGTTGTTTTCCCGTCAATATCACTATATATACAATACGTGATCCCCCAAAGAACCCAACGGAAGGATAGATATGCTATCCACCATACGAGTTGTGACTGCCAATTGTTTTATGATCTAAGGTTAACTACGGATGACTGCCATGCCAGGAGTAGACGCCAGGAGTAGACTCTCGGGGAGTAGAAGGAGTATATATATATAGGTTTTTTTGTGCATGGGATGATGGCTATGTAGATAGCAAGCATTTCTAAAGGATGAAGGTATGAATTGATGGTTATTGAAATACAATGTAAATGTAGGTGGTTGTACACAATATTATTATTGTAAGAAGCATCCGAAAATTCTTATGATGTTTGTGGAGTCAGCACCTGATGGACTATAAAATCATAAAGATACTAAAACTAGAGGGATAATAGAGAAGCGGCATTACTGAATAGAAAGGACTAATTCTGAGCTCTTCATATGGGCTTTTTAGGCTGAAGCTCGCTTTCATATATGAAGGTTTTGTGGCAGGCGTATTTCATGGTGACTGCGGCGTGTGTAAGCCCACCTACTCTTATGGGCGACCCCTCTCCCTTATGGTCGAGTGGCTCCGCCCCTCAATGCGAATAGTAATAAGTAAGTAGAAGAAGCCCACCCAAGTAAATAATGGACTAAGTTGGTAGGCAAGCCCGGCAAGTAATGGATTATTTATTGACTGTCTCCCGAAGAAGGCAAGGTAGTTGTAAATAAGAAGTATGGAAGCAGTAGGAAGGGCGGGGGGGATCTCTTTATTGATCGTTCCAGATGTCCACCCCACCAATAATGAGACCAGCAGTGGGTAATCCCCCCAAGAAGAGTTAGCTCAATATCCTGGCAATACGCGGGTTTCCCCCTCCCTTTGGCTTACAATTGGATGACATGCTACTGTACATAAGTCACTAGAGCAACCCGCAAGTCCTTTAAGAAATCTACCTTTCTTAAACCAAATCCATTTCATTCCACCTCACTCAAAGAAGTAAGTATATAGCCGAGAGCAAGCATAGGTACTACTATCTTATTATTTACTCCGAATCAATGAGACAACAGGGCGCAGTACCCGTCCTACAGGGTTTCCTTGTCGAGGGATGGGGAAAAGAACAGCATTATCGCTCCTGGTCGATGGAAACGAGGAGAAGGATGCTCGCGGGTTGATCACCGGAGAAAGACCTACGGTTTCCCCTGTTTGTAACCCCTCTCCCTCGTCCCTCAGTCGAGCCCCCTCCGGGTCCTCTCCCTTATGGTCGAGCGGCTCCGCCCCTCAATTAGAAATATATATATATTATTTATAAAGTAATGCAAACTCATTTCCATTCAAAAGCCATGGCATTATTACTTATATAAAAGTCTTTAGAGTGAAGGACCCTTCCAAAGGCGACAGGCCAACCAATATCTGGTTTTCGGCCAAATATATTGAAGTAAATAGGTCATACTCCAAAACGAGAAGTTGATCCTGGCTCAGAACAAGGCTAGCTATAAGCTTAAAACATCCAACCAAGTCGAAGTGGCTTGCTTCCCCATCCACGTGGGGGCATAAGGGACACAGAAATCGACCCCTCCTAGCAAGCAAAAGCGTGCTCATTCACTCAACTTATATCCATGCCAGTTTAGAGATACCCGATGCCCAGCCACTATTTGTATAGTTACCAATTTAAACCCCTCTCCCTCGTCCCTCAGTCGAGCCCCCTCCGGGTCCTCTCCCTTATGGTCGA
>Ga0233336_1000122_pt1 | contig 13883 bp, 12 predicted proteins | sample GEONDECOMP225_FD_183636 | JGI IMG/M metagenome (GOLD analysis project Ga0233336, IMG submission 183636) | Leaf litter microbial communities from Shasta-Trinity National Forest, California, United States - GEON-DECOMP-225 | ecosystem: Environmental > Terrestrial > Plant litter > Unclassified...
CAAAGCAAGAAGCACCAATGACTTATATATGCATTTTCCAAACCAACCGAACGACCAAACACAGCTAATTGCGTATATAACAACAAAGCCATCAATCGACCACTAGCTCAACCGGAGAACAACCAAAGGGACCAGGTTAAGTCGAACCAATTGCGGAGGAGCAAGCAGCAATAGCACGGACAGCAAAGCACATCTAGGGGTGGAAAAAGCATCAGAGCCTATAGATCCTGCGCCGGTTGACCCTTAATCCATTGATTCGGAACCAGCACCACAAATTTCATAGCTTGTTAGAGAGCCAGCACCTCGGCCAGCGTACCTTATAGTAGTAAAGGAGCCACTGTCGAAGAAGTAAGGGCATAGATTGCATCCAAGCCAGCATGTGAGCAAGCAGCACCAAATTGTCGTTGTTCCAGTTGAATATCCAGTCCCTTCACCTAGTTCCATATCCATAGGAGAGGCGCTTGATCGAGTAAAAGCAACAGTTTATCCAGCAGCACCACTAACAACATCAGTAGTAGCCCTAGTAGTATATGATCCATCCATTGAAGCAGCGCCTAGAGCAGCACCTAGAGCAAATACTAGAGAGGCAGGACCAGGTCCAGATAGCCAGCAAGCCCAAGCCAAGCCAGAAAGCTACTATACTACCAAAGCTAGCAAAGCCAGACATCTCACTATAATAAGCCAAGCCGTCCAAGTCATCCAAGCCAGTCAAGCCAGAAAGCCAAGCACCCTTCCTTGATGCTGCAGCAGTTGTTTCTGTTGTTGATTCTGATCTTGATCCAATCGTCGATGAAGCAGCAGAGCCAGTTGCCTCATAAGTAAGAGCATCAGTAGATCCAGTACCAGTACCAGTTCTTTCTGTAAATTATGCGGTTGTTGATCCAGCAGCAGTAGCTCCGGGGGGAACCATGTTTTCAGGTGCAGAACCAAAGCGAGTAGTTCCACCAGCAATAGTTCGAGATGCAGCTTACTAAGTTACATAAGCAGGAGCAGGGCCACCAACAGCAGAGGTTACATAAGGTTACAGAGACGGAGACAGAAGCAAAGGTAGCACAGAGAGCATAGCCAGCAGTTGACCGAGTTTAGTCAGAAGCAACCATTGATTCAGTGGATCCAGAACCACCAGTCGCGGGTTCGAAGCTAACAGTAGAATAGACAGCACCTCGCCAGGATCCAGATCATCCAATAGTAGAGTCCATAGTTAAAGCCCCACTAGTTAGGGTTTCATATGCATTTATGGATCGAGGAGTAGTTGACCGAGCATCAGTCGTTTCGGCTCCAGTACTAATGACATTTCGAGAACTAGCATAATACGTAATACTTTTTCCACCTTTTTTACCACCCTGAGAGAGCAGCACTAAAGCAAGCAGCATAGCCAGTAACAGACCCATATACACACGTAGTTTCATATCCTGTTCTGGAGCCCCCAGATTCTGATCCAGTTGGAGTAGAAGGTGGAAAAGCAGTTTATCCGTCAACAAAGGCAAGGATAGAGGTATAGGTACCACCGGGGTAGAGCACCCTTCCCTCCAGGTCGAGATCCAGTTTATCCAATTGAATAACCAGTTTCTGCCTGATGATATACATTGTGTTTTGGACACGGTAGGTACTTTTTCTTTTTGATGTGCTGCAGATACGGATATAGATGTATTGGTATCAATTGATGGATACGTCTGGGGCAAGTCTGAGCACAGAAACATGTGCAGATCCCGGTTATGACTTTACTCGCGGGGAAGCAAGAACTCGCACTAGGACATTCAATGGTGATTAAAATATATATAAAACCCCGCACGATCGGTAGCACCTTAAACCGGATCTTTTGCTGGTTCTGGGTCAAATGCTACCGAAATTGGTGCTACTGAAGCTGTCTATGACTTTACTAAGAACACGTATTAATGCACTGAAGTGATAGGGACACTACCACATAATGCTTAGACCATGCTGCTGGCTATTGTATAAAAGCAATTCTAATTATATTTTTGCTCAGTAATTTGCAATGGCCGCATATAGGATGGTATGGAAAAAACAAAGTGATTTAGTACATATCATTTTAGGGTGTAGTCTTGTGGTTCTAGTCTTTTCCCGTCAATAGCTTCACTTTATGGTCCAGCTTTGTTTGTATAGTACCTAGAATGTATCGGGGAAAAAATCGGGGCTAAAGTAATTCATCAAAGCAATTAGAATACTAGTTTACAATATTGATAGGCTCGAGAAAGGGAGAACCTTGAAAAGCACACAAGAAGTAGCTCGCGTAGTCTCTACGATCCAAGCGTAATAGCTCACTGGTACAGCTCCGTATAAGCACCTACAAATAGTAATAAGCAATGGGTCACTAGCACGGGAGTATGGAAGTTCCGGAAACGCATAAAGGTCGGATCGCACTCTCAATGATCAAACGTAACTTCACCTTCAGTTATTGGAACAACAACCAAACCTGACCCAACTCCTACTGAACACTCATATTTACGTCCAAGAGATAGCAACTGAGCGTGAAATATCGAAGTATGGGAGACATCATCCATCACACACCATATTGAATATATACTTTACAGGTTTTCTATTAATCCTACCAAACTTACTCCCATCTCTGGTCCTGCTGCTGATACCTAAGGACTAGGACTCTACTTTACTCACTTTCGCTGCAACAATGACGGTACTTGCTGTTTATTGTCTCATAGGGGCTTTCTTTAAGGGGGACAGTCATATTGATAGTGGCGGTGGTATGGGAGCGCATGACCGGGGATACTGCAGAGGTATTTACTAAAGCTTTGGCTTTTATGCTTACCAGTAAGATTGCTACTATTTTATGGACGATCTGGATGAATGTTACTTTATCGAGGCTACAGATTGGTACTACTGGTGTGTGAATGAGAATAAGGTTGAGCGTGTGAAGCGTGAATAAAGTTATGCGGGTGCAGGATGAGCGTGAAAATTCGGGTATGGGGTAAGGATAGGACGTGGACGACCTTCATCCCACTATCTCACCGGGTCCAAAGACGTTGCTGATGGTGCCGCAAACAAGCCCCACCCATCCGACTGCTCCTCATGGCCAGTGGGTTAGAGCACCTATGACGGGGCACCACTTATTCCTTCCATCTATCCATATCTGAGGAAATAATAGGCTAGGTGTAACATACGGAAAGCTACGAAAAATACGGATTGAAGTAGAGAAGACATTTGTAAGTAAGTTAGGTAAGTAGGTGTTTTCATAGTGAGTACAATATATAGGTAGAGCCTTGAAACTTGATCAATAGTTATTATCTAAGACATACTGACTAGTCTTTCTCCTAACAGAAGTTTTTTCCTAGTTCCTATACTTTATATATTACTTTATATCTCATAAGACTTTCTTTATCATTCCTAAGCTAATCTGTCCTTATCTTTTATTACCTTCAATAAATAAACTAAAGGAAACTATTAGACGTTATGCTCGTCCCTCAACCTATCGGTTGAGTCACCTCGCTTCACTCTACTTTAGGAAGCCTTGGAAGAACTTAGAGAACTAAGAGTTAGGGAAGGAGACCAATCCCCTCACCGAGGGCGAGGAGCAACCTAGTCCTAGTCAGGTAAGAGAAAGCCCTACTAATACTAATTGCGTAAGAGAGAAAGAAGAACATGCTAAGTATGGATTCAGGTAACCGGTTAGAGAGCTGCTCATATGTAGACAAGAGCATTGCTTTCACTATAGTGCAACAAGAGGAAAACATAAGCAGCCTCCATAAAAGTGAAGAGAAGGAGATGACCAAACTCTTCCATATAAAGATCCAAGTAAATAAGACAAAGGTGGATGCTCTATTTTAACAATAAAACCTCATATTAGAGGATCTGGTCAGTAATATTGCATTGGAAGTTTGAGATCATCCTTTCCTATACACACGATTGGTGAAAAAGGATGTGAAGATCAGGGTTACTCAGCAGTGCAATATCAGATTTGTTATCAATTAAAATGACATTGATTAAGTGGAAGATGTGGTGCCATCCGATGTGTGTTGTATTTTTTTGAAGCCCCTATATTGACATGAGGCGTGCAATCTTCATGAGGACTAAAAACCAAGAATGCCTAGTAAAGGATGAAAATCCTTCATCATCAATTCGCGCAAAGTCAAATCAAATATTTCCCTGGTAAGTTCTAACCAATCCAATAAGATTATTAGATTTAGTATAAATTTGATTGTTTTTATTGATACATAATCAACGAGGAGATTAATTGGTAGAAGTAAAGTAATATATAAAGGGATGTCTCAAAGAGAAGAAACACTAGTCAGATAAGATTTTGCAAGGAAGTTTACAAGGAAGTATTCCAAGAGCCTAAAGGGATACCACCCAAGAGGGAAGTGGAACATTATATCAATAGTTTACCAACTCTCCATTTCCAAACATAGGACTAGACAGAAAATCCATACTGCAAGCGGATGAAGTGAAAAGGAAAACTGAGCGTGAAGACTTAACTATGTTCTTCCTTTGAGTGTGAGCGACGTGTACTTTCACCAATATCCTGTTCAGAGTCTTCATAGTTTAAAGGAGTAGAATCATGGCTTACTATGCATCCCCTTTATTTTCATAGTAATCCGAACGCAGCAATTCACATAAACCATTTTCCCCTTCATAGGGATTAGGGGGAATCAGCCGGAGTATGAAATAATGAACCTACAAAGTTGTTAATCTTTCAAATGGTTCCAACCTCCATATCTATTTTCTCTCTCAATGCCAACCGAGGCTTTTTAGTTATTATAGGACTCTTTCAATCTGTTTCTAGAAGCAATAAACTAGGTATGGGTGGGATATAGAGAGAAGCCAAAAAACCCAGTTTTACTAGTTGAAAGAGATCTGCTCTCCCCAGGTAGCATATCTTCTACTGGAGCCATAATCAAAGAGTTCTTCATATGTCTGGGGTGGTGCAGCATATAATAATGATTATCTAACCCAATTGCATCTAGGGCTTTTACTTTTTCCCTGTTATCCTTGTTTCTGGCAATACCCCAAAATATATCTTTTACATGTTCCGAATTCTATTCCTTAGTACATCCTTTTCCATTCTTCTGTCATGGATGCCCATTATTTAGGTCTACGGGTCCGGCAGCCTATTAACTCGTACAGCTATCTTCCCGGGGCCATAGCATTGAATGCATAAAAAGTTTTCTACTTTCAGGCGGGTGGGCAGGTTTTTTTTAGGACGTTTTCAATACGTATATCAATTTGAAACCTTTTTCAATTCCGGGCGGGAGTGAATATTTTTACATTCCAAGCAGGTTTTGGTAAGTATTTGTGAAAGACCCAAATAAACTCAACCTGTTTGAAAGTGCGAGCTGAAGGAATATAGAAGTGTTCCCGGCTAGCCATCTCAATTGAGTTAGATAAGAGGGATAAATTGGGACGGGTCTTCAAGCTCCGTCTCTTTTCCCAGTTCTAATTATTTAAGCCTATACTTTTCTATAGTAGTAGAAGCACATTAATAGTTATAGATAGGAGTTAACCATCTATCCTATTCCGAATAGATAGTAGCACATCATTACCATTCCAATTCTGATTCAGACTAGTTATTTTTCCAAAACGAAGGATAATAAGCTGTTACCGAACGAGGGATAATTAGGCTTTGCTGCTATCATTCGAACTAGGAAAGGCAGATATATTTATATCTTAGTATAGAATCGAACCAGCTATTGCCCCAATAGAATCCCATCACCAAACTATTGACCGAGGTGGGAAGGGGCTTCAACGATGGATCGAATTTACGGGAGCCTTCTTCACCCCAGCGACTTATATCCTCCCTGTCCGTATGGGCCTACTACCCTCGTTTCTATATTCGGCCCTAATATAAAGCAACAAAAATGCCAGTTATTTAGGTGGGTACGGGAGAGCTTCACCTCACAAATTTGTCATGGTTGACCCATCATAAACGTCTTAAGTAATTCTGCCGGTTCATTTTTTCCCCAGCCCATTGTAGCTATCTGTTGTTTTTTCCCTCAAAATTGGTGCTGTTCTTCTTGTCAATCTAAGCATCCATTGTTAGATGGGTTTGTAAAGGGGATAGTTTTGCCTTTCTGGGGTTGGGTTCTTCCCAGGGCTAGTCCTTTCAATAAATTAATCAATCGTGTTTCTCTTGTTGATATCAGCGTAAAGTCGCTACGGTCTAAGTGGTTCGATCGGTGGATCGAGGAGGGATCATAAATATAGGGTCTATATCTCAGCGCTATCAGTTTTTAATATATAAAATATAAAGTGAATGCAAAGGTGACACAACGTATATAACACGCCCCTAGGTCTTCTAGTTTGAGGACAGGCAACCTCTATGTAAGGCTTGCTTAAAAGGCTTTCACTCAAAGCTTAAGACGGTCTTCACACAAATGAAAGTGCTTGGACTAAGGCAGAGGCATTGCCAAGAGGGCATTGACAGGATGCCGATAGGAGAGCCAATAGTTTATCCAGGCAGGTTTCGATTGAAAACTTGATGACAGGCCAGTACTCCATCCTGGTACTCAATGTACATCTGATAAGGAATTTAGTTTACATGAGGGAAACTCTTGCATGGTTGCACCTAGTCAACACATTACCTTTGCTAGGCTTGTTACAATAAGGAAGAGTAAGCAAAATAAACGTGGAAAAAGAAGGGATAACCTTGTATACAACCTTTAATCAATAAGAAATCTGCCCGCCCAGTAACACCAGCCTTCTGACTTGACTTTAAACCACTCACTATATATATTGGGAAAGAATCATTGACTGATAGATCGGGGAAGGGACAGAGTGAAGCTAAGCGGAAGCCCTAGCTCCTTTAAGTAAGTAAAAGGTGTTATTTGGTTATTTCCCTTACTTCCCCTGCTCGCTCGGCTTGGGAAAGGCCAAGGAAGTCTAGTCACTTTATTTCTCTACTGGTTCTGAGTCCATTCAATCAGTAGTTCCGGCTTTCTGTACATTACCTGTTTTTCCTAATTTTGATCTGATCTTGTTTGGCAATAGGTACTTGGTTAGAACTAGAAAATCCGTTGGTGAAGCACTTTTAATTCGTGACCGGCGACTTCATTGATGATTTCGTCGGCGAAGGGGGTCGGAAAGGGGTCAGTGACGGTTACTTTATTTAGCCCACGGAAGTAAACAAAGATTCTTAGTTTATATGTTTTCACGATTTCCTTATACTAATGCGCTAGCTTATATGGCCGTTTATTGACGGGCTTAGCATATGGGAGTAACTCAATTTTCATTTAACCCATCTCTTCAACTAGTCCTTTAAGATATTTGTAGTCTCTTGCGAATACGTCTTTATATTATTTTAACGGGTCAACTATCTGTGCTGTTTCCTGCTCCGACCAATAGTTGCCAAGTCGGGCGGGCCATTTTAGGACGACTGTCATTTGAAATAGATATTTCTTTCATTTTAATCTTAGCGTCCATTCACTCTGGTGGTGCTTTTGATTCATCAATGATTATCTCTTCTTCCTTGATCTCTGTGTACGCTAGTGGCAAATATTTATTGCCTTATTCTTACCTTGCCTTTACCTTCTACTCTTACCAACTACCACCTGCTTCACTAACCAGAATACCTATATATGACGTATATAATTAATGGCTGGAAGAACAAAGAAATAAACTCCGTACCTCTCTCCTTGTCAGCAGTCGAGCCCGCTTTAACTCCTCTTTATTGCTGTAACGAAGAGCTCAGGGCCCTGACCTTCGGCTCACTCAGGACCTTCCATCCATCCCGCAGACATTGCCAGCAGTCATGCCTGCTTATACCCCGCCCGCCCGCCGTTCAACCTAATCCCTTCCTTTGGTTCCAAATACAAGCTTGGCTTCATAAGCACCAGCAGTTACAGCGACAACAGTTCAGCAGACACCTTTTGTAGAGTCGACCGGACCCCATCCATTCAGAGGAAGACCAATTTGAAGGATACAATGACGGATGTCCGTCCAGCAATTTCCTCTCCTGCTTAACACTGCCCAGGCCTCATATAATGAACTAAATAAATTATTCAGGGTCATCTCCAAAGAAAGGAACCACCGTGGGATCATCAGAACTGCCTTAGGAACTACTAACCTACCAGAACTTATTAGATCAAATGGGTTCAGTCAGCATTTAAACCATTATTTATATTACCCTGATCAGCCTACAGGACTACTCTTCTTTTGGACAGCTACTAACAGTCAGTCATCGTTGAATCGTTAGATAAATCCCTCTTGCTTTTCTTAAATACAGCCCCAGACCTCGGAGATGCTTGGAAGGGCTTGGTTGGGGTGGGTGAGCATTGCGGATCACTTTATAAGCCTACACAATTAATGGAATGGTAGTGTTACCTAGACCAAAAACCTATAGGTTAAACATCCTTTCTATACTGACTAAAAGACTTGAACTTATTAGAGCTTTGGATGGCCTTGCTTGGGTGCTGGCATCCGTGGCGAGTGAGCGACTGGGTAAATTGAAATTCTTTGAACCTGGCTGGGCTTATATTGAGTAGCTGGTAATTTCACTAGTTAAAGGGTGACCTTTAGTGATAGTAATGGGAATACTGCTTGCCATACTAATGAAGTGTGCCTCCATTCTAGACCCACCCAACCGGGGTGCATTCCTTACTACTTGCAGCACATGAAAAGGTCCTGTAAAACCGAGGGGCCATAAGCGAAGAAGTTGGGCAACCTATGTGTATCCGGGCGCACACGTAGAGACATTATTGGTTCCACAAATATCGCCGCACTGACCATGGCAAACTCCTTCTCGTTGCATCGAAATGGAAGTCTGATTCGAACGACCGGGCATCACATTTGACACCTAAGTGAGGCCATCCAGTGAGGGGTTGGAAAACGAAGCCTGAAAGCAGTGGTAGGGATAGTAAGGCACTAATCGCACTGATCGTTCGGCACTGAATATCTATAGAGCAATAGCGAGTGAGAAGCATTACGGGTTCAAAGCGACGAATTACCTCTTCCTCGCTACCTTCCCTATTACTTAGGAACAGTACAGCTCAAAAGTATACCGGGCATAGCTCTTACTTCCCTATTACTCTGAAGAAGAGTCCCGGGTTCTGTCCTTAAGAGATGAGGATAGGGGCTCATCTTATTAAAGGCTAGGGGGTGATGAGCCATAGATTGATCGGGGAAGGAATAATAGATCATAAATGATCTCCTTCACCATTACCCACCTAGATTGACTCGAACCTCACCGACCAAATATATAGATAGAATCTAACCTATATACACGAAGATGCTCCGACCTACCACCTTTTCTCTTTACCAACCTATATTTAACCACTTACCCCACTTAGTTATGGATGCCCAAAACTCTTGCTTCGGGTAGTAATGTGGATACGCCGACGACTGACGACTTTGGTTGCTCCCATGATCAATTGATGGATGGCAGGCATGGCAGGATAGTTGATTCAATGACGACTTTTTGTGTAGCTCATTGGATGCCATCAAAAACCACTAGTTTCAATAGCCGAAGAACAGACAGCCGATGGGAGAAGTAAGCGGGTGAATTAAGCCCGATGTAGATTTTATGCAAAGTGCAATGTCATGAGAGACGGTATGAGAGCGAGAGCCATGCCCAGAAGCGGTACGAGAAGCCATGTATTCCAGTATCATGCCACACCAAAACAGGCTAAGCTACCCGTCCGTCCAAGTGCTGAAGGAACAGCTGGAGGTAAACCATCAATGATCGCTGTAGTCATAAAATACAGGGCCTCTTCATCCGTACCTAAGGAAGCAGCAGCTCTGCGTGCAAAGCCTGTTTGAAAGCCTATTTCATATCCTCCAGTCGGAGATCAATACCCACTTCCAGTTGTTTACCCGAAACCAGTAAATGATCCCGCTGGGGCAAAGACTACGAGTGAAACGGTTGTTTATCTGGTATCATACCCAGATCTAGTAGCATCTCCGGCAGATCGAGATCCAGAGCTAGATGCGGGTTATCTAGTGCTATCAAAGCTAGAAGTTTATTCGCCACCGGCATCACCCCGCTCAGATCGATATAAAGTAGCATTTTGTCTAGCTTTATAGTTGGGTAGCCAATTAATTGGGTCTTTGTAAAGCTTTCGTGTTGGTGAATTTATCTTTGCTTCTAGTGATCAATGCCCATGTGCACAAAGTCGGAACGCTAAGTAGCTATTATGCAAAAACTTGGAACTCCATAGGATGTGCATAAAATTGGAACAAGTAGTTAGTTTATTCCACCAACTGGGACTGAAAGATCTGCTACAGGATATGAATATGGATAAAGGTCAACTAGCGCTACTTATGACTTTGCTTTTATTGACTCCGCTTCTTATGCCTTTACCACCCCTGCTTCCTCTCTTGCTGCGGGCTCTATAATGATTGAAACTTGCGGGAATATTGTTTCTATTACCGGAAAAGATGCTACTAACACTAGGTAGGATACGGACTGGGGAGCTTCCTTCCTGTGCTTTTTCTGTCTACTGCCGGATCTACTGCTGAATCGACTGAGTCACCACCAGAATAAACAGAATGAACTGGAAGGGATGCTGCTGCTGTCTCTGCTTCTGGATCTCAATATGGAACAAGTTATAAAACAAGGGGGTATGCAAGTGTAACTGATACTGGGACTGTTACTGGGTAAACTCGATCTTTGACTGGAGAATATTAAACTGGTGGACAAAATAAATTGACTGAATATTATTCCCGAACATATGGCTCTTCATCCCCGGGATCAGATTCTTCATCCCGATCACGAAGGTCCGAATCTCGCTCTTGACAATCTTAATCTCTACCTAAATCTGCGGGGTATGGCTACGGAACAGGAGGAGATGCTGCGAGATCTCTATATGGGTATGCAATTGAGGGATATGCACCTGGCCGGAGGATCTAAAGTATTTCGAATAATTGGTCCATAAGCTTTCGAGCTGGCTTTGCTCTTGGTTCTACTTCTGCCTTTTGTCTTTGCTATTGGTATTGGTGCTGGTTCTTTATCTCGCTCACGATCCGAATCTTCATCTTCAGTTTTAAAATAAGACTCTTCACCCCGCTAACTAAAACCTTCATCTCGCTCAACGTACTTTCCATTTGGCCTAACATCCCTTCCATATTTAAAACCCAATAGCAAAGCAAAGGTGTGGGAGTAAGCCAGCCGGTATGGCTATATATATATATACTACGTTTGCTGGATCAACAGAAACAACAGGTGCTTTTCCAACCCCTGCTACTGGCTCTGCTAGCCATGCTATAGGTAGTGGCTATATGCCTTTATACTAATAGAATACTAATAGATAAAGTCCAACGATGGAATGTCCAAGTTATTACCAAAGGTATTCTCCGAGGTAGTGTCCTTCGTAGTTTTTTGTCATAGGTCGTCTAGGTCTAGGCTCTTCCCTAGTAGGTCCTTCCCTGGTAGGTTCTACCCTAATACTAGTGAGTTCTACCCTAATAGGTTATCCCCAGGAATTATCCAAGTTTCGCAAACCCACCAGGACAAAAATGAAATACCAAACTCAGGTGCTGGTGCAAAGCCCGGTGGTGCAGGTGATGCTGGTGCTCGGTCAACTCTACACACTACTTAAGTAGGAACAGGTTATAGGGATGCTAGGATAGGAAATAAGCTGTTACTCGTGCTGCTACTGATGGTGCTGGCGGTAGAGAAGCTGGTGCTGCTGAGTATGGAGGATCTGTCTCTGGAATATCCAGATCTGTATTTTCACAGCCGGCTCTGGATCTAGAGTCTCTATATATGCTGCTGGTGTTGCTACCAGTCCTGCTGCTGGATCGACTGGATAATCTGGAACTACTATTGATGCTGCATAAAAAAAAGAATCAAAAAGAGTAAAACTCATAAGCAACTGGATCAACGACTGGATCTACTACGACTAGCTATGATGCTACTGGGTATATTACTGCGGGATTTACTGCTATTGGATCTGGATCGACTTTGGCTTCATCTGGACCTGGAACTACAACTGAAGCCCCTGCTACGGTAATATTCTTCTCTATCACGATCATCACGAACTGGATCTGCAACTGCTGAAAGCTTATATGCTTACTCGGATGCCTTTACCTTTGCCTGTGCCTACTGCTCCCGCTCTTGCTGCTGTTGGTGCTGCTTCAATAGAATAGATGGATTCAATAGATGGATCTTATACTCACTCATCAACAGCTCAATCGATGGCATAATCAACAGAGTAAAGATCAGAATTGGCTGAAGCAACAATTGCTACTGGCTATTCTATTTTTAGTGGGGGTCCCGCTACTGCTGTAGCGTAAGCCCCTGCCTTAGCTCTTGGTGCTAGCTTTGCTCCTGCTGGTGGGGGTTAAGGCTCTGTAGGATCTGGAACAGGATAATAATCAACGGCTGCTGCTGGATCGACTTATGCTGGTGGATCACCTTTCGCTGGTAGGTCCTCAACAGTATATGTTACATCTACTCCTGCTGAAGGATATGAAACTCGTACAGGGGCTTACCTTCGCTCTGGATCTAGACTATAAGTGGATATGGGACTGGTAGATGGTATTTACAATGAATGGATATGGATAAGCTTGCTATGGATAAGCTCCTGCCTTTCCTACCTCTGTTCTTAGTAGTAGGTAAGGTATGGAAATAAAAAGGGTAGGCATAATATAATGTGTATAAAGGAACAAAGGGGGAATGTACCAAAACCCGGAACACGCGATAGATATACATATTAATCTGTTGGTTATTCACCGGGGACTGGCTCTGCTGCTGGTATTGTATCTACTCCTGGTACTGGTGCAGGGTCTTCATAATATAAAGAATCACTTGCTTAAACAACTGAATAAGCTACCTGGGCATCCTAAGGCTGCATGAAAATCACTTTCTTTTTATGCCACCATTTATTCACCTTTAAGGAGATTACCATCAGTGGCCCCTTTGGTTTCTTCCATTTGCCATCATTCTCTCCTTCATATTGGATTGATTCATTCGTGAATATTCAGGGTGCTTATTTCCTTGCTTGTACCATGTCCCAATTCATTTCTTATTTTGGTAAAGAATAAAAATAGAATTAAGTCCCATTTTAGACATTCTATATTGTACCTCATGCTAGTTTTCAATGGTTTCCTTATACCTTTACTCTATTGAACCTCACCCTATCGACGTTAGCACATCCATTCTAGGGGCTTGGTCTAAAGGCCTTGTGTACCTTGACCCTATTTGCATCATTGATTGGGTCACTTCGGACCAAGCAAGGAAGGAGAGTCATCATTTCTCCTTGGCTTGGTAGTTTATCATGGGCTCGACATCAGCTCATCATCGCACCATCGATAATCTTACACATTGTTGGTTCCAGTTTTACAGTACCTATCAAATACCCCTGGACATGGAATAATCTTTCTAGCAATTTTGAGTCCCCTAAGGGGAGCATCCCTTCAGGTATCTCCCTGCATGTTCTAGCTAGTGTTGGTTAGAGTGATCCAGCTTCAATTGCAGTTCCTTGGATCTGATTAACTCTATTAAGTCGTTATTTTGAGCTACCAGTTAGAGCTTCCTTCTAGATAGCTCTTTTCATATATTGGACCCTTTCTTGTTTAGCATGGTTTAAGTTGTTGAGATTAGTAACCCCTCACGGTGTTATTGTTCCTCCACCTATGTTTAGATAGGGTGCAACATTGATAACACTTATGTACTTTGAGCGGGTTCAAGAGGACCCTGGTTTCATGTTGTATTTTACTGTAGCAATATTTTTATAGAGCCTCCTAATGCCATGATCCCATATTGGATTGATACATCTTTACAAGCATGGATATGCCTTATCATTTATATTGATATTATGTACACACGTTACATCATTGGTTTTTGTTTTTTTAGGTGGTTATCCCCGGCTCATTTTGAAGTTTAGAATCAGTCAAGGTAGGTAGGTTAGGGTGAGACCGCTTATCACCGGACTATTTCTTTTTAAAGCTTCCACCCGACTATTTGTAGGTGAGCGAGT
>Ga0233336_1000123_pt1 | contig 13834 bp, 6 predicted proteins | sample GEONDECOMP225_FD_183636 | JGI IMG/M metagenome (GOLD analysis project Ga0233336, IMG submission 183636) | Leaf litter microbial communities from Shasta-Trinity National Forest, California, United States - GEON-DECOMP-225 | ecosystem: Environmental > Terrestrial > Plant litter > Unclassified...
CAAGCAGCAAGAGAGCCAGTTGAACGAGCAGCAGCGGAGTAACCACAACCACCAATGGCAGTAGTCCCAGCACCAGGCCTAGCTATTGATTCCGTTGACCAAGATGCTCCAGTCGATGAACCAGTTTAAGCTCCAGTACCAGAACTAGTTAATGCGCCAGTATATAGTAATAGCTTCCCTTCGCTCTGTTCTAATACCACCATCGGTAGCTTCGGTAGCAGATCTTAGAAAAAAAATCCCATAGTCAGAGCAGCCAAGCCATAAAGCCATAAAGCCAGCCATCTACTACATAATACCACACTGAGACACTAGCAAGGACTACCTACCTTCGATAGCCAGCACCACCAGCATCACCAGTATAGGTAGGAGCAGAGCTAGCAACACAACTACCAGCTGCACCAGGAACACCCATAATATCAAAGGCAGGAGCGGATACAGTTGACCGAGCGAAGGGAGGCAGCATCTGAGCCAGGACCAGTAACAAAGCTAGCCAGCTAATACCAAACTGTATCGAGAGCTTGTTCCGGGGTTTTTAACATTCCAGGCGTAGGCGTAGTTCCATTTATAGACCCAGACCCTGTTATTTCTGTTGATCCAGCAACATATCCAGTAGTAGATCCTGCAGCCTTACCATCACTAGTGAAAGTGCCAGCATCCCTCACTTATATGAATGAGTTTCTTTCTTTTTTCTTTTAATCTCTTACTTTAAAATACAAGAACACATAACAGCAACACAAGGAACCTATAACTTATTCTTCGCTTGGTAGCCTATAACTTCTTGGTCAGCTCTTACTAACTTATACTTACTCCCTACAACGTCTCTTTGCTCTGAGAGCTTCTTTTGTTCGTCTTGGTTTATTAGATCTCTTACCTATTAGCTATCTTGGAACTAAAGCTCCTTGGTTGGTATAAATTGGAACTAGTCACTTTGGTATGACTTGGTTTAGATACACTAGGAACTATCCTTATGTTTGTCATATACCCTTTAGGAATTTAGAGCAAGTAGATTCTCTACTATTAAGGAACTCGTAGGAAGTAGCTTTGGAAGTCAATACAGATATCAAAAGGATTAGCAATCACAGATAGAACTTCCACCACCTCCGCCGCTCCTCACCACTTGGACTCAATCATCCTTTTCCCATACAAATATATATTTTCACTTACTACTCCTTAGACCAGCAGCTATCAAATATCTTTATTACTCCTACTGCTTACCTACTACCCACTTCTTAGTCTTGTTCTTTTACCAGCAGCTAGCTATCAAGGAAAGGATCGCTTATGAAACTATACTTTATAACCTGGGTATAGAATCTATATATATTCTATGTTATATCTTGTTGAGGAAAGCTTGTCTTTATGAACTGTAATAAAGATAAGGTGGTTTGTTAATTTAGACTGAAAAGTACGTTCCTATATCTTTTCTACTTAATATTATTATTTCATATAATGGTACTTATGATAGGACAGACAGCCACAGGGTTATGGGACTAAACAGGAGGACCACTCACTCCTTTATAAGAAAAAACCACCCATTAGTTAGTAGTTACCCGACCCAGAAACAAAAAGTACCCGCCCATAGGAAGGTTGTTCATTGGCCCACGAGTCCATTACATTTCACAAATTAACATGTTCCCATGATTTAGGCTTAGATCCTTTACATTGGGCTTATGGTCTGCTATGCTGCTGCTTATGCTATAGTGCTCTAGGAATTCAAAGGGTCATCACAGGAATTCTATCTTATGCTATCAGAAAAAAGGAGGTTACAAATACGAGGTAAAGTGGTCAATGTTTACTCTACCGAAGATCTTGGTGTTATGCTTTTAATTTAACTTACTGAACTATGATCCTCATTTTACTCACTGGCTAACCACCACTTTGACTCATTGGAGCAGTAAAGATTCTATGCCATGCAGGACGAGCAAACTAGTATTATTCTAACTGGTAACTACATACCCAACCGAAACTAGTCTTATTCTTAATTCACTGGAACAACGAAACGAGGTCCGCTCTTTCTTCTTGAGAGTTACTTGCAAGAGATAAAAAGGATCAAGTAAGTCCTAGATCGAGGAGTGTGAACGTAAACTTAGATTCTTCCTTGTGGTATTAAGAAATTAGTGGAGAACTAGGACAAATGGTCAGTATAGTTTAGTTACTCGGCAATCGGACTATACTATCATTTCACGACGCCGCCTTTCCTATCACGAATTTCCCATATTCTTGGGCCGCTTAAGCGTTGGCAACGCTACTTTTCTCTAGCGAATTTCCCATCTGGATAGGCGTAGCTCTCTTCCCTGCCTTCATAAAACTTGACTGCTTTATCCCCCGGAGCAGCAGCAGGAATACACGGGATCTACCACGACCACCCTTGCATCGAGACCAAGTTGACCTTATCCCCCCCCGCATACGAACTAGACCTAGCACACTTACTAGCCCACCGAGGGAACTTCACTAGTAGACCCGTTACACCACTTACTGAAACCTTCCACCGATACCTATTTACTTGGTTAGTTGGGCGGGACGACCACCATTTAATATTTACTTTTTTTTGCTTGGGACCACCATAGGACTTCTTCTTTCAAGCTAGCCTAGATCTTCTTTCTTTGATAGACTGCCCTATGTCTGACCATTGATTATGAATTTTATAGATAGCTGAGCAACCCAAGACTAAGCAGCAGCAAGCAAGGGATCAAAGACAAAGCAACTAGGTCTTCTTTCTTATAGACTGTAACTTGCCTTTATAACTATGTTCATGGAAACCCTATGTTCATGGAAACCCTATGTTCATGTAAACTACACTACAACAGGCTGGCTTTCCTTCTGTAATCAGTCAAGGGGGGAGAACTAGGATTAGATATTGCTTTTAGGTAGGACTTGGATTCTATAGAGCAAGTTAGGTGGCAAGATCGGCTCAGGAGGAAGTTATTCTTATTGCTAGTTTAGTTAAACATCAAGTTAGCAAGTCAAAGAGGAAGATTAATTCAGGTTATCTCACGTATTGTTTTGTAGCTTGGTACCTCATCAAGATATGGAAGGCTCAAGCTAGTAGAGTTTCTTTCACCTTGCTTGCTACCTTAGTATATAGGTAAGGCTCAAGCATCCTCCCGTTGGTGGGGGGGTGAGTTCGCATCCGAAATCCAAATCAAAGAGCAGAACACGTGGAAGAAGTAATCACTATACAAGTTTACAAGTTATAGGGTGTGACATATATAAGCATCATTGCGCATTCTGTCTCGTTCAAAGATGAAATGTGCTATATGTTTTTTAGTGAAGGAATCGAAGGCGGTATACTTTTATCATTGTACAACTGACTACTTACATGTGGAGTGGACGGATCGAGGATTGATTCTTTGTTCAGTGCAGTTCAGCTCAAGACTTGCCCGAGTTAAGTAAGTTTCTTTGTATACGATGCTAACTAGACTACTAATATTGAATTGATTGGATTCGTCCTCAAACTTATATTACTTTCAATTTCGATGTCCTTTTGACCTTTTACTTAGGAAAAGTACTAAGTATGAATAGTAGTAACTAGTCTTATGCTTTATAGTCTTTAAAGTTTCTAGTGTAGGAGCTAATATGTATGCTTTGTATCTTATCTAGTCTATTTATGTATTTATGTATTTTATGATTATGATACTTTTGTTAAATAATATGTTGGTATAGTTAGCAAAGTAGAGGAGCTCTTGATCAAGGTCATGTTTGAAAAGTGGAGCTCTCTAAGATAAGGAAGTAGAGGAGCGCGAAGCGCGGGCTCAACCGACGTAAGGAAGTTGAGGAAGACCCTTCATGAGTTAACCTGCCCTTCATCACTTTTTATAGGAGCTCTTATTAGAAGAAAGCTTGGTATTTTCTTTTATAGCTTGCTTATTATGAGTGTTTCTATTTTTATCTTGGTGCTCATGAGTCTACTCGCTGCTTATGAGTCTTTATACTCTCCTTGCTTGACTTGCCTGCCCATTCTTAATAAGATATATTACAACAATACTCCTCCTTTGTGTGGTTGGTTTAGATTGACAAAATGTCTCCATTTGCTGGTTTTGAGTGGTAGTATGGGGCATAACACCATAGTCTTTGGAGATATGGTCCATACTTTATACTTTCATTTGCCAGTTTTTAATATGAATATTGCCTTTGGTGCCTACTCCTTTTTAGATCTCTTCAGGCAGTAGTGAGTAACGCAGTTGTGAGGGAGGATCTAATCCACAACAGTTAGTACCCGTCTTTCAAACTGAAATTTTGAATAGGCAGGCATAAGCAGGTCTTCTCTTAAAACAAGAAGGCACAGATTAAGTCTTTTACGCGGAGGGGTAAGGTCGCAAGGTCGAGCATGCATGAAAGAAAGCAAAGCTAGAAGGAAGGAATCCGTTCGGGTGAGCTTCCGCGCTGCTATTATCTATGTAATTACGCTTTCTCATCTACTGGGATATACGCTCTTTTCATTTATCGTACCCTAATAGCATAATAGCGTATAATATGTGATTCTTTCTTTTTAGGGGGAAACACGCCCGAAAAGAGCGCTTCGAAAGTGATTGAATGACGATGTAGTAAGTCCAAGTAAGACAACAGGCTAGGTGAACAGGGTTGGTAATAAGAGTAAATAACAAGGTATAAAGTAGGCAGATAGTAAAGATTGTAAGTGCCTAACCCCACTCAATAATCTTATATCTGATCTGATCTAAGAAGTTCTGGCTGTTGATAATTCATCCGGCAGTTAAACGATCTCAGGTAAAGGGAAAGCCTATCAGGACCATAATCCCCGCAGAGTAGCATGCTACTCTGTTCCTTGGCTAATGACCGCTATCCAGCCGCCCTGCCTGCAATTTAATCCGGCATGAGAATGTGTGTAAAGGTAAAACCTATTGGCTAGTTGAGAATGCAGGAGACTAAACTTTGTCCCTAAAGCAAGAAGATATTAAAAGCCATGCCTCTGGGTCTGGTCCGGTGAATTTCAAAAACGTTCAGAGATGCGATTGAAGATATATAAAGCCCCAAACACTCGTGCCTCGTATTAGGCCCTCTGGGTCGTTGTTGGCATGGTTCGTTGGGATAATTCATCCACCGGGTATCTAATTCATTATTTTTTAGGAATGATTGGTTCAATTGAACTGCTGATTGTTCTGCTTGTGCTGAGAATAATCCTTGTGCTGGTTGTGCTGCTGGGAATGCTATAAATGCTTAAGCTGCTTAGAAAACTGCTTTTGTTGGAAATGATCCTGAGAACACCGCTCCTTCAATTGGTGCTGATAGAACTGCTTTGGGAATTTAGGATGCAAATAATAATACTAATATTGGTTCAACTGGCAAGGCTGGGAATACCTCAAATTGTCGGGATCCCTGTGCTCCTGGGAATTTTGCTGCCCGGAATTAGAATAGTTCAAATGGTGCTTATGGGAATTCTGTTGGTTCCATTGATACTTCAACTTCTGATTTCAATGTCCCTTCAACTCAACTGGTGCTCATTAAGCTGAGAATCATGCTCCTTCAACCGCTTCTGGGAGATGCAGGGAATTATTAATGTGGATATAACTTCCTGGAACTTAGGCTGGTTCAATTTATGTTGGTTCAATTGGTGCTGCTTGAAATGCTGGCCGTAGTGCCGCTCCAACTCCTTATGGAAATGATCCTTTTCCTGCTGGTTCAAATGCTTGTGCTGGGAAGCCTTGTGCTGTTGGGAATAATGCCCCTTCAACTGTTTATTTAAATGCTGGTTCATTTGGTGCTGATTAAGCCGGTGCTGGTGCGGCTGGGTCCGCCTACTCTATTATTCTTCTTCCTTCACTACCGTTCCAAATGGTGCTGATGAAACTGGTGCTTTTGGGGATGCTGCCTCTTCAACTGATGATACAAACCACACATACCATCCACGCATTACACAATACGCTCGATCACGCTTCTGCCTCTCCATCCTCACCTAATACATATAGGCCGCTATCTAGCCCTAGCTATACCTCCTCTAATATCTAGCCTCTATGGTTGATTAAGCTGTATATTCTGTTCAAGATACATAGCTAGTAGTTTACCTTGAAAGGGGAAACCTCTAATGACCTTGTGGAAGACCTTTAAGATTATATGACACAATTACATATAGAGTAAGGGAGGAGGTCGATGAGTTAGGTAATTGATGAGATTTGTGAAATCAATGTAGGAACCTTATCAGTTTTTATTGAAAGGGAAACCTCTAATGAGATTGTGGAAGACCTTTAAGTCATATGACACAAGTATATCCATAAGTGGTTTGAATGTTATGTCTTTTGTGTCCTACTATTTTGGAAAGTTTTTATCTTTTATAATGTTGCTCATGTAAACAAGGATAGAAATATTATAGGATAGAACTTTAGTAAATTTATAAATGGATTCAAAAGCAGGAGTCCATGGTAAGTCCATTGCTATAGTCTCCGAGTAAAGCCCATGACAACCACTACTATGTCTTCTTTTTATACAGGTTCCGAGTGCACCTTACTTCCCTTAGTTCTAGTATAGTTCTTATAATTAAAAAAGTCATTAATTAAAGAAGCTTGCCTTTGCCAAAAAGCACTACAATCTTAAGCTGCAGTGTCAGAACTGGTCGTCTTGTTGCGCTCTATAAACTGCCTTAAGTTTTTTGCTTAAATCCCATATTCTTTAGTCTCTGTCATTGAGCTTTTTATACTCCTAGCTTTTTATTTTACAAAAACATCTCCAACAACTACAACCTAAGACTATATTATATAACCATGGAGACGTTTCACTTGTCCTAGGACGACTAAGACTTGGACAGTCCAATTTATAGGGCCCAGAGATTAGTTTATATGCTTTAGTCTATGTGTGGTTGGAAAAAATGGGATGAGGTTCAATTTGCCACAGAACCAGCAACGGGGAAATAGTGATGGCAAAGGTAGTTTACTAGACCTGCCATAGGGACGTTTAACTTGTATATTCATCCACATGTCAGTCTGCCCCCTGCCCTCCTGCTGGTTTATAGAATTCCATCTCCCTCCCTATCTACATTATTTCCCGCTCCAATTATCATTTCCATTCCTGTTCTTTCCATATCTATCCTTTAATTATTCAAATTAGGTTGGACGGGAAGGAGCGAACGGGGGGACTTATTAGTTTTATGGAGAGAGGAGTTCCAAATACCCCATATGCCAATTGAGGCGTACCCATCATTACCTGGCTAACTACTAATATGATCCCCCATCCAGTTTATCCCCATACTCCCATCTATAAACTCCCCTGGTAGTTATAGAATGAACCTACCAGTTTTAATTTATAAGAGATAATACTGTATACACTAAGTTATTTAATTTATCTATCCAACTATGATAAGGTACGTTTCGCCGGATGATGTTTGCTTACCGGTTGGAGGTGGTTAATGAGGTGAAACAACAATGCAAGTTCAATTAGCTTCGATGTAGGGACCTTTACAGGCATGAGTTTTATGTGAGTTAATAATAAGTTTAGCTCGGCGAAGGGGAATCCTCGAGGGTAAATTATACATGGATGGGGCAGAGGCAGGCAGGTTTATTAGCGATACCTACAACGAATAAGAGCCAGGTTTACAACAGAACAGCTTGATTATTTTACGATATAACAGGTGGCTTAGTTTATTCACTTATTTGCCCAGAACATGTATACGAAAAGATAGATTAAAAACCCACGTTTCCAACTTATGACGAGAAAGGAACGAACCCACCCTTGAAAAAAGGACACCCCCCCCCGCATTCACTTTCCCGCATTCAGTACGTCTGCCAAGTACACGGTCATCAAGGAAGCTTTACGTTATATCCAAAGAAACCAGTACAACAGGACGCTTTGACCCTTACCCCCGCTACTGAATCTGCTAAACCATTTAAAGGGGCTGTTGGTGGATCTTGAACTGCTCGTGCAACTCGTACTGCTTTAATAGAATTACCTTTTGCTCAATCGCGACTTATGGGTCAACTCCTGCTGCTGGAGATGCTTGCTACAGCTTTTACCTTTACGTCCCACAAGGTTTTATCAGAATAGATTGAGCCAAGTTGTCACCGCACAATTAGAGAGATGACGTTAACGCATGGTGCCACTATAACGATTTATACTTAGTTTTGCCATCGTGAAACAGTGAAAACACCTAAAGTCCAACCTATCTGCTGATCGATCCAACGCTGCTTGCATAAGATATATTGCTTTCTCGATCTTTACATCCCCGGAGATGAAGAACTTTACACCGTTTGCTTGCTTTCTCATTGCCCCCATTTCCCTTATCCTAGATTTCATAAACGGGAAAAGATCGGTCGGATCAATCAATGACGATCTCGCTCGCGGAGAAGGAGCGCGAGATGAAGATGAGTAAGTATCCTTTCATAATAAATAGAAAAATTATTAATAAAGTAACGAGATAAAATTGCCTGCGGGAAAAAGCACCTATAACACTGATACAATCCACCCACTTTTGGTACAGAGAAGTCTGGGATAAATCCATCAGAGCATACTACGGTTCTTCAGCGAGGGGGGTGGATCGAAGCAATTGCAGCGAAGAATTGATTTAAAACAAAGGAAGCACTTTGAGCAGCCATGCCGTAATGGAGTACCTAGGATCAGCATAATTCCCAAACCACGGAACCAACTGGTTCTACACCAACCTTATACTATATACCGTAGCTACCACCATGTCATCGCTTCTATCATATCGTTTTTGTTCTTCCGTTCAGGCAAATGAGGCTAATAAAGTAAAGCGCGCAAGGAGCCAGCGAACCATTATTTTTATTTATAATTGATTATAAAGTAAGTACAAGCTAATGTTTATACACCAGATATGGTAGCAAGTACGTGTCACTTTCTATTAAACCTGGAGGAACTTGTCATAACCACGGAGGAGCTACCGAGACAGGATGCCACGTAAGGGACGCGCACTATATTTGTGGGTCTTCATCCTGAACCTAAAAGCGTTTGTATCCGGACGGTCAGGAGAAGACTCTTTAATGAGTTACGGGGAAAATTCGGGGGCTATATTTTGTGCATATAAGGGCTCTCTCATGTTTGGGCCCATAATATCGTTACGGGTGGAAACTTGCTAAATTGTGAGTGGATAAAATCTTGGCTCGACTATTGGATACTGTAAATGAGGGGTGGGTAGATAAAACACTCTTGCTATGAAACACCTTTACTATACTTGCTTATGAAGAATTAGGGGTACCATTCGTTCCGGAATTCCGTTCAAATATGGCTAATTATAAGTATCATTTCAGTGGAAACTACAGCGTCTCATTAACTACTACTTATGAACAACTTAGCTCAAGCTAAGAGCAACAAGTTGAAAACTCACTAGTTGGAGCTTAGCGGCAAGCTAATAATAAGGGAAATACTCCTGACCCTAATACGAGTCTACGCTCCCCTTTTAAGAGGTCCGCTCTATTGGGTCATGCGGAGGATTCCCCCCCCCCTTCTTCATACCTACCTCGTCCTTGCCGCATAAACATGACAAGATCGGACTCGACTGGCACTGACAACTTTGCACTCAGAGTTCATCATGCTGTACTTACAGGAGCTTCATTCATCACCGTCGACCGGACTTAATGCACACTGCTGACTAAAGCAGCTTACATCGGACTAGAGCTTCCACCATGTAACTAGATATAGGTTCATGCTGACCTTATAGCTCTGTAAACTGGACTCGACTATTGGATTGACTAAGTAAGACTCTGGTCAATTTAATAAAAAGAAATGGTCCGGGAAGAATAAAATCCATGTTATAACGTTAAATAATAATTTTTATAAATCTATCCAAACCACATGCACAAACATGGATTAAACAGGTTAGGTATGGAATAATTACATCTATAATAAATGATATACCCTCTGTAAGTATCATGTATAGCTCTTTGAAAACATCAAGAATATAATGACGACTCTTCTGTTTAACAACAGCTTATATTTATTCTGCACTCATGGTTCAGGCTAAGAGCTAGTTAGAGATTGAGCTACTTCACTTAGTTTTCTAATAATAGTGTTTTCTTAAAGAGATTGAAGTCGTTATCACGCTACAGGCACTACAGCTAATAAACCTACTAAGGCTCATTGACATGGGGAACTAAAGAATACCACCGGCAAGACCTGTTGTTAGAGCTATAACTACTGAACAACTTAGTTGGTGGAGACTAGTTAAAAATAAAGATTGTCTGGAGAGAAAACATAGCCTAATGATGTGTATATGCTCGTATTGATGGCATCCTGCCCCAAATTAGTTCTTAATTTTATGAAATGCTGTTGTAAAGATAAAATCCACTTTTTGTGCCCCCAAAAAAACACTATCTTTCATCTCCCAGCCCGGTTTTTTCCAGCCTGCAGCATCCGGTATAGTCTAGCAAGCGAGCAAGCCAGTGAATCCCCTCGCATTAATCCCGTCCAGCCACTCGAGCCAGATTTGAGCAGCCTATTCTTCATTTGTTGGACCAGCCAGGGTGGATTCTCCCACCAGCAAGCAAGAGCTAAACCAGTGTAGCCATAGCTGAAGCAGCAGCGGCCCCCTTTTTTTTGACCGGGCAGGGCGGATGAGGAACAAACACGGAGGTTCTTTCTCTTGGCATGCAGTGCCCGTTTGCCTATAAACAATAGACCCTCATTTACAGGAGGTCAGTCTCAGCCGGTTGACGAAGGGAGGCAAATTGACAGGATGCCAATAGTCAACTTGATCCCGCTACTCAATCCCAGGCTTCAATCCAAGTGTTTACGCAGTCGATAACGGGAATTATGTGGGCTCAGCTTGACTCACCCACATAATTCCCGTTTCGGTACCTTAGCAACAGCCCTGGGATATATATGTTGGGCCAGAAACTTATAATTGGTTTTTCAATTCCATTCTTTCTGCCAGCCGGCTAGCTAGGCCTTTAATAGAAATAAAGTAAGATTGAACGGCCCTTATGTTTCCATTCTCATAAAACTTGTCTCCATTCTCATAAAAATAGATAGTTCAAGCCGATAAATTCTATCACCTTTCAATCTCCCAGTTCAACTAGTGAACCTATAGTTCTGTCACCTAATAGAAATTAGCTCTATTTAAACCTTTCTCTTGAAAAATGTCTCCATTCAGAACTTGTAATGGTTTTTCCAATAAAGATAGATATCTAGTTAGGTGGAGCTATCTCATCGTAACTCTAATAGAAAGGGCCGGTCCTTCCTACGTATTCTGTATTTGAACTGGTCCTATTGACTATGTTTGCTCCTGACCTCTGCCTATTGGCCCGGTCAATCTACTGTACTGCTGTGAGGTACTAGCCCCTATCTAGCTATTCTTTGTAAGGTAGGCGATCTCGTCGCTAACGCCAGGTTCCAGGCAAGTCATAAGGTCAGTCAATAAGGTGGATAGGTAGCGCTTCAACGCTGCCCAGCCAGCAAGCTCGCCCCCTGCCCTTTCATTATATTTATCCTTCTGCTTTGCCTCCCGGGAGAGAAGTTCCCCATCCATGGAGAAGGCCCCCATGTGCCATACGAATGAGAGAATGCCTAGACGTGTTGCTAGAGTGAGTTGCCTAGTGGAGCAAGGGGCGAATTACTAGTGCTGTTTTAAATCAATGTGACGCCTCATCGAATTTCGCATCTCATTGATCGGATTTGAGCATTGGTTTAGTAGCACAGGCACTAAAATGAAAGGCAAATAAGCATCTTCCTAGCAACGCTGGCTGACTGTCTTAAGGAATAAATCTCATCCCGGCCCGAAAATAGAAGAAAGTGGTACCCCCTCAACTAAGTCCTGGCTGAAGCAATAGATTTGGGCATCACATGGAGTTCTTTTCTCTTTATTCTAGTTCGAGTTATCGACATGATACGAGTTGGCTTTGATCACGAGATGTTATCCCTGTCTATGCTAAAGCGTAATTACATATATAAAGAATTCATAACAGATCAATTGGTTCACTAAGCGTTTCTCGTTCTCGGATCGGTTCACAACGGTAAGTGAGCAGTGCACCGTTACGATACCCAATATTGGCTCACAACTGGACCAAGTAATATCTATGGTACGCCACGCACACAGCTGATCGAGCATAATGACATATATAAAGAATGAACGGAATACGACTCACACCGAATCTAGCATAATGACATATATAATTAATGACTGGAATACCACTCACATCGCTAGTGTGATTCCCTCTCCCTTATGGTCGAGCGGCTCCGGTTGGGTGGGAATAGATTATTATTAAATAAATTCCGTCGGGCACCATAGATAGGGGAGTGGCCCAGCCCCAGGGGTTCTTTTTACTCTCGAACGAGAGCGATAAATCGACTCATTCCAGATAAAACGGGGTTTTCCATTCAATTTCTATTCACCAAGAACCTCTGGCTCATTCAGATTTGGGGAGGCGGAATTCGGATCTAGTAAGGAGGAAAAAGGTGGTACCGGAAGTGGTACCAGCGAATGGCCCAATGATCGCCGCTACCCAATGGTGGATTTCCTCTCCCCTCCCTATCCCAAGGTAAATTCCCTATCGAGAAGAAGGGAAATCTCTATCGGTCGCCTAAAGGATATCCCTTTCCTCTCCCTATTGGTCTAAGGGTCCTCACACTGCTGGCGTGACACTATAACCAATCTGAAAACGCTATTTGCCCCGCTTCAAATAGAGGGAGAACGGGGAAGCGAGCAAACCACGCTGACGACAGCGAACTAACTAACCCGTCAATGCCAGTACCCGTAAATGAATGCCGATCAGTGGCCCGTCATCACATCCGTCATCATTTTCTCACGTATGTTTGGTATAGTCTTTCAGAAAGATTCCAAATGTGCTGTGCCAGGTCTTGCTTGGAACAAGGAAGGAGAGTATTTGAAAAGCAATGGCCATGCAGGTCTTGGGCCTTATTGTATCTATAGTTACCGATATTCCTGCCATGCCCAAGACGTAATGACATATATAATGAGATATCTCTACGACCTATTTGCTCTGCACCCGGTATTTTCACCCCATTCCCAATATCCCTACTGTATCGGAGGGCAGTCGATTCGGTGCCTAAAGCTAGTGGGCCCTGACAAAACCTCCTTTGCTCTTATTTCTTACTTTGCCGAATTATGATCTATAGAATTGGATCAGTTTCATCTCCCCTTTCCTGCCTACAGGCAACCTTAGTCAGCCGCGCATCCATCCTGCCTGGAACCTGAACCACTTACTTGCTTGCTTAAGTTGTACTCTTCCGGAAAGGGAACTACCTCGAAACTACAGTCAACCATAGCCAGCCACCAGCCAGAATAAATAGCTTCTTGAACGCCTACAGCCCGCCCATCCTGCGCCCTTTCCATTTGCACTTATTAGTTAGCTCGTGTATGAGAAAGGTTACTCTCTATATACTCGACGAAGTCCTGACTCAGGGATATGAACCATTCATCCGCGAGACTTCAATAATATGCTGATCAAGCATTAACTGGGGCGGCGCTACAGCGTGCAAATCTGGACAGTTAACCCAAAGGAGAGGCTGTTTTATAGAACCGTTATAAAAGCCAAGCAAGCGATCCAAGCTGAGTAGCCAAGTATCATCAAAGCCGAGTAGCCCCCATTTGAGTAAGCAATCCAAGCTGAGTATCAACAAAGCCCCGGAACCCAGTGTTCTGTAACAGTAAGTGATTTCTATTTTCTAGGTTCTAGGGTGAATGTATAGGTTCGAGTTGGAGGTGTAGTTCTATTTCTAGTTTTAGGGGTGTGGATATGTGAGCTGCTATGTGTTGGGGCTATGTCTTGTAGGTTGGTGCTGCTATGTGTGTCTGGTAGGTTTTCTATGTGGTGGCCCTCTCCCTGTGTATGTCTGGCAGCTATGTGAGGTGTCTATGTTGGGTTACCTTATCCCTGTATCTGTCGGCTATGTGGGTTGATCCCTTCCCTGTGTATGACTG
>Ga0233336_1000124_pt1 | contig 13784 bp, 16 predicted proteins | sample GEONDECOMP225_FD_183636 | JGI IMG/M metagenome (GOLD analysis project Ga0233336, IMG submission 183636) | Leaf litter microbial communities from Shasta-Trinity National Forest, California, United States - GEON-DECOMP-225 | ecosystem: Environmental > Terrestrial > Plant litter > Unclassified...
GCATTTATCTCGGATCAACTCAATAATCAATATTGAACACCACTTCAGAACCTAGAGTGCATTGTATTATAACCGATCTATAATATCACCTTTCCGAAGGACCTTGACGACTGCTAAACTTGCGGACGGACGGACGAATGACAGCATCTACCGGGAAGGGTTCCAATATGTGCTACAATGAGGTGCTACCGCGGGGCGGGCTATAGCAGTAAACGGTATGATCGATACTGTGAGTAAGTCACAACTAGTGATACCATCACATCAAGAAAGATTTAACGCAGCACTAAAAATACGTTGCTTTACACAATTTGAGGATCATACTAAATAGACAGTGGCTATATGAACCATTCAACATAAGCCTAGGAACTTACAGCCCGTAAAGTAACCAAGTGAGTACATCAAGTCAGCATGGATAGAGAGATCAATCTTCTGCTGATGCTGCTGGCCAGAAGGTAAGGTCCAGCCAGGGGAGATGAGTCATCGACACTCACCAGACGCGAGAGAAGTACGTACTGACAGATGATTATAAAATATGTCCCCAAGTTACCAACAGACGAGGTATATGTCCGCCAGACAAGAGAAGGACCTGTTAAACAACCATACACGCCCGGTCAATCATACCCGCATGGTTAAATCATACCCGAGAGAGGAACCCCGCCATACCATAGAATGGATAGACATATGTGTTGCTAGAGAGAGGGCCGCTGAAACACGTGGATTTACATTTGGCTTGACGAATCACCGAACGAGATAGATTATGTTCCCCCTGCGACCAACTGATGAGAGGGATTGAGCCAAGTTGTTAACAGATGAGCATACTACCCATTGAGTTAGGGTGGAACCAGACCAGAGAGAGGGAAGCACTGACAGCATAAAAGTTACCCATCACTTGCTGGCCGAGAGGAAAAGTTCCCATAAACGCATACCCAAGTAACCTTCACCACAGAACCCGCTAAAATAATACCTGATATATATATAGAGTAAGATTTAATTTATACAACACTATACTCTCCTTTCTTTATTCAATTTCCCATCAGACAACAATATTGAGTTATCAATGGTCTCAGCGGGTTCAGTCGGGGCAGGAGGAAAAACAAAAATAAGTTTGGTTGGACAATATGACAACTTGCAATTCGATGTTGTTGATCAGTGAAACTTTTTTTTGTTGGAGACCATATTTCACCCTCGGGGAAATAAAAGGGATTGTATTATTAAGAATTCCATTTGATGAAGTTTCTCTTGGGAGGGAAGGGAAATAAGCCAATAATGGGACTAATCCAATCCAATGGGGCATCAACAAGGGGAATAATCCAAGATTCAATTGAAATCTCTAGATAAATAAATAAATACTATATGATGTTGCATCTCTACGTTGTTTACCTTTTCCATTTAAAGAAGAGGCAGGCGATCCTTAGAACCATTCCCTAAATAAACCACCAGTTGTTGAATCCATGTTTGTTGGGACATATTTAAAAACCTTTTGGCGTTCTGCCTTTGTCACAACCTCGTTCTGATTGGTTAGAGGTTTCACACAACAACATCATCATCGGGGCACAGAAACAGGCGGGATGAAATCATTCAATAGCCAGTGTATCATCGCCAGTCACATTGTCAGGAGGTCCTCGATAGCTGGTCGGTGCCAGAAGGGCATCGCCATAGGGTATCGGCTTGGATACGTGGATTTTCTTTTTACTGAACTATATCTTCGCTTGACTTACTGCCTTTGACCTTGCTCCCTGACCTCCAATGAAGGAAGACCGATTCCGCTTCGCTCAAATAACTCAATAAACCTCGTCTGTCGGTAAGGACTTTCAATTTCTCGTCGTCTGGGGCATTCCGTGAACCCGGTCCACCTTAACCACGGGGTTGGGAGTATAAAAAAAAGTAAGCAATCCATATTTCCTTGCCTCCCATGCTGCTATGGGGAATGCCAACCCTCCTGGCTCTGAGACATTGGCTATCGAGAATGACTGTCTATTGGCGGCAATGACTAAGCTGCACTGAACTAACTAGAGCTCCCCTGACTAGCGTGACTGGCTCAACCTTCCTGACCTACCTGAATGTCTTTCTGTTATGGCCTATTAAACTAAACAGGTTAATCATATATATAATAGCTGCATTATATTGTGAAGGTATTGCTGAGCCTTGGTCTGCACATAGCCTTTGTAAACAGCACAGAGTCTCCCGTGCGTATAGCCGTCGTTAACAGCTCGTGTAATTGACGCCTTACTCTCCTTGGTTCCTCCGTTCTCCCACCAGCGAGTGGCAAAAGCCATTGACTCCATCCTGCCTAACATAGATAAACTTAAGAAAAAACATAGTTTAGTAAGAATAAAAAAGCCATTTTAGTAATCCGATGAGCTATGTATCATAAGTTCCCTATTTATATAAAAGAAGAAGGGATAGTAGTACTGGCTTTACCAAGTACGAATTGTCTGGCGAAAACAATATAGCCTAAACTAAAGAGTATGTTCCATGGAGTTAAAGCAGGAAGGAGTTAAAGCAGGAAGGGTTCCCCATAAGGCCATAGAGTTCAAGCCTTCTTAAGGAGTTGTGTCTCCATGAAAATAAAGAGAAGAAGCCTTAATCTGTAAGGAGGTAAGTAATAGCCTTTATTTAAAAGCCATTTCTGTGCCCCGTGGCAATGATTAATCGAACCCTTCAAAATGAGGTTGTGACAAAGGCAAAATGTGGAATGAGAGAAGGTTCTGTAAATTCTGTTCCAACTCAACTTCAGATAGAGCATCGGGATTTTTCTAGTATATCTCTTCTGTATATCTTTCTATATATCTTTCTATCGGTATAGAAATTGGTATAGAGATAGATATCCTATTGTATAGAGATGTATGGATTTCTAGAGATGTCTATATTTCTAGAGATATAAAAAATTGATTTAATTTAACTAAAGTCTGTATTGATTGAACTGAAGATCTGTCTTTCATTTAGAGGTTACCAACCTAAAAGCAGCAATTGAAGCCATCCTGCCAGTCATATAGAAACTTCCTTAAAAGGCATGGTTCATAAAGAAGAAAATCCATTTGTAGATTTCCCGATTGGGGATATGTCATCCAACCCCCGAAAAACTAGGACCGGAGGGGGCGAGGTACGCCCCCCACCCAATAAATACTTAGTTTTTTTTTAATCTGTTCCAAGCGAACTTGGTGCCTTCGCCGAATCTGGGCCCTCAACCACTAACTCCTCCTAATTGGTAACCTCAAACTCCCTCGGTATGGGTTCTTACTTTCACGTAAATAGAGAAGCCTTGCCGTATCTGTACTTCAGTTACGTCTGTCTTTATTCCTTTCCTGGCTTGAAAATAATTGACTGGCTGGAATGGATTAAACATAACGGGTATGCATACCTCCTATCCTGCCATTGGTTCAAATCTTTCCAGTTGTTAGTTGCACCAGGTAATGAATGTAGAAGTTGGTAAGGTTGTTGCACCCACCCACTTCACTCGCACTCTGCGGGATGGTTTCTGATGTAACAGAATTTTCCTGGATTGCTAGTGCCTTAGCCGTAAGCCATTAGCTGTAGCCGTTGGACCCCCCCATTCCAGTATATGTGGGCAGTGGTCTGTTGGACCTCCCACCCCGCTCAGTAGATGTTTTCCATTGATCTAATAAATAAAATAAATCACTGCCGAGTGCGCCTTCCTTACAAAACACACTCGGTATGGGTTCTGTCTTATCACGTCAATAGACTAGCTGCATCTGGACTTCAGTGACGTCTGTATGAACACTGACTTTATTAACTGACTGGGCTGGCTGGGATGGATGTATTGAAAGTTAACAAAATTGAAAGGTAACATAACGTGTCTGCTTTAAATCCTTCCTATCCTCAAGTGCCGTACTGTGTTCTAGTGCTGCCCTGTGGTGGGTGTGAACCTACGCCACTAACCTTTTCCAAGCCGTTCACTAAAGCCGTTCGCTGCGAACATAAAGCCATTAATGCAATGCCATTAATTGAAGAGTTGTTGTTAAGCAACTAACAGCACAAACAAGGATTGCATTATATACGTGCATATCCAAACACAATAAGTTAAGCACAACCCACCTCAAAAAGGTAAAACACAAAGAAAACCACCTGCTTCCAGGGCACATGGGTATCTAAACAGGTAACGTCGAACAACTGGGCTTGGTGCTAACTATGGGCCCCCTTATTGCTACTAACTGACTAACCTAACAAACTGACTTCCTATGGTGAACATAAAGCGGAAACGGAAAGGAAGCAGAAATCATATGGACATAATGCGGACATAAAGCGCAGACTTAAAGCGGCTTCATGCGGGCAGCAGAAAGCGTAAGGCAAGGGGGGTCTTAAGGCAAGGCTCGTTCTTCATAGGTCCTAGGGCAGCATTATGTAAGAGTGTAAGTCAGGCCTCAAGGAGTAATTCCAAAGGTTCCCCAAGAATGTAGGGATGAGTTAACCAAGGAAGGAAGAGTTTTAGTAAGGTTCCAAGGCTGAAGCAGTAAGGCAGAGTTTCATTTCCCAAGGTGTAGGTCTGATGATAGGTTCCCATAGTCCAAGGGAGTGTCAGGATGTTTCCCAAAGGAGTAGATCTGAGGCAGAGAGTCCCAAAGAAAGGTAGGTTGATAGGGATGTTTCCAAGGAGGAGTTCTTATGCGTTACCAGGGCTAGTCCCATCACCGAAGTCTGTAGGAATGAGGTTACCATATTCCATCCAAGGCATAGGTCATAGGCAGAGGTTCCAAAGACGGAGTTTAAGGCATTTCCAAAGGCTGTTCCAGGGGAGTTAAAGTTACCCGGGATGAGGGTATAGGGTGTTTCCCAAGGCAAGTCCCGCGCAAGGCTGTATGTATGAGGTACCCAAGTCAGGCTTATAAGTATGTTCCCAAGACTGAGTTTAAATCGAGAGTGTATCCGTCCAGGTCCGGTCAGTGATAACACGTAATGCCTTGTAGGGTTGTAAGGGTAATCACAGGACCCCTTTCATTTCGTGGCTCACCCCGCTCTTGATTCTGAAGATGTTGGCAATCCAATATCTTTCTATCTAAATCTCTCCAGCAGCTTCCACCCAACTAAGTTTTCTGTTGGTGAAAACCCGACAGTGTCCTCTCCCTTTGATTCAATAAAACTCATTCTGCCCTTGGTACTTTCTTCCTCGTATCGTGTGTTGTACTGTCCCGTTCTGGATGTGAAAATACGTTACTAGCTTAATCCCATTCATTCAATCAAAGCATGCCCCTAGCTAGTTTCGTTTAATTAAGCACAAGCCATCCATGCTCAATGAGGATAAATAGGGAAAGTATTACCCGTTGGAAGCCCTAGTTTCTGTAGAGTTAGGGTTTCTGAATTTCTTCTTCAAAAACCTGCGTTAAAGCTATCTTGAAAAGCTCCCTCTGATACCATGTTCAATTTTGGTTATTCCAACAAAAGATGAATGCTTTTAACAAAATATATCCAGTAATGCATAATCCGAATTATCCATGTAGCATATCCATAATAATTAACATAAGCATTCACAAAAGCATTCACATAAAGATCTAGCCAAGATAGGCTTTACACAAGTGACACAACAATATAACGTTGGGGAACCCTCAAGGGGAAGAAAACCCCCCAAAAAACTTTCCTTAGAATATGTGTTAAACCAAGTACAATCATCCCAATGACATGCTCTTTCATGACCAACATGTCCAAACGAAGAAACCCTAAAACAAGATGATAAACCTCCTCCAAGAATATGCGCAAGAGCAAGAGCTCTTTCCCAAATACAAGAGAATAACAAATAAGATAGTTTTACAAAGTGCAAACCCTAACCAAGCAAAGGAACAAGCCTTTTCAAATTTTGGCCTTTTACTTCTCTTTTGCGCAAGTCACTTTTCAGGGTCAAAAATTTTGAGTTTTCAGAAAAGGACACCTCCAGTCTACTCGCCTCATCACAGCGCATCGTTTGGTAAGCATCTTGAAAATTTCTGCGAAATTCCCTCTCCCTTTGGTCGAGCGACTCCGTCCCTTTTTTTATTCTTTTTTGTTTCTCGGGACAAGATGCCTCTAAGTTACAAGCTTGATGACAAGCTGGAAGGAGTAGAGAACTTCAGAGCTTGGAAGTATAGGATTGGGCTTATCCTAGAAGAGAATGACCTTGTCAAGTTTATAAAAGATGTACCAGAACCCGATGCTGCTGAAACAAAAGAGAAGTTCAAGAAGGATATGATTAGGGCCAAAAGAATCATTGCAAATTCTATCAAGGACCATTTGATTCCTCAAGTGTCTTCCAAAGAGACACCTAAGTAAATGTTTGATGCCCTATCAAGAATGTATGAAGGAATAAATATAAACAGAAAGATGAACTTTAGAAGCATACTCAAGAACACCAAGATGAGCAAGGGAGAAACCATTCAAGAATACTTTACAAGGGTGCACCAACTCAAGGAACAGCTATAAGCTATTGGTGACAAGATTGATGCAGATGAGTTGGTTATGACAACTTGAAATGGTCTCACTAGACCATGGGATGCCTTCATCCAAACCATATGTGCAAGGAAGGAAAAGATCAAGTTTGAATATTTGTGGGAGGAATGCATCCAAGAAGGGACAAGAGTAGCAAATAGAGAAGCACTACTCAAGGAGGATGATCAAGCCTTAGCAGCTCATGCTAGGAAAGGAAAGCGAAGACCTCATTTAAAGAGGGAAGCACGCAAGGAGTCTCAACCTCCTAAGAGGATTAAAAGGTATCAAAGAGGAAAGCATAAGCCAAGAGATTTATCTTCTTACCAATGCTACAATTGTGACAAGATGGGACATGTCTCTAGAAATTGTCCACAAATAAAAGACGAATTCAAAATAAGAATCAACAACAACAAAAGACACCATGCACATGCAGCAGAATAAGAAGCTCCGAAGAAGATAGCCAAAGAAGAAGTTGAAGAGTATTTTCTATTCTCTGCTCTCTCCGGGGCTGTGACACCCGGAAATGATACATGGCTGATTGATAGTGGTGCTTCAAAGCACATGACAGGTTAGAAGGGCACCTTATCCAAACTTGAAGAGAAGAACTCCCCCCAGAAGGTTTCACTTGGAGATGACTATCATTATCCCATCAAAGGGATAGATGAAGCCTCCTAGAAGCTAGATTCAGGTACACCCATGTAGATGAAAGATATTTTATATGTACATAGTTTGAAGAAGAACTTACTCTCCTTAAGCCTTAGAGAAGAAAGGATTCAGAGTTGCCTTTATAGATGGAGAAGTTCGTATGTGGCCGAGAGGTAATAAAATTGAGGATGCAGTAGTTCTTTAAATTGAAGAAGGTGGACTTGACAAGTTGAAGGGTCACTCAGAAGTAGCCATGGTGTATATACTACAAGTCCATGTGAAATATGGCATACAAGGCTTGTTCACCTAAATTACAAAGCCTTACCTCATGTGAGCAAGGTAGTGACCGGTTTTCCAAATATGAAGGTTTAACATGAAGGAGTTTGCAAGGCATGTGCGAAGGGAAAGAACATAAAGAACCCATTTCCAAAGAGCAACACCAAAACAGAAGGAATATTGGAGCTTGTTCATTCAGATGTGTGCGGTCCAATGCCTTCTACATCTCTCAGTGGTATGTATATTATGTCTCCTTTATTTAGGATTATTCTAGAAAGACTTGGTTTTCTTTTTTGAAGACTAAAGATGAAGTATTTGGGAAGTTCAAGGAATTCAAATCCTTGGTAGAAAATATATCAGACAAGAAGATTAGGAGACTCAGGTCCGATAATGGAGGAGAATACACCTCAAATGAATTTGGTATTTTTGTATAGATACCGGAATTAAGAGGTAACTCACCACTCCCTACAATCCTCAACAGAATGGTTTTGCAGAGAAGAACAGAACTATTATGGAAGTGATGAAGACTATGATCCATGATCAAGATCTTCCAATGCACTTCTGGGCAGAAGCAGCAAGAACAACCGTATATGTCCAGAATAGAGTATCCCATAATGCTTTAGGGTTTAAGACCCCCGAAGATATGTTCACCGGAAAGAAGCCAGAAGTAAGCCACTTGAAGATCTTTGGGTGTCCAGTGTCCACATTGAAAAGAAAAGAGAACGAAGTTAGATCCTTCCGGAAAGAAGGGAATCTTTGTTGGCTACTATGAGGTCTCCAAGGCCTTCAGAAATGACATACCTGGTTACCATCATATGGAAATTAGTAGAGATGTTTCCTTTGATGAAGATGCAGCCCTTAAGAGATCCGGAAAGTGCCAGGCTGAAGAAGTATATGAAGAAGAAGCTGAAGCTCCCAAAGTTTCAGAACCGATGATAGTTGATGCACTTTCTCCCGATGATATTTTGGAAGATCATGATATGTTGGAACCACAAGAACCTCCTCGTATGAATGTTTCAAAACCAGCTTGGGCACGTGAGATTATGCAAGATTAAAAAAAGATATGACGTTCCAGAAGGCTCTTCAAGACAAAGCAAGAAGCCAAAGTCATTCTCCAATTATGTGTTTTATGTGTGATTTATTATATAAAGAGTCCCCTTGTTTTGAAGAGGCAGTGCAGAATAAAGAATGGGTGGAAGCCATGACGGAAGAATACCAGTCAATAATGAAGAATGATGTGTGGGATGGATGTGATTCCTAGACCGAAAGAGAAAAATGTGGTATTTTCAAAGTGGATTTATAAAATAAAACATGCAGCTGATGGAAGTATTTAAAAAAGAAAAGGCTAGATTTATTTGTGGCTCATGGTTTCTATCAGAAAGAGATAATTTATTATGAAGAGACTTCTGCCCCGGTAGCAAGGTACACCTCCATTATAACCATCATGGCACTTGCAGCCAAGATGAAGTGGAAGTTACATCAGATGGATGTAAAGACAGCATTTCTAAATGGTGTTATTGAAGAAGAGGTGTACATAGATCAACCACAAGGATTTGAAGAGCAAGACAGAAATACGCATGTTTGTAAGTTGAAGAAGGCTCTGTACAGTTTGAAGCAAGCTCCAAGAGCTTGGTATGGAAGAATAGATGGATTTCTGACGAGCTTGGGCTTTACTAAAAGCCTTGCAGATCATAACTTTTACTTCAAAGGTTATGGAAGAGGAACCTGTCATATTATTTCTATATGTTGATGACTTGTTCCTAACAGGTAATGAGAGGCAGATTTCAGATTGTAAGAAGAAGCTCGCTGCAGAATTTGAGATGAAAGACCTTGGTTTGATGCACTACTTTCTAGGTATTGAAGTATGGCAGAGCCCAGAAGGAATCTTTCTTAACCAAGGGAAGTATAGAAGGAATCTTTCTTAACCAAGGGAAGTATGCAGTAGAAATCTAGAATATATTTTATATGTTGGAGAGCAAAGCCACAGCTACACCGATGGACACTCAATTAAAGTTGTTGGCAGATACTTAATCAGAGTTAGTGAATGTGACACTATATAGACAGATTATTGGATCGTTGATGTACCTGACGAATACTAGGCCCGATATATGCTTTGTTGTGAACACCTTTAGTCAGTATCTGGTTGAGCCCAGACGTGTTCACTTAGTAGCTACAAAGCATGTGATGAGGTACCTTAAAGGTACAGTGGACTATGGTCTCAATTATACCGGAGACCATGACTTCAGACTGTTTGGCTATACAGATTCAGATGGGGCAGGAAGTGTCTCAGACGGGAAGAGCACTGCAGGTGGATGTTTAATCTGGGGTCAGTTATTATATCGTGGCTTAGTAGAAAGCAGTCCAGTGCTGCTCTCAGTACTGCAGAGGCTTAATATATTGCAGCTTGTTCCGCCAGTTGTGAAGCCATATGGCTTCGAAAGTTGTTGTCAGGTCTATTTGACCTTGAGCTAGATACTACTGTGATTCTATGTGAATCAAAGTTGCATGAAGATGACGGAGAACCCAGTGATCCATGATAAGACGAAGCAGATAGAGATCTGGTACTTCTATATATGTGACTTGGTGCAGAAAGGAGTTGTTAAGCTAAAATATGTGAACACAGATGAGCAGGTTGCAGATGTGTTGACCAAGCCTCTGTCTCGTTTGAAGTTTGAGCACTTCCGAGACAAGCTTGGAGTAGTCCGCAAGGACCTCCCTCGAAAGGGGGAGCAATGATGATGTTTAGACTACTATATTCTGATCACAGCAGGTAGCTTCGTGGGGACTAATCATCCTGATACTTGTATCCCTTGTTCCGTTAGGAAGGATCGTCTAAGCTGTGCTGTTGTTGTAGTGGACTTAATCGCTGTTCCATTAGGAAGGATCGTCCGAGTACCCGTTAGTTGTGATCAGTAGTAGTGGCGCCGTAATGACTTATGTCATGAGCCTTGATGTTGTTGGATAGATCCCTGTTCTGTTAGGAAGCATCTCCACCTGTTGTTGTTGGATAGATCCCTGTTCTGTTAGGAAGCATCTCCACCTGTTTTTGTTGGATAGATCCTTGGTCCATTAGGAAGGATCTCCACTTGATGTTGTTGTTGGATGGATCCCTGTTCTGTTAGGAAGCATCTCCACAGTTGTTGCACCTGCCTCATTCTGTTGCTATTAATGATGTTGTTCCAGCTTTATGCTGTAGATATTTATGATGTTGTTCCAGCTTTATGCTGTAGATGTTTATGTTCTAGTAAATTGTTCCAGTTACTTATGTTGATGATAGTTGATGATGATCAGAAAACTTTCGATGACCTATAGATGTACTAGTCAATGTGCCAAAAGATGATGCTGATGATGACCTCCTTCTACTTCCTTCGATGATGCTGATGATGATGATGATGACAGAAGAATACCCCTTTTTGTTAAGGGGGAGTGTTTCAATATTGTAACTGCAAAGAATATTATACTTGTATATTTATATCTTTTTGTAAGGCTAAATCCCCCTTGTGGATTAGTCAAAAGAGTCAAGTAAAACCAACTTAATTTATAAGTGGTTTTATATGTCGGCTCATTGTATTTGTATTGTAGGCTCACACTTACTTTATGTCAAATAGTTTTATGGGTATCATCAACAGAAAGAGACAGAAGGGAACTGAACCTAGCTGTTAAGTCCGAGCAAAGGTGGTTGATTTCGGGATTGGCATAAAATAACAAGGTTGAATGAGATGTGTTTCGTTCTGTTTATTATATGTAATAATGGTTTCAAAGACTTTGAAGATCGAAGCTTTAACAACCGAACGAGGGGATAAGCATCCAAGCGATGGAACGAGGATAAGCCAGGAGATCGATAGTCAGCAAGTAGCCGGGTTACATTAAAAAACAAGTGACTCCCAGCCTCCAGGGAGGGCAGCTCGCTAACGCTCAACAGAATCCCCCCCTCATATTTATTGGACGCCATTATATGGGAAGCTTATTGGGACGATAGGTATCCTGTATAAATAGAGCAGCTAATTATAATTAGTCTTTATGCCTCACATTGGGTGAGAAGTTTTTGCCTGTGTCCGGTGGGAACACCTCTCTCTCTATCGGAAGATATTTTCCATCAATCAATGTACTCTTTTACGTAGTACAGTAGTCTACTTCCGTAGGACTGCCTGGTTAACGTGTAATATTTAATCTTAGCTACTAGCAACTTCACCATGGGTGGTAGATAGTATACTTACTGGAAGTATAATACTGTGTCAATGCCTTACCAATGGACTCCCACGGTTATATGATTGGTGTTAAGTACTTTGGATCTTCACATTTCATGAGCCCACTGCCTCATCCATACTGTGCAGATACTTCATTATTTTGCCTCCATCTCATCTACCCTCGAGGAGATTACTATGATATACCCCTTCCCTGGTCGATCCCATCTGTATATTCATCATTCAAATACATTCATTTGGTTGTACGCCGGGGCATTTATATTCTTTACTTTATACTTTGGATCAGGTCTCCCCATGGAGGCCTATTTTGGGGTTTCATGACCTGCGGATCACTTACGGTTTTGGTACCATCTTCCTTTAGCGTACTTGATCCCTCATGGAGCCATCTCCATGTGTTCACCTCCTTATATTGGCAGCATCAATGTGTTGCCCTTGTTCAGAGCATCTGTGATGAGTCACCCTTGGGTCCCTTGGAGTCTGTTCAGTTCCTCATTGTGTCCTGTTCAGTTCAGTTTCTACTCCTTGAGCCATTGCTATCCTTCCTTATGTGTCTTGTATCACTTGTAAGTTGCCATCTGTTACTGAGTTGTCGATCGAAAAGCCCGGGTACCCAGTATTTGACCGTCCCTCTTGGGATGTCCTCAGTCGCCACCAGGTCAGCCTTGCCTCTATGCTCTGAACAAGGGAAGTCTCGAGTCCACCACCTCTGCCTTCCATTCCATCTCCATCAGTTGGTCTGTGTCAGTTGTGATTCTGTAGTCATTTCCTCGTGCTAGCCCTCAAGGGTACATCCATACCTTGTGGCTAGCGGAGCTTCCCTTATCGACTTCAACATCTGTATTCTAGGGGTTTGCTCTTGAGGTTGGTGTACCTTGGGCCTATCACCATCATCGGTAGATTACCTCGAGTCATGCAAAGAGAGTTATCATCGCTCTTTGACATGATTGTTTCTAACGTGCTCGACTCCAGCTCATCATCGCACTGTTGAGATTCGGACACCCAGTGGTTCAGTTGCCTATGCCAGTTTCCCGGACATGTGTGAGTTGCATTAGGCCTCAGGAGGGGGTTTCCCTTCAGGTAGTATACTGCATGTTCCGGTGATTTATAAGTGATTCCAGAAATACAGTTCCAGATACTATCCTTTGGCTTCATGTTGTTCCTGGTTCCTCAATGTTCCATTGATGTCTGAGTTCCAGTAGATTATCCCCTATCGACACCAGCACAGTTATTCTGGGGGGGTCCCGTACCTTGGTCCCTTTATCATAATTGGTGGGTTTCCTCAGATCAAGCTGAGAGAGTAATCATTGCTCTCAGACTTTCTATTTTCTCATGTGCTCGACCTCAGCACCTTATTTGCATGCCTGAGATCCGTACCTTATGTTCCTTGTTCCAGTCACAGTTGCGGTGCCTTTGTGGTTTTATTTATTTCCAGCAGTTTTTTATTTAGCACACAGTTCCATATTCCAGTTTCAGTCAGGCTCCGTGGGGCCCTTTCCTGTTCAGCAGGGCTCTTGTGATTGTTCCATACCTCCCCTTGGGGGCACCATTCAGATTGATACCAGTATCCCTTGAGACACTATGATGTCTATTTCAGTGCAAATGTTCTTTTTACCCTGGCTTATTGTGCCTAGGATCATGTATTTATAACTAACTATGATATTATTTTATATAGCCTGGGCCCATGTTTTAGCCAGGCTCATTTGCTGTACTTGTACACCCCATTTCTGTCTACACTGGTCATAGCCCTTTAGATTTTCCATAGTCATATCTTTTTCTTGTACTGTGGAGACATCTCGACGAGCATGGGTATGCCCGCCTCGTCCCTATTTCAATTTTGTATGCACCTTCCTCATGGTTGACCTGTGTTTGCAGGTGGTTCTCCTTCTTGGGACACTCTCCTCCTTTCTTGGTTATCCTGTTGCAGAAAAGCTAGAATGTGCTTTGGTAATACAATTTGCTCCTAACCTCACACATCAGGGCGCCTTCTGTTATAACAAAAAAGTTTTTCACTTGGCCTAAATCGTCCCAAACTGATTCCTAACCATCCCGAATTGAGCATTATAGCCTTCATACATCATCCATGATCCTTCTCATATATTTCTGCAGCTGATACTCATCATTACATAACATACCCCCAGCTCTCAGGAAAAGAAAAAAATACCCTTTCAGTTGACCATAAAGTGGCTGCGCAGGTTTCCTGTATAAAAGCTGCACTTTCAGCGCCGGCTTCATAAACCCCGCGTC
>Ga0233336_1000125_pt1 | contig 13773 bp, 4 predicted proteins | sample GEONDECOMP225_FD_183636 | JGI IMG/M metagenome (GOLD analysis project Ga0233336, IMG submission 183636) | Leaf litter microbial communities from Shasta-Trinity National Forest, California, United States - GEON-DECOMP-225 | ecosystem: Environmental > Terrestrial > Plant litter > Unclassified...
TTGTAAAGCCGGATCGGCCTGTTCACAAATGGATTGGTTATTCCGGGCTCTGAAGGCACTACCAGCCGAGTTGGGAGCAACAAGTTTGGTTCCGTTTCAATTAAAAAGCTTCTCATAAGGGTAGTTTCCTATAATAAAAACCATCGTTGACATGAGTTGAGCACCCATGATCTGTAACAGGCGATTCTATTTAGGTAAATGGCTTACTGAGAGCATGTTAGGTAATTCCAACATAATCCGATCCGGCACTTTTCCTGGTCTGATAGCATTCCCTTGGCAGCACGTGTCTAGGGCTGATAAAAAGGTCTTTCTGGCAGGTGAAAAGTGAAAGGGTCTTTAATAGAAGCAATACCTTATAGCAACTGGTGTGTTCCTGGCTTCTAGCGACTCCATCCCCTCCCCTACCCTTAATCTGTGGCTGCTTCTTCGGTCTTCTAAGAGTGTGCCTTTAAAAGGTAACTGGGACCTAATGTTCTAGGGCTGAAACATAGAAGTTATGTCTAGCGGGTTAAAGAGTAAAAGGGGTTTAGTAGCGCTTAGTCCCAGTGATTACAGGCTACTATGGCTCTCAGAAAGTACTACCGGAAATGGGAACTGACTATCCTTTTTATAAACTTCATTCAACGATTAGCAACTATCAGCACCTTCCCTTCGGACATCTCAGATTGTCTATGATGACTGGCAATGAGTACTTGGCACCAAGCAGAGTTTTATAGCTGCACCAACCCTAGGTGGTTTATAGTTGGTATCGTTCATGTTGGCCTCGACGAACAATTGTTTTTATGCCAATGCAGCAATATCGACTAATCAGAGAGGGAAAACCACAATCTGCTGATCTTTTCCCGCCGTTATCTCCCTCTAGCGGCAGACCCGACCTTGCAATCCCAAACGACCACTCCTGGATGGCGGAGCACGCACTTCAATAAGAATTGGGAGCAGTCCATGGCTTATTGGTCCGCTGGGAAAGCAGCTAGGTCTTTTGGTCCATGGCTTACGGATCAAGCTTTTCCGAATCTTTAGGGGAAGGTAGAAAGAACTAAAGTTTTTGCGGTGGCCTTTATATTATTGAAAGGGGATCGGGGAACGCCTATATATAGTACGGCATCAAATCCATTTTTTCTATTCGATTAGGAATTGGTATCTCTATTTCATTTCGAAGGTTCTATTGCCAAGCCTGCCAATGCCCATATAAATGCCGAGGGGCGGATCGGAGAATCTCTGTACCCACATCAATCGGGAACTATAGTTGAGGATCTAAACATCCGGAGCTGCAGTGAAAAGTTCAGTAAGTATTTAGGCTACGAACAATGATTCGAGACTGCTTGCAACTATTCCCAGGGGCAGATGCGCTTTCCAATCGTGGGCTAGGCTAGAATGGGAAAGAGGACAATCAATAGTAAGGTAGGCTAGGGCGTTCAGTAGGGTGGGGTAGGGTAGGAGGTAGTCGACTGCTCGCATAGCTCCAGCCGTGCCATCAACTTTGGATCCAGACCCAAGCAAAGATCTTATCTTTAGCTTTCTATTATTGAAAGGTAGGCCACATCTTCGATATTTATTGAAAGCGGATAGGACTTATCAGCTATAGCGCTTATTATTTAAGTGCAGTTGCTTACGGCGGATTGATAGTCGTTACAGCTTATCAAGATTGATGGTAGATAGTGAGATGATAAATCACTAAACGACGAAAAAAAACTTGTCCTTATCTATATCAAATAGAAAGAGAGTGAGCGGGAAGTACGAATGCTCTTTCCTTTCCCCTTCCTTTATAATGAGCTTACCTTTCCCCTTGCGGTAAGTACAATAATGATATTCCTTTTGCTTCCCTTTTCCCAAGTCGGGTAGAGAGGGAGGGAAAGATAAAGAGAATAGTTCTTTCTTTTCCTTTCCCCATTCCAACCTTTCCCCAAGAGAGCTGTAGAGGTTAGTTAGAGAGGGAATAGTGCTTGGCTTTCCTTTAGCTACTGCTGCCTTTATTTAAGCTACTGCTTCCAGAGAATGAATCTATGTCTTTACATTACTGGTACAACAAATTATCGTAAATTCTTTTTGGATCCTTACAGCTGCACGTGGTTGGCTTTCCTCAGATATAATCTGGGATATAAGGCTGAAGATTGTTCAAACAATGAAAGAAGCTAACTTATTATAGCAACAGCATCAGTGGTAGAGTTCCCAGACGAAGGGGACCCGCAGCTTTCCTTCGCTCAGCCATATTAATCATATGTAGACCCAGTGCCAACAGCAGCAGATGTAGAGTCAGTAGGTTATGCAGTAGTTTAAGTGGCACCAGCAGCTAGGACAGCAGGATAAATATTCAGATTCTAGAGTACTTGCCTCCACGTTTTCGTAAGTAAAGCTATTCCAGATTTAACTTTATCCACTTTCTTTAAAAGTAAAAATAAGAAAAGTAACACTTATGGGTATAATAGCATCTGGATAAGTTACATTTCCCCAATTTGGATTTGTTCATTCAATGTGGAAAAAGTCCTAATTGTTTACTAGTCACTTTAATGTAGGGCCTTACGAATGCACTAAAATTTTTAGCTCAAGCCGCCTGATGAATTCCGCAAATACTTTTGGTTCATGCTTCAATGATAGACACCTACAAGAAAAGCGGCGGCAAATAGGTAACCAACAACATAAGTTTCCGGCACAATTTGACTCAACGTAAAGGGGTATCCACAGGCCCTTGAACACAAGGACGCACAGTCCCTCCTGCTGGAGATAAATCATTTTCTCTAAACATAAGGGTCTGTCTTAGTTTGCCTAGTAAGCTTACGGGCCTTCAAAAACTGAAGTGGCACCGTCATTCCAAAGAATGGAAAACGTATATAATGTTTACGCATGGGAACAAACAGAACACATAGTTTATTCACCAAAAAGGAAAACGTTGGGCTCTTACAGCCTGGTCGCGATTCCTGGAAATGCATTGTCTCCTTCCTAACCATGGACTCTCTATTCACCGAGGTAGCAGTGTACGCTATTTAAGGGATACTACCCAATAAAAGTATTTATAACCCATTTATCCCTGACCGAAGTAGATATTGAATAAATAAAAAGGAAACTACTGTAACGCTCTATAAAACAGAGGCATTTAAAGGAAAACATACCTGATATTGTAATTCTGCAGGTATTCATTTGTATCCTGTATTATGATTACGCCCCCTCGCTTCAACATGGGAGACTCACTAGATATCCTGCACTCGCCTCCACTGCGTCCTTTTCATTTTTTTTTCCTCCTCCCGTGTGCGCATTCTCTCCACTTTCCTAATGCAAACCTTCTCTCTCTTATTTTGATCTCCCTGGAGCTCTCTTCCCAACCACCGCATGCAGCATGCGCTGCCCTTCTCTCCACTCCCCGGATTCCGTGCGCAGTTAACTCCATACTTCACTCAATTTCTTGGACGATACCTAAAAGAATGGTACAGCTCACCCATGTAATAAATGAGGCGCTTTCATATCTGCTGTTTTTCCCCCCCCCATTTAACTATAATATTTTTTATTACATATTTGAACCCTTTTACATAATAATAATAGGGATATAAAAGTATAGTAATGGAAATAGAAACCCTAAAATGTTCTCAGATATATATACATATGTCATAACCTTGTAAAATACATATTACAATTGCACTATAGCAATACTTGTAATAAAATACTTGTGATACCATGTAATAATAAGAATAATAATAATATTTATAATAGATTATCAGGCTTGAATTCTTACATAGATTCTTATGTAACCAAATAGTATTCAGAGATCGTCGATCTACTTAGTTCAAAAATGTGAGTGTTCTGCCACCCTCATTTGGGCCAATATGTGATGACTTGTGATCTCAGTCAAATGGCGATGGGGATCCTGTTCACTCTTCCTTTTTCCGTCGTCTTACACTCTTGATAGGGGGGCATGGAAAAGCTAGGATTGCCGCGATTGCTGGTATGCGATGGATTGTACAGCTGGATGGGTGGGAACGGTTGAGTCACTTAACGTTCCTCGTACCTCGCTCTTGGTGGACTGGTTATTCAGGTTGAAAGGGTCGAGTAAGGATAGAGATAGAAGATCAGGAGATGAAACCAGCGCACAGTGAAAGAAACGAAAGGACACAGTTATCATCACACCTGCAGTTCACCCCCAGGAATGGTGGTAACTCCCGTCATGGATACTCTGAGTCTTCCTAACCTTACATTGGGTATCCCAATTCGGTATCTACATCCGGCTCAACCAACTATGCCATTAGCACCACCTCAAACCCAACAAACACCAGTACCTATGCCTGCGGTACCTATGTAACATCTAGTTTTAAACCAGGTCCAACGTGTTAAAATCCCTTCAGCACCTCAACCACAAAAAAAGCTGACCAACCTAATTCACCTAGGGCTGTAGGAAAGAAAAAGAAACCCAGGAACATTGATACTCATGGAACAAAAACTACTAAAACCACATAGGTTCACACAACCCCACCTTTTGCTCTATGTGACCTATCCAGGCACCCTACCAATAAATGCCTCTTGCATAACTTAACCACCATCTAAGGAATGATGATTACTTAGGAATCAGTGAGACTATACCCATTGTAGAAGTTGATTGTCCTAAGACCCCGATCATGTATAAGAAATAATTGCGGACCAACTATCCTTGTCAATATGTGGCACCTATGGTCACTATTCACATCATTTTCTATAAATACTATAATTTATGGAAGCCCTTTTTATGGTTCGCCAAGTAGCTGCTATCCTAGTGGATATCTAGCCAACCCCCTCACCAACTACATCAAGTGGACCTCCACAAAATATAGTGGATATTATTTACATTTCCACTGATGTAGAATCAAATGACACAAACACATTTTTTTTTATGTAGAAATAGTTTCCATACCATATTGGCATCCTACGCTAGTAAACCACATACTCTAAATTATCTAGAAGTGATAGTAAAACCACCTATACATCTGAGTCAGGTACAAACACCTCCTCATCCAGTAACTGAGATTCTTATTCCACCTATAATAGAAGATGAAAAATTGGGTTCCATCTACTACATATCCTCCTCACTTGGATCCTCATCTTACGACAATCCTTCCTTACTGGCACAAAAACTTTCTTCGAGCACATACACATTACAATGAAAATTCCAGGAATATATCCGTACAGTGTTCAACTGAGATGAATACATATTGGAACCCCTTATTAATCCTAACTATCTAGGGGACGATATGCATCATCGTTCCTTCCTACTTTTTACCTCAAACCATATAGTTAAACCAATGCTCAGTCAATCTCAAACTTTATTCCCCCTGGGAAAGTTCATTGGTCCAAAAATATGATACATACACATGATGCCTTCGAGGAAGGAAATATGGTGAAAATTGAACCTACTATGCAAGGTAGATATTTGTATTACACATGTGGTCATAGAAAACATACTTCTGGGACTGTCGTGTTCACCTGAAGAGGTTATGATTGCCTACAAGGCCCTCTTTCAAGAATTTTGTAACATCTTGGCTGGGTCATACACTAAAATTTCTGGCCTCGATCCAGCCATCATTGAGCATTGCATCAAGACTTGTCCAGATGCAACCTCGGTTCAACAAAAACAAATACCTACGCATCCAGCTAAGGCACTATCCATTCAATTTGAATTAACAAACTATATAAAGGCAAGTTCATCTACTCCATTGCGTATACTTATTGGGTATCTAACTCTTTACCCGTCAACAAAAAATAGGGCATTATTCATGTTTGCACTTCATTTTTGGGGACTTGAACAAAGACTGCACCAAAGACTGCACCAAGGATAATTACCCAACTCCATTCATTTATTAGGTCATTTATTAATGTGATGGCCACGAGATCCTTTCATTACTGTAAAACAAGCCCTTAATTCCGCACCCGTAGTTTTTCCACCTAACTTTGATAAGGACTTTGTCCTTTATTTATAAGTAGCTCCATTCATAATTGTTGGAGTTCTAGTTCAACAGGAAGATGATGACACCGAGCATGTCACCTACTATGTGACTAAGAACCTATTAGGTTCCCCACTATCTTACAATCATGATGATAAGTTAGTGTCAGCAGTGGTTTTTCAATCTAAAAACTACAACATTACATCTTACCACGTAAAACCAAAGTCGTAGCCAATTCCAATCCCATGTCATATCTCCTAAGTATGTGGGTTAAAAATAGTAAATTTGCTCAATGGATCGTCATCCTGCAAGAATTAAACCTCAGATTAACCACCCCCCTAGTCCTCACTGAGTTCATCTCTTACTTCCCCACCGGCAAGTCAGAGCCTCCCCTTAATTATGATCTTTTCTATGAGCACCTATTAACCATCTATTCGGAAGACCCCTGATACGGGGACATCTTCTTATATCTAAGCAATGGAGAGCGCCGCGTTTTCTATTGTCCAGTTAGCGCCACATTTGCTCATATGGTGATATGGCTGGTGTAATGTCTTCTCAAGATGGTCCAACCGGCCATAACTGGAGTCGAACTGGCTTATGAGTGTCGGGGGTATGGCGTTGGCTTATGATAGTCCGGCTGGGGTGTGTCACGTTTGCGGCCTAATATGTAGTTTCACCTCTGACCATCCCATTAACTAACCAAATCCCGGATGGAAGGAGATCAGCCCCACCCATTTGGTGCCGTATTCGACCCGAGCCTTCTTGCTTTGTCTGATCCTGGTTCTGGTTTTGGAGATCCAGAGAGAGATCTAGCAACGCATCCGATCTGTGCTGGAGCCGTATTAACTAATGAAACAAACCGGCTCTTCGCAGAGCTTATATAATATTATTACTATGTAGAGAATAAGTACTCTAAAGATGATGGTAAAGTAAGCAGCATTAGTGACAAGTGGGATAAGTAAGCTTAGATACTTTGATTCGTATATGTAAGAGATAGGGTATCGAACAAGTGATCAAGCCGTATTACTATCACTTTGAAGGTATCGTAATCATAGAGTGACAAGCTTATGTTACTTACACCCTTTGTTTCCTTATAGGTTTGGAACATACTAAGTAGTATCAGGGTGATTCCCATTACTAGCTTAATGATAAAACACACTGTCTTCCTATCATCTAAGCTTAGGGTAAATAGATTGGTACCATATGGGCTTAGTACTCTGAACAAAGCTCTTGCTTACTTAAGCTATACCAGTTCCATTCATTATGTGAAATCAGTGCTATATGTTATCAAGCTGAAATGGTGAACATGATGCTTTCACTATGAGTCTACACTTTCATTATATCTACTAGTACTACTCTTTCCAACATAATATGGTACTACTATGCCCATTGATTAGGGTTAGTAAGTGTGATACTAGTCTCTATAGTAATGCAAAGGAGATACGGGTTATACTATGGCATAAGGATGAATGAAACCCATAGACTTATGTAATATAATAAACACGATACAGGTCAAACTAAGTACATAGCTGTAATTGAGCTGAGTAAACCTAAGCTTGATTATATATGTGAATAAGCTCAAAGTATGATGAGCTAAAGGATGTGGTTCAATTCCACATGTTCAGTGATTAGCACGTATGTAAGTGAGATCAAAGCAGTTATTGCCATTACATATTCAACATAGCAAGTAGTAACCAGTGTGAACATAAGGGTCGTAACTAGTTGAATGAATACAGTGTAATCTAAGCATGTTCAGTAGAAATCCCATAGCTTACTAGTATTGCTCTTACTAATGGTTCCAACACGTATAAGCTCTGTACGTACTATGCATAATATCATCAATATTCACACACTTCATATTCATAGAAAGCTGTCTGTAAACCAAAGCACTCTTGTTTCCACTACTTATACTAGTCTAACCATTCTCATCATGCTTCCTTGTTATACTTGTTACTAAAGCAGATCTAATCCCATGCTTATAGGATATGAGTCAATGTAAGCTTAGTCAGCTTCTGATTGAGATTAGTAAGTAGAACTAACCCTATGAGTTGAACCTGGATTCCTATGATTTCCATATTAGCTTATAGTGATCAGATCCAATCTTGTTTCCATAATATAGATATGATTAGAGTTATCAGCTTAGTGAGATTAGGTGGATAAGCATGACCCTTTGATTCAATGAAACTAGCACTATGACACTTATCAGCTTGGAAACAGCTAAGTTGGTATGAATAAGTGAGACCCTAATGAACACCATTAAGTAGTAGCCTTACTCAAACTCCTGAAGCTTAGATTAGCTAATATGATACAATATCGGTACCTATACTATGAAATCAATGGTAATAATACTATATTAGTCTCAGTAGAGATAGTCCATCTTCAACCTATGAAGAGTACTGGGTGTAATGACTCTTCTCACACATGGTATCTACATAATAACATAGCTTATGATCTTGTGATTGCCTATTCCTTATATGTGTAATGTATATGTGCTCTTATTCCCATAGCTCATCGATCACATACATCCCACAATAAGGGAAATTAAGGCATATCTGGTATAAGTAGTACTGTAATCACCTAATAAATCATGTAAGTAAGTCTGAACAAGTAGATCCATAACACCTTAATACCCGCTTGAACTTATCTAATAGGTTAACTATAAGTGATCCGTATCTATCAAGCTCACTATGTATGAGTAATATAATCCCATATGTTAGTTAAGCGTGTTGATTCTGATAGAAGTCATATCCTTATATCGTGATTGGACTTACTAGATACCGCAGGTGGTTCATATGTCCTGCTTTGAGACCCATGGTCGATAACAGGTAGCTTAGATATGACCTAATCGTAACCATATTGATCCAAACTGACCAGGTGAGCAAACCAACATGAATAGTACAAAGCTTAGTTCCAATGCCAGCTAATTGGTGTGAGATTACAGATCAGCTAATTTCCAGTACAGCTAATTGGTTCCATATCACTACTTGTCACTATTAGTATTGCTCTACTTATACATATGTGATTGGTTTAATGTTATCCGGATCCATTATATAGGTATAGTGCTGAAAGAATACTACTTTCTATTTTTACTCATGATTGGTTACTTGCACTATAGGTCTTGACCACATATAGAGGCCTAGAACTTTTGAATAGGTCTGGACAATCCACTGGAGGTCTTGACTACGATATAGGAGGCCTGGACACTGGTAAGGTCTGAAACCATAGGTCTTAACACAAACTTCCTGGGCACGTGGGGATTTAGAACAGGTAACGTTAAACAACGGGGCTATTTGGAATGACCCTCCTTACTTACTAACCTAACTCAATAGAACTTCCTGGGAACGTGAGAACCTGAATAGCTCTAGTCCCTTCTTCTCCCTTAGGTCTGGTCTACCCGTATCCTATATCCGTATCCTATATGTCTGACTGGCAGTTAGCTTTATTAGAAAAACCCTATGACAATGTGAATGAAACACTGGCTAGGGCTAGTGGGTAATGCCAAGATTAATTTTTACAACTACAACTAAGGACCCGGAGGAACTTTCCCGAGGTACGAGGACCCGGAGGGACTCGACCAGTAAGGGAGAGGGAATACACCGAGCGGATTGTAACTCCAAATTGAAATGGGGATGGGTATCATATTATGTAAACACTATTTATATATAATGCCATTATTTTATTAAAAATAAGAACATCATTAGGAAGGGAAAGTCCACGCCACCTTAAAATGGAAAGTTTGGTTTTTCTGAGAATAAGAGCATATCTGCCTTGAAGGAAGACCTTCTGGAAAGTCGCCTATGAAAAGAGCATACCCAACCAATATAAGCCTGTCCGATACTTGCCATTCCCATGGAATAAAGTTCCCTGCGTATTGATTCATTAGCGACTGATAAACAAACGGTAAATATGCACTTGTATATCATTATACGATGCATAGTGGCAAAGGAAGCACTGAAGGGTGCTACTACGGACGTGCCTAAGGAAGGCTTCTAAGGAGGCTACTAAGGTCTTACCCTCGACGGTGGTGGATCACAATCAGAACGGAACTGGATCTCGTTCACTAGGTTCTGCTTCAATGGCTACTGCTGGTTCTGCTGCTCTTGGAGCTGGATCGACTGTATCAATGGCTACTGGTATTGGTTCAACGACTGCTACTGGCTGCTAGCTTGGGTACTTATAGGACAGGAACCTAACGAAGGTATGCTGCTGGGCAAGATAGTGGTGCCGGTGCAAAGCCCGGTGGTGAAAGAACAGGCGCAGCAAAGCCGGATGGCTCTAGAAATGATCCTACTTCTCGGTGCACCGGGTGCAAGTAGACTTGCCCTAACTCCTCTCAAGACCTCTTATCCCCACCCTTCTGATGAAGCAAGACGAGAGGAAAGGATTTAACGCCGATTCAAGGTGCGTAGCTCTTTCCCGACAGGGGAAGGAATAACATTGAATTAAAGGCTATTTTATACGTATTAACAAGTCAAGGTTCTCATCTCATTATTCTTCTACCTATCAGTCAGGAAACGACTCATACCGGCACCCCCCTTCCCTCATTCCATCTAGGATTTAAATCAGGGTAGGACTTCTCCTTTACCTTTTTTCCTTAACTCCTTAACTACAATCTCAAGGAAAGCTTTCATTCCATCTACCAGCAAGGAATGAGAATTAATGCAATGATTACTAGTCCCTTCTTAACACCCTTCCCTCTACTTATATGGATAGCAATCCACAAGGAATGCAAGACCGTACTCATCTAATCAATTGAAACGAGGAACCAGAATAGAAAGCTTATATGGGCTCCCTGTCGTTCTCCTACCTTTCTTTCTATTAAGGAAGGAAAACAAAAGTAATATTAGCCAGGAAATGAGATTGAGGGTGGGAATAAGAAGTTTGCCAGTTCCTAAAGATACAGAGCCAGATGCAATTGATCCTCTCGCGAATAAACCTACCCACCATTAGAGGGGGCGATTTAAGTAGAAGTAATACCAATTGCAAGAGTAGCAGTTGATTCAGCGATTGAAGCAACAAAGAAAGCTAGTAGCCCCAGCTCATACCCAAGAGTTTCACCGCTAATAACCCTCCCTTCGGAGAACGACAGGCTCAAGAGACCCGCGTTCAGTCTTCCAGTTCGGCCTTACTTTGAACCCATTGATCTAGATCCAGATACGAATATAGAAATAAATAACCATCTCGATCTGCAACTATAGAAGGATCTTCAATTGGCTGTACTCCTACCGCACGCTGTGGGTAGTGCCTTTCCAACTGGTTATATGCATATGAATCTGGAACCGAACAAAGGGATGCCGGTGGGCTTGGTACCGCTGGAAAAATGGAATCTAGTACCGTAGCAGCCTTCACCTCTGACTTAACCCTGTGACTATGCCTCTGTAACATGCAGATCCATCGATTACTACGCTTTCCTTTCCCACCCATGCTAGCAAATGCATAGCCCATTCCAGAGAAGGGAACCGAAAGTTATAGCTACTAAAAGTGAGCTTTACTCTAATTGATAGATTGAAACGCACTCATACTTTAAGTGTATAACCAAATGGCAGTTCTTCCTCTTCGTTCCGAGATTGGCTTGACGGTTTAGAGAAAAGTGAGAAGGGAGAGTTGGAAAGGATAGATCTAAGAGGCAAAAGGCTAGGCTAACCACTAGAAAGGCTGGAAAGACACATTCGCATACTAGCTATCACAAACTAGATGCTTACAGTCTCCCAGTGCAGTAAGTAAGAAATACATCTAAGATTCATTCCACGCTTTAGGAAGAAGGAAGATCTCACATAAGCTGACTCGAAAGTAGAGTGAGGATTTCTTTCACATTTCTCCAGATCGTCATCAAAATGGTGAACAAGGACTTCAGTTCACGCGTCTGCCCTAGGACTTTGCCAAATCCCGATCCTAAATAGTGGGTCAAACTATCTCCCCATCTCAAGGAGGTCCTCTACTTTGGTTGGCTAGTCGATCTTCCTCTCTCCGAATTTACATTTGGATCACCCTCGTTGTACTTACTCTTTCGAAGGATCACCCGTTGAAGCAGCTTCCTTGAACCTTTCATCTCTCCACATCACTCTTAGGGATTCGAGTGAAGCAGCGGACAATACGACAGAGCAAAAGCTAGCTACTTTTTTTTCATATTTCTTGCCTGCTTGAAGCTACGGCATCCCACCGATCCTATCCTAAAGGAGAAGGAGGAGTAGGAGGAGTCAGTTTTCTTTGAAGATCGAGGCGCGAAGTGGTTTATGATTGAATCAATGGTTCAATATTTTTTAGCGCACAACCAAGTCTTTTGGTTATGTTGTGCGGTTATCTGTCTACAAGCTGTCTTCCTATTATATATTTTCATAGCTTTTCGTACGTATGTTTCAATACTGAAGTCCTTTATTGAACATAATAAAACATTAGGATTTGGTATTGGGTTTTCATTCGGGTGGAGGGGCGTCCAAATAACACCTGTGCCTAAAACCCTCCCCACCAGCGAGAACCCAATTATTGTCTGTCGCCGAAGCGAAAAGACCAAAATCGATATGAATGGAAGATGCCTCTGGAACTTTTTTTTATCGTCTCGGTCAATCGGGGTAGGGCAGCTCATAGAATGGAGATACATTTTAAGTTGTAGGGAGATTGTAGGTAGTGTTTATTTAGTTCGAAAGAGTTAACCTTAACCATCCTCAGGGCAGCAACCACGAAGAACCTAACAGAACTTATTTTGCTTTTTCAAAGGTGTTCTTTCGAGAAGACGATTCTCCTTGCCCTTTCTGATCTGACTTCTTTTCCTTTCTTACGCTCTTCGATATGCAGTATAGGCCACCTGCAGCCTTTTATCTAACCTCTGTATTCTGTGCTGCAGTCAATTCTTGAGATGATGCCACTATCAGAGCTGATTGTTCCAGTTCTCTTGCCCGAACTGCTGGCACAACATAGCTGTCATACTTCAACTGTATGCCCATTTTCTTATGCGAGAGGGATTGAATCGTGCAACTATTCTCTTTCCGTGTTGGTACGTCGATTGATAGGAATTGAAGCGGAAGGAAGCGCTTCTGAGGCTGTGAGTTCATATTGTACCTCACCGATCGGTCGAGTCACCACTGAGTACCTCTCCTTACTCAACTTACTTACCGGATGAAAATGAGAGGGTTGGAATAACCTTTCTTTCGTCCCCTCAAATTCATTTCTTCCCCGCTGCTTGTGACTCTTTATTCTAAAGTATATTATTATATTACCACCCGATTCAGAAGAGAAATATGTACTTTCGCTTATTATATGATGATTGGTGTATATAATATTTCCACTAGAATCAAGGACCAGCTAGCAAGTTCGTTCCAGCAATAGGTTGTAACGTATAAAAATGCCTTTCTTCTTCACTTGAACGTCACTTTTAGTTAGTACATTTGTTCACCTGACCCTTATAGGTCCTAAAACTATATTTTGGTTTCGGGTAAAAGAGCTAATAGCTTTACTTGTCTTTTCAGCCTGTTAACTCCCATTTATTATTTCGGACGTAGCAGGACACCTACCTTCCATTCCAGACTGAATTTATCTTCCTGTTGTTTACTCGACTGATCCTGTACTGCTGTTGGAGAGTGCCTATCCCCTCCCTTTTATTAAGGTGTTGGAAGGTCTGAAGCATATATAAACTACACTATGAGCTATGTCTTACCTGAATGAAGGTTAGGGGGGGTGAACTTTTTACCGGTTTGAAACTACTAATTTGGTTATAGTGAGGTTGAACAATATTCTAAACCAGGCGAACTTCGTGATCTCACGTAGGATAAAGAGCAGAACACTTTCCCTCAATAATAAACCCCTCCCCCTTCTCCAGAATTGATATTATGCAATTGTTTTTGTCCATTCTTCTTCGGCCAACTCCCTATCATGCATG
>Ga0233336_1000127_pt1 | contig 13577 bp, 8 predicted proteins | sample GEONDECOMP225_FD_183636 | JGI IMG/M metagenome (GOLD analysis project Ga0233336, IMG submission 183636) | Leaf litter microbial communities from Shasta-Trinity National Forest, California, United States - GEON-DECOMP-225 | ecosystem: Environmental > Terrestrial > Plant litter > Unclassified...
GTCATGCAGGCAAGACAGGCATAAGCATAAGTCTATTACATATATATCAAAGTAAGGGGAAAGAGAGGGGAAAGAAAGGAAGGTAAACTAGCTTTACCACTAACTCAAACTGCTGTGAGGTAAACTAGCACTGCTACGGACTATATGGAATAGGAAGGGATTTAAGAAGGTTTCCAAATCCTATAGTTCTATTCCCCGAAAACCCTATTCGGCTATGCCGGATATCTTTAAAACCTATAACTGTTCACTTTTACCGTTCAATTTCACCGTCACCAAGGAAGGCATAGTGACTCTAGGGGCCAAGGAAGGTATGGATACGATCATCAGGGGCCTTAAGGAAAGACATTATATAGGGGCCTTAATGCCACACTTTAGGGGCTTGCCTTATGACTTGCTATTCCGGGTTAGGCCCAGCTACTCAGTTCAAGGAAATACATATCAGTAAGGTAGCCAATCAGTTCAGTTCAAGTGACATATCAGTAGCCAAGGAAATACATATCAATGACATATAAGCTTCATGGGTTAGATATTAATGAACAGGCCATATATCTGGATTGGCTGGTATATGATTTACTGGTGAGTATTTCAGGGACATGATTACACCTGAATAGCAGATATATACTATGAATTACCAATTGTCAAGTATTACCGTTAAGGGTTACTACACCAGGCAAATCTGGATAACGTGAAAAGCGGTAAGAGCTCGTCGTCTTTCTTGATGCAATTTATTACATAGAGCAATAACCATTTATGCGTAATTATGGAGTAATAGATATAACTCGAATTAGTCTATGAACCATTTATTAGTCATGTTTCTATGCCTGATACTCTATTGCTAACCTAATTAAGCAACTAGTAAGTATGTCGATGAACTGGACTCTAGTCTTGCACGTTCCAGCCTAATTATATGGATACCTATGGCACTGTTGTTAACAATTACATATATTGCGAGCTTATCTTTACTCACGATAATGAAACATCCTAGAGAGTATATTCTCTGTCTGCCACCAGAACTCACAACAATGGAGTAAATATAAGGCCCACGGGTATATTTAGTGTGAAACCGTTTACAGGCTTAAGGTTAGCACGACAAAGTACACTACTAAGCAACCATGCTCAGATCGTAACGAGTTAATCATTAATTGACGTTTACAGTAATCTAATTGGTAGAGCAAGCTTGTTCCAAGGAGAAAGTATTTGCTAGTGTTGTTTCTGAATTACTTGTTTGACTGTCCATGGTTGAAACATCAACGATAATGCAATTCAAATACGTAGCTGAACTATGCATAATACAAGCTGATAGTCTGTTCCAGTATAATGATTAACGAGCTTATTATGATTGACTTAGAGTCCGATCTAGGGAATAGACCTAACTATAACTCGGTGTAAATCGATCGTATTACTCGAACTGGGTGTTATGCAGCGGTATTAGTTCGTGATGAATCTGGTATGGTTGTAAGTATAAGGCTCGTACTAATGGTTGTTAAATCTTAGGTCTAGTACAAAAAGCAAGTATCGTAGCATGCTCATGTTATACTAGTATTTATTGCCATTGCTGAATACTATATTATCTGCTTACTACGTATTAATGGTTCAACTCCATCTAGAGCAGAGGTAATACTAGGCATACAGTTGCTTATTTCATTCCAGTTCTGTCTTACAAAGAGTATATTACTAAGTATCCTACTGTACTTACGTAGTACTCAGGCTTAGTGGTACTCTTTTATGTAAGCTTACGGCTGTCTTATTCAGTAAACTACTGTCTTACCCTGAATATGTGAGCAAGCAACTATCGTCCTAGTAAATACTAAAAAATTATTACGTGTCAATAGACCAAGTTAACTTAATGGTTCATGTATCCACGAGTAAAGTAATAAAACAGAGCGTTAATAATTCTAGCAGGCTTAGTTGCATACTTACTCTTAGTACTATTTCAAATCCAAGGAGAATAGCTGGTGAGCCCTTAGTAAGTAAGCACGACTTTGACGGATTCGTGATAACCTGTAGTAGGAAAATGACTTGATTCAGCGGCTTACACCTTACTTAGGTTACACTAGTGGTAAAACGGGCGCTGTTAGTAATAAACCATAGCAGCTTATTGATAAACTTGTTAGCCATTAGTTCTACAAAAACGTACATCAGAGTCATTTACAGCCCACATCATTTACAGGCACTAATCACGAGCAGTTGAGCCGCGTTAGTGTATGGATTACTAGCAACGGGGCAAAGGTATGAACTCTATTACGGATAATGTAAGCTGCTCTATTTTAAAAGTACTATTTCACAGACATGAAGCAGCTTAGTTAGTAATATTATAATCAGCATATAAGTGGTGCAATTACACCGAGTCCAGCAAGTCTATATACACCATATTACGTTCAAAATGGCTAACCCTCCTATATTATGGAAAGATAAGGCTGTATTCTGTGGCTAGAGTAGTTGATTAAGCCTACTACTATCAAGCTGGTTAACACGAATTACACGTGATTTTACCCTGATGTTAATTGACATATACGACCTGACAGAACTCGTAACCGCTATGCCTTAGTAATCAGTGTTTTATCAATCTTCTAATTCACGTCATCTTTTCACTAAAGGCTAGTACTCACGAATTAATAGTCAGATAACCATTAATTACCTCATAGCAAATCGTAAATGGTTTTCCTAAGTTACTACATAGTGAGCTTGTACAATAGACCGCGTATTATGTTCAGTGAGCTAGTAGTCCTAGATACTGAGTAGAAAGGGTTTATCAACTAAGCCCGTATACGTGCTTGCTGAGCCACAACACGCAACTGTATTTATCAATTCTCCTATTGGGCCCGTGAATAATAAGCCACTTGTTAACACCAGGTTAGTTTACTGAGTCATTATAGTTTTTACTAAGCAGTCTTTTACTCATAGAGCTCAGTTAGTGCTAGCATATTAAGAAAACGCCAAATGACACGTTTATGGACTCTTAACCATTTTCATTACTTCGAGTGAAATTCTACTACTAGCTAGTGCACCGGTATAATGCCCTTCGGGTTACGACTAAAGCAGCTTATGAATTATGAGCCTTAATGATCAACTAGTTAGAGTACATTATTTGTGTAAGCATGAGCTAATTATGAACCAGAATAACTAAGTGACACTATGAAGTACTTGTTCTCCTAGTTTGACCTTGGCATGGTCCAGCTTACTGCTGAATCACTATGCCTTAGTACTAAACGCTATTAATACAAGGTAAGCAGCATGAGTTATGGAGCCTAGTGCATACATGAAAACTAGAAACTTACCCGAAATAAGAGTACGAACTTCATGTATAGTAAATAGAGAACCGCCTAATAAAGTAACTGGCCGTGTGAGCTCTGATTAAGTTATACAGAGCAATAAGTCTCGTATCAATGCCTCTGTAAATGCTACCTGTTGCTTAAATAGGTCAGCTCTTTAGACTCCAAGACTAAGGTATTCTACTGCTTAATATTAACGGCATACTCTTAGTAGTTTCCTACGGGAGACTGTTGTAAACACACTCTTTGTACTGTTGTATTACATAAGTAGTACTACCGTACAATTTACTACGTCAATTCTACTACTAATAAACATACCATTGTATTTATTTCACCTTATATAACTCTTGAACCAGATAGTACGCAATCAATAAACTAGGCATATGAATTACCATGTATAGCAGCTAATAGGCCAACTTGGATTGCCTTAAACCTTAGTATGTGCATGAGTAACATCTAGGCTGACTAAGCATTACATATATGATGACTAGGCTTAGTACAGCTGTTTACTTCGTAATCGTTCCAATCTTCTGGTCATATCACAGAATTCTCTATGGTATTTATACTACCAAGTATAAGGCTCGTGCACCTAATGTCTCGTAGTACATAAGCTTCTACGTCTTGAGTAAATGCCATAGTGCACTATGCTTAACAGGCACGAGCATGGAAAGAGTGCTAATATGGTAAGCTGCTCCTGATGGTCAAGTACGTAACGTTATCTAGCCTTAGTGCAAGAATAATAAGCCCCGTTACCATGGATAGACAGTTATTGCTTTCTATGTATCACATCATAGTCATGCTAAGCTTGCCTGAGGTTAACCATTGATTGATACTACGATAAATTACCTGTAAGCGTATATGTGATTCCAAGCCCCGGACTAAGCCGGCTCAGAACACGCTTATCCCGAGGTCAGAGAAACCTAGTCACTGTTGAGTTAGTATTTCGTTACCAAATTATTCAGCTGTTTATAAGTGCTATATCCTTTCATTAATATACAAGGGTTTGGACGGCTAAGCATTAGCTGTAACTTGAGCTGTCTAGAGCAGCTTAACTAAGCCTACGTGCCTCGAAATGCTTATGTCTAACCGTGTCTAGAGTCCATTATCCTGGTGAGTAAATAAGTGAGCTTACTCGTACTAGCTATATAGTTCCATGGCATGGTATGATTTATACGGATACTGCTGAAATAGGACCAAGGCACTCTATGGGTATACAATGTCGTAATTTATGTAGGGCAGTATACTAAGGTTTTCTACCATCATGATGTGACACTAGTATTTCTCCGTGCTTAACTCTACTACAAGTCATACATACTATGGATCCATAACCTGTGGTAAGCTCACTCTAATGGTCATGCACCAGTGTATGTAATATTCTATCCTAGGTAATAAATGCTTAGCGTTAACACATGATAAAGGTAGTAATGGACTAACAGGGCACCAGAATAGTCATAGGGCACGAGGTAAATGAAGTACGATAAAGTCTATGATAAAAAAGAAACATAGGATTATGATTAGAGTGCATAAATGACTATGGGTGAACATGAATAGGATAACACTACGAGCACTATACACACTAGCCTAGGCTGAGTCTGTAATGGTGTAATTAAAGCCCTTTCTTATAAAGCACACTACGTAATACTAGCTATATTCTATTTTATTGTGCCTCCATGTATAAGACTCTAATTATGCCCTTAGTACCATAATAGTCCAAGCTAAGCTGGTGAAATAAGCTTACAACACGTGATGACATACAGGCTAATGCATTAATTGGTTCAAGGAGTAATATGGTAACAATGATTGGGTCATTTGCTTGGATAGGAAAACCGAGTAATAAATCCCAAACTAGTGTTAGGGGATCAGATTGCTCGATGCGAGTTACCCTATTCAGAGGCCGCGGATGATTGTTTACTCCTCGATCTGAAGCAAAGCAACTAATGAGCCAACTGGTGCTGCAAAGAGAACGGAACTTAGACCTACCCCGTAGATTCGGATGATTAGGCATGATACCACTGAAGGATAGATTGGAACAAACGGTTTTGATCAGTGGATTTCTAAATTAGAGGTGTCCGTGCCACATAAATGCCTCAACTGGTGACTGGCATGTAGATCATGCTACCTCTATAAATGCCTCGTAAACCAGCCGCAATCGAATCTGTTCTCATGCTTAATATCATAATGGTGAAACACATAACGAAAGAGAGAGCGGGAAACAAAAGTGAATTAAGGACCAATTGGACCGAGTGATGTTCATCTAGCTATTCCCACACCAAAGCCATAATGAAAAGAGGGATTGATTCGAACCGATCTTGCTAAACCTCCACCTCAAACAAGAGCCCACAAAACTTATGATCGCCTTAGTGCTCATAGCCCTCATAACCCACATTTAAGTAACTCCGATTCTGATAGAGCGGATTTGGGCGCTCCAGGCAGTCATTATAGTTAAATAAAGGTGAATGAACCGATTTCATCTAGTAGCCGTAAATAAAAAAAAGAGAAATATAGAGCCGTCATAGGGGAAAGTCAAACAGGTCCCCCAGATAGAATATAGAGTCATCGGATACCCCTAGTTAGTCGATGAAGTCACGTCCATCCACTTAGGTTTGGTAGGATCCAGGCGTGTGTGCCCCTAGCCCCCTAGCCCTGAAACAACCAGAAATGAACGTATATAATATTATAGCCCCACCAGCTTCTTTTTTAGGGCCTTTCAATTCAATCAGTTGTCCGAAGCCCCGGGAAGGAAGGATAACGTCGTTATCCTCTCTCCGAGCCAAACGAACAGAGGAAGCCTGGAAAACCAGGTTATACCTTTAGGAAGGGGGTGAGGTACGAACCCGAACTACCGTAGTAACCATTTTGAGATAAATTTAAGGGGGTAGGGTACGAACCCGGAGGTCTATATTCCATAGGATAGGAGACTTTTTACTACCATAGTTAGGGCGGGCTAATTGAGAGCAATCCCTTGCTTGAAGGAGCTTACTGATCTAGAATAAGCTTAGTGATTCAACTATGATTCTTTTTTCTGCCTCAACGTAATTTAAGAATCCACATAACAGTGGAAGCGCAGTGATGGCTCCAACAAGGGTTGTTGTTTAACTAACGCCCCCTTCTCCCTTGCTTTAAGGGAGGGCGCGGGGATGCCTTTTATGCCACGTTATCATAGATCATGAATGAGAAGCAAAAATCTCCTAATCTAATTGTCATAATCTCAGATAAGAAAAAAGCATAAAACCATCCCCGAACAAAGTGAAGTAAACGGCCCGCCCTGGTAAGTGAGCCTTCCTTACCCTCATTCCATTCATTCTGCCCTTAAGGGAGGGTTGGTTAGGGCGAACCAGAATGGGATCACAAAACACTCAATAAATTCTGTATAAAAGGAGTTAACATAGCTTGACGGTGTCTTCCCCTATCCCTATGCTACGCTCGGGCGGCTCCTCCCTCACCCATATGAAGGAGTTTATTCTTTAAAAGACAGGAAAGGGAAGAAAGACTACTTGCTTTCGCTCGTGAGGGAAGGTGACTCGCTGTATATCCAGCTACGGGCTTCGTCTTTCACGTGGCGGAAGGCTTGTTTTGCCATCACCCCTCCTTTATAGTATAAATCCCAATATAAAGCCTTACGGGCTTTGCCCTTTCAAATCAAAATATATTATTCCATAGTTTCACTCGTTACCTTTCTTAATTAGTCCAATCTTTAATTCAACAGGTAGGTAAGACTTCGCCTCCTTTACCAATCTCCTTAGGCCAATCCCAATATCCACTCGTTTACTCGTGAATATCCGCCTGTTCATTCACTCGAAAAGAAAGGCAAAGTCTATTACCTTGCCCCTATCTTTATGCAGATTTTATCTCCCATTGGTCGAGCTTGCGTGCGCATCCTCTTAGTAGTTTTATTGGGTAAATACCGGATTGGGGAAAGAATTGGGTAAAGACCGGCCCAATCAAAATATCCCAACTGTCTGCATCCGGGTGGGATAAATAAGCGGGGACCCAAATTGTATGATCGGGTCGGGTATTTTGCGTATAACGTATAGAGTAGGCTTTTCTCTATAAAAAGATTCTATCCAGTAGAGAGTTTCAGCTGTTAGCGGGGTTGACTTATTGATGGAAATAACTTAAACCCATTAGTTATTTATAACTCCCTTTATCCAAGGGAGAGTAATATTCTTTTCCTCTCCCGTTCGGTGGTCGAGCTTGCTTGCGCATCCTCCTCAATGTTAAAAACTTTCTCTCTTTTTCTAGAACAGGACATGCCAAAGCACATTTGCTTAAGTTTGTAGCCCTCTGTGAAGAACTTTAGTCCTAGCCTTATGTTATGGCTAACCTATTCTGTCATTCCCTTTTAGATGAAGCCCTTTAATAGTTTAACAACCTTCCTCAAGGCTCCATAGCCTCTTTCATCAGTTGGCCCAAACCTTCGTGAACATGTTGACCTTGGCCGTTGATGAGTCCATCCTTGCAAACCCTACGACTAGAAAGTAAGAAGAGTAATAGTTTCTATTTACTACTGACTTGCCATTGTAAGTAAGGCACTGACTCTCGAACATGGCACAGTCATTTCTACAGTCATTTCTGGGAAGACAGTAATTTATACAGCTATTCATTTCTACAGGCACTTATACAGCCCCATGTATTGCTGCCTCGCTTCAATAATTGACTCCTTTTCCTTCATTGCAAAGTCTCTCACATAGGACTAAGAACCAGCTATCCGCCCTCCCGCATCTATTAGGGGGAACCAGCTCCACCCGAATCCTTTCCCTCGCGCGCCTTGAAACCATATCCTCTCCATTTGGCCACAGCACCGTCTTTGTCAGTTCCAGTCCAGGGACAGGATCGCAAGCGCACCTGGAGAGCCTCACCAGTTGATGACTTATTGATCCCGCTCTTCGCCGATTTCTGAACTACTTTGTTCATTAGAATAGGAGTAACTCGAGTCAGGTAAAGTCCCCAGCTCGAAGAACCTCATCTCGTTTCTTTAGCGAAACCTACGCTCCCTTCGTTCCGTTTGCAGCACCCAAGAAGTAAAGATAGCTCGCGCGGGAAGGACAGGTGCTTTGACAGGCACGGTCGGGGATAGAACCCGGCTTTCTGCTCCGAACAAAACCTGCAAAGAATATGAACCTCTTCGACCGGGTTTGGGCCTTGATATACAGGTTCCTTTTAGGCTCTCCTCTCTTTTTGGATTCATTTATCAAGCAGCAGGTAGCGGGGGCAGTGTTATTAAGAATCCACATATAATAATAGTTGTAGTATTCGGTTTTCGGAATTAGGGCCTGGATCCGGGCGTGAGCAGTTAAGACCCGGCGGCAACCCCGACGGCAACCACCCACGCCTAGTCGTAACGGGCGGTGAAAGGAGGAAAGACTCTGGTATTTTAAGGAGACAGCGGTAACGCCTTCCCTAGCGTCATTGAGTACTAGCCCCCAGACCCATAGTGATTGAGTACTTGCCTTATTACTTGCCTTACTAGTGGGGTGAGGTTCTCTGACTTATGACTTGAAACCGTGAGTTCAGTGCATGATGGCTCATGAGTTCAGCGAGGGAGGAAAGACTATTTAACCATGAGGTGTTCCGCGAAGCCCGGACCCTAAATACATGCGCAACAACTGGACCAGCAACATAGATAGATAGCAAAAAGAATGGTTTACACACAACCAATAGTAGCCCCTAGATCACTGCTCTACAACTGTACCATCCACATAGCAGGAATCGGGGTCTTCATCCATTATATACGAGTCAATGAAATGAACTGGATGTTTTCTTTTCTTTGTTGAGGATTGATAGGAAAAATGCACGAATTCTTATTATATGATGCTAGACAGCTGGGTTAAAGTGGAGAAAATTCCAGGGTCTCCGAAAATCTCACTGATTTTTATAACCCTGTTTTACTTATGTTTTGTTTCCCCTCTGCTTGGGCTTCGCTAACCTCCCTTTTATCCTGCTATTTTCCAGCTACCACCGTGCGTGCCTTCCCACTACTGTGCTACGCCTTCTTTGGCAAGCAAGCAGGCTTTTACCAGATGCGTTCCTTTACACGGGCCAAATAATCCTAAATTCTCTTGAAGGAGATAGGATCTAGAAAGAGAAACTCTTTATCAATCTGCATAACCTGACTTTCGTCGGTTTTTTAAAACAGAGTCTTCAGCTTTTTCCATACATTATTCGGGCAGTCGATCCCACTTGTATGAAAGCGAATCTCCCGAGAGATGTAGGTCGTTATGACGCCTACAACCTCATCTTTCTTCCCGTCGATGACAAACTTCTGCTGGTCATCCTTTGGATCTGGAACCGCAGTTTTGGTAAACTGCCATAGCCCTTTACTCTTAAGCAATGTTTCCATATCTTGTGCCCAAACTCCATAATTATGGCCATTCAAAATCACCGGCTCTAACTTGGAACTCATAATGTCGATCTACAGATCTAATCCCTGATCCAGTCTGCAAGTCGAAACCCTAAGTCAATCAGAATTGCAGCATTCTCTTCTTGATGATTTCAGCAGCATTTCTATGGCCAATGAATGGGACAGACCATACCTTGATTGCCTCAGCTTTGTGCACCAAGAAATATATTATTATGGGGTAAGTTCGGCTTCTCTTATATGCAATTGTAAGTCTGATTGTGATATTGATATGCAATATAAAAATCTGTTGGGCAAATCAGGTTCTATTGATGGTTATAGGAAGAGCACTGTTCTCTCTCGTCATAATATTTTGGATGACAGCCACAATATAGAGCAGGTCCATGAAGAATTAAGTCCCCAACAGCAGAGAAGATGTGCTCCCAAATTGCAGTAATAACCAGCAAACAGAGATAGTACAGACAGCCAGGGTATTTTATTGTGTGGAGTATGATGATCTTACCAAGTATGTTGTGAGTACAGAGAGATATGATCCAATTCATTATTGGATGGAATCAGTGCTCAGAATAAGTACAGGCTCACTTGGACACCAGATTGCAGCATTGATCTTAAGAGATGTGAGGCCTGAAGATTCTCCTTTCCTTATAAGAAGCAGAGTGATTGGAGGACCAGCATGTCTATGGATGCCGCTCACAATATCCTTTTTTTGGTTTATAATAAAATACAAGGGAAGAACACTTGTCCTTGACATGATGATCAAATGGTTGCACTGGATATTTTATATCACCTAATAGTTACAGAGCCGGTTGTTTACCCATAAGAAGCAAGGACAGGTGTAGCATCCGTAGATCCGATTGATCCAGTAGTTTACCTTGTTGAAGCAGGAACAGCCTTGACTGGATGGATATTTTGATTGGGCACTAGTTTCATATCCTCCAGGCATAGGGGAAGGAGTTCCGGTTCCAGGTTAAGATCCAGGTAGTGAAGGTCCAGATCGATAGCCAGACCCTACTACAGTAGCAGATCCATTAGCAGATCAATACCCAGCAGCATAAGTAGCACCTATTGAACCAGCAAAGTCAGCATCATATCCAGTAGCATAGGTAGCATAGATACCAGCAACAGTAGCATAGTAAGCATATCCTTCAGTAGCACCACCAACAGCATACCCTACAGAGCGGCAAGCCGGCAAACAACAGAAGGAGATGAAGCATACGATCCAGTATACTCAGTAGATCCAGTAGAACAAATGGTAGATTGAGATCCATATCCATTGGATATTTTGATTTATTTTATTGGAAGGACATCTAATAAAAAATACGTCAATAGGACCTTGATGGGACAACACCGCTGAAAGGGGGTAAAGTGGCAATACAGCTCGTTAAAATGGCAATTTCAGCGATTCAAGTAAGAAGCCCTCCACCCCGAATCCAGACCTTTGGGATAGTTCGACTTCCTCGCCCTCCTCGCTCTCCTTATGTCAAGCGAGCAGTCCCTCCTTTGTAAGACGAGCAATTATTCCTCTTGACATTCAATAGAGAAGACCGGACCTTAATCTTCGGGCTGAGATCCTCCTACTCTACTTAGATCACTCTAACTTACTTAGCTACAATAGTTTAGATCTTACCTACTCCTCGAAACATTAGACAATATATACCATCAATATAAAACTATCTAACCAACAATAGTAAGTATAGAATAAACAATAGGATTCATAGTCTACAATTACTCTAACCAACAAGATATAAGGAAGGAACTTAGGAACTAGATTTATGAACTTGTCCACTTGCAAAAACAATAATTTACGAGAACCTCCACTAACGATCAAACACCCATGACTTCACTTTAACAACCAGTTTGACTAGTACTTTTACCAAAAAACCCCTAGCCTTACCTATAGAGATTTAAACAACTACACTATCTCTGAAGTAAACCCATAGAACCTTATGCATTAACAAGACTCCTTAGCAAGGAACATACTCTAAACTCGAAACTAGTTTACTCCTTTGAAATATATACCTTCTCATTCAATTGTTTTATTATAGGACCTCTTGTTGAATTCAATTTTGGTATTGTTGAAGAACTAGAGGGATTGTTGAAGATACAGGAACCCACCACTGAAAGCTTACCACCAAGTTTTACCTCTTTACCACAAAGACTATTTTAACTCGGTCCCACACCGAAGACATTGGCTATTTACTATTACGGTTCATAAGTACCCAGAAAGAGCAAGAGTAGGAAAGACGAAGAGCGGAAAACCCTCTTTGATCTTTCTTTGAAACCTCCTATCGATCCCATGAGTTGAGAATCACCTATTTGTTGAGAACGCCGAGACCGGGCTTTTTTTTACTCTTATTCCAAGGCAGAATATAAGGGGCATTCTTGGAAGTTTTAACACGTACCGGACCATACCAATTTGAAGCTTACATTTCAGATGATCGGAACCTCCAGAATTACTCTACTACCCAGTTCATAGTTACCCTTGCTTCTTACTATGTGAATCATAAGGAATGAAGAAGTCTGCATCATGGTTATTGCTCTATATGATCAGAGGGACCAGACCTATTCAAATTCGATCCCATCACCTCGCCCAGATACGGATCCATATCCGGTTTCTCCGGTTGACTCAGAACCCGTTTCCCTCGAATCAGAAGCGGTTCCACGAGCAGATGATCCAACAGGATTGTATGATCTGTGAGCTACCTGAAGAGCTGCTTAGGCTAGGTGTGTGAGACGATTGCTATGTGTCTCGCTGGGTGGATTGGATTAGGACGTGCTGTTAACTGTGCTCCTGTAAGACTAGGACTTGACCTTACCTAGACGATAGGGCCCTACCTATTGCAGATTTACTTCCGTGTGTGAACCAGCCTACTCTTGTCCTGGGCTCTTCGCGCAACCGCGTAGCCATTCCGTTATATAAGCAACTGCCACTTGGGCTAGCCGGAAGGCCTCACCACAATTAGGATATGTTTTAAGGCTGAACTTTGTCACTTATTCGGTCACAGCGACAGGGCTTATTGAGTACCGCTGAACCTATCACCGCGTTTGGGAACACCAAGGGCTCACGGCTTATGACATTGGAGCAACTCACACTAACAGTAGCGGAGATTTGAATTCACGGGACTTATATAAACGGAGCTTTTTCTCCCCGCGGTTATGTGCTTTCTCTCTTGCCGAGTGCCTAAGCTTACTACCCTTTCCCAGATGATCTTTCACCTTGGGCTTCCTACCCCCCGCATTGCTTACATCTATTGATAATCCAGCTAGCTCCTTACAATGCTTTACCAGTATCGCTTATGGTTATTTTGAAGTTGCCTAAGCCTTGCCCGATGCGGACAAGCGACTTCGTACCTTATTGTTCATGTTTATTTGCTGTCCTCATCCAACCTAAACGGTTCTATCATCCTACATCCTATGACAGATAGCTGCCTTTTTCTATTTGCTCATCTGGGCTATTGCAAGGTCTGCTGGAACAGAATATTGAACTAAAGGATATTGAAGGTACGCTAAGCGATGTGCTTTTGGCTATAATGCCTTTGTTTCAACTGCAACTAGATAAGATGAAATGGGCTATCGATCTCGCTTTTGGGCTTAAATTGGTTCTGTAACCCGCCCGATAGTATGCTACTCTTGCTCCTGCCTTCTATTATGGCTTTTACTTTGCGCAACCAAAGGTGCGTAGCTCTTTCCCGACAGGGGAAGGAACGAAGTCGCTTTCCCGACATAGGAGGGGAAGGAGCCTTTGCCTCTACTTTCCATACATAGCATAGGTGGCTGTTATTTGTCCCTACCTACTATACATTAACTGGCGACACAATTTCCCCCCTCGCGAACTAAGCTATTGGGTTATATGCTTGCTTATGCCCAGAGTAAGCACTTTTTTTTCCTGATCTCCATTAGCTATACCATTCGGGCAACTGTATCTGCCTATAAGTCTATCCTTTCCG
>Ga0233336_1000129_pt1 | contig 13436 bp, 10 predicted proteins | sample GEONDECOMP225_FD_183636 | JGI IMG/M metagenome (GOLD analysis project Ga0233336, IMG submission 183636) | Leaf litter microbial communities from Shasta-Trinity National Forest, California, United States - GEON-DECOMP-225 | ecosystem: Environmental > Terrestrial > Plant litter > Unclassified...
GCGGGATACCCATAGGGCGGGCGGGTTAGGCCCGAAGTCCCGAAAGGAAGGTGTTTCTCACCCGCACCAGCAACTTATATACCAGACTTCCAGTTTCTCACTGAGCCCCTTAACGCTCGTGTCATTCATTCTACGTAGTAATGATTCATTCGGTTAGCGCTTCCCAACTACTGCCCTGATTATAGCTTGGGCTCTACCTGGTTGACTTTCGGACTTGACTCCGCCCCCATATCTCTTGTCTTTTCATGATGCATCAATCAAACATTGACAGAAAGTGACCTTAAATCGATGAATAAGGGGTTAAACCGTTCACTATTAATATGGTAAGGAAATTTTACGTTTCACACTAGTGCTGCAACGAAGGTTGCTTGGTTATACTTACTTTCTCTTGCTGGGGCTGGCTGGGATAGCTGATTTGGGATGGCTGGCTTAGATCGCTGACTTGGTCTTGTTGGCTGGCATAATTGGCTTGGTCTTGCTGGCTGGTGGGTAGGCAATAGCCGTGACTATATTGCTAGCCGAGGCTTTCCATCTAATTTCATCTAAGCGTAGTCAAACGACCCCACATTAACCCCCATATTTGTAAATCAAAACGCGTTCTATCACCCGGTATACCCTTAATAAGGGTGTTTCATCGTCAGGCATAGGAAGCACCAGCATATGAGCCAAATCCTTACGCATCCGAACTAACACTGCGTACTATAGCAACAGTAATAAGGGCGGAGCAAACACCACCTGTAGTAAGGGTAGAAGCATAGAGACCGGTAGAATCGACCATCAATCCTATCTAAACATCATTGAGATCGTTTAATTCATTCCTTAGTGAATACAAGGTTAGGCTATTTCCCCATGCCTCTTCCATACAAACACATAAAGGTAGGTGCCAGAAGAAATCCTGCTGGGCGTCCAGTTATGCCTTTCTTGTTATTACAGCTACCTATGCTTATATGGCCATTGAACCGCACGCGCTTACTGCCTACTTTTTACTGGACCCCATAAGGCATCTTAATTTTACTTTGAAGTAAGCGAAGACCTTGCAATAGCGAAACATAGCTTTACGGAACCATAGTATGCTATTTGTTGTTTAGTGAGGTAGTGCAGTGATAGCAGTAAAGTAGTTCGGTAACTGGCCAGGTATCGTCGTGCAGAAAGCCAGACCAAGGAAATAAGCAAGCCATAACTCCATAGATTTCCCCCGCACCAAATAAGTAACTCAAAGAAGTGTTGCTTATTTTATATAGCGTGGAATATCACATGGATTTCCCTGGAGATCCAAATAAAAGATTTGCTTTTTTTTCGTTGTAGAAGGGAAGTTACTTGGCCACATCATCTCGAAAGATGGGATATTAGTTTTTCTAGAAAGAACAAAGGATATCACATATATTTCCCTATCCCACAAAAATAAATAAATGCAATCATTTTTTGGTAAAAATTCACTTTGTAAGGTGATTCATCTCTGACTTCACCGAAATAAGAAAACCCTTACAAAGGATAGCTTTTTACTGGATGAGAGTGACTGGCCTGTATTTCTTTTTCCCTACCCTTTTATTTATATTGTATATTCTGATACCATCTCCAGGTTGGTATTGGCAGGATTGGCAGGTTAGCTCTGTTCAGGGTTTATCAAGGGAATTCCATCGGTCATTTTCCCATTCTTATCCAGGAAAGATCCGCCCCATTTAACCATCTTATCCAGGAAAGGTCATAGTTCGGCCTTACCTAAGAGCATGAGTTAGGAGCCTGGCCTCAGAGCAGCTAGCTTAACGAAACAACTGTTTCTTGTCTTTATTCTTTTATTGGACTTGAGGAGCCTACCCTATTCCGAGCGGGAACGAGGATACTACCGGTTGTTTTTATTGGTGGGTCTCCTGCTACGCTCTCTGATAGGTGCCCGTAGGTAAGCTTTCGGTCTTGTATAAATAAGTATAACCGTAGGAAAGTAGGGGACTCTGGTATTGGATATTTTCATTGATTGGCAGAAGGATACCGGCAGTATCCCGCAGGTCAGATCTCGGTCTATTCTTGTGCCCCTCATATCTCGTATATACTAGATTATAGGATATTTTATTGATTGGAACAACCAGGAGCCTGACCAAGTCCGTAGGTATTCTCTCGGCCTTGTATTTGTGAGTTTATTATATATATATATATATTATAACTTTGAATAATATCATATATAATAAAAGTGACCGCACCTACACATATGGCCTCATTCGAGTGGATACGTGGATACCCTCTTAAGCAACACCATTTGGCGAAGGCAATCGTTCATCTTTTTAGATAGGTGTCCGCGGACGGTACAGACGGTACGGGGCCGAGTAAGTGAGGCACTGCTGCCATGTATCCAATATACGGCAGTCAATACCAGGAGTCGATGGATACTTGGCTTGGATACCAGTTCTAGATAACATCCTCATTCAATATTCTCATTTAAGAAATATCATCTTTATAAGGTCCCAGGCATTGTATCGTTCATTTGGTGGAACACATCCTCCCGTTGGCCTACGCAAGGCAACTTACCTACTCACCCTACCAACTAAACTAACTGGCAATATTATTTGTCTCTAGTTCACAAGATTCAATATCTATCCATCAGGGTTATGTAAATCAAGATCGGGGTAATGAAAGATGGGTGTTATAAATTTATAAAAAGGTATCAATAGATCGATGAGCAGGCAGATAGATTTCACTGTGGGCTTGAGGTTTTACTGTCCTCCCTAGATCTTGGTGTTCTGGCTCTTGTATGAGAGGGAGAGGTCTAATCAATTGGGTTTAGAGATCAGCGCTATATCAATCAGTGTTCTAAATTGATTAATGAACACGAGGGTGAGTAAACGTAACATGTTGTTGTAAATGTTATTGGTGTGATGGATCGTGTAGCTTTTTGTGGTGGGATGGAGTTTTACACTTGGTTGTAAGACTTTTTTTGTGTGTGTGTGAGCATAGGCCGAGCCAAGTTGGTGAGCAGGGTGTAGCTGGTATTGGTGGGATGGGACTGATTGGACTATACAGGGTGGTATTGAGGTTATATTATAACCTTCCTAGGTATTAATAGCGTAAGTAAAATATCTCTCTACCCCAATTATGACTGCACAAAACACTACAGCTAGGTGGGTGGTGCTTCACGGAGCTGCTTATATACATTTTTATACCGACACTTGTTACCTATTTAGTTTATTAGTGTTGTTGCTTTATTTATTGGATCATATGTGTGGGATTGAGAACTGATTATTCTGTGTGCTGCTGTGAACGGCGGCACGTGATTGAATGGCTTCTATGTACTGTTAATGGCTTTAGTGAGGGCTTCCGTTTACGGATTCTATGTATATGCAACTTGGCGCTACGTAATTGCCCCAAGTTACCAACAGATGACAAGAGAAGAAAAGGCCGCAGAGAAGTCTGCGTAACACCCGCCAAGTCTCAGGCCACGTGCAGGTCCAACAAGTACACTATACCAAAGCCAAGTCTACCAAGTCCCACAGAAGCCGGGAACCATAAGCCAAGTACAAAAAGTCCAACACAAGCCCTTTGCCTGTAACCAAGGGCCTTAGCCTTTCACCTTGAAACTTTAAACTTTAGCCAAGAGCCTGTAACCTTTCACTTATCACCAGAAGCCTTCAACACCAGCCAATTAGCCAAGTCCAACAATCAAGTTCACCAAGGCCACCAAAAGGAATCAGCCTTTTGCCAGTCAATATTATAATGCTTTTACTTACGTTGATTCAGCATTTGAGGAGCAGAGTACCATTGATGTTGAGGAGCTGGATTATTAGTCCTATGCCGCCCACCGGGAGTATTCAACCGGGATATTAGGAAGGAGAGCAGCGGGATGGACACACTGCCTGCTTGGATTTCTTTTTATTTATGGCCAATTGATAGGGGTGGCCCTACGGGCGGACATGGTTACGGGGACAGACAGACATGTAGAAGGGACGGCAAAGCTAGAAAGGCAGCATACATAAAAATGAACAGAAATGCACGGGGAAAACAAACACCTTTACCCTCTATCCTGCTGGAATAGGACCATAATTATAATTAAACATTGAAAAACATTCCAACCTATACACTCAACCTACTATAACTATACATTAAACGGAGGATAACTACAGGAGCCGTGATAAAGCACGAGACAGTTAATACTTTTCAGTCTAAGCCCCCTTGAATGAGGTGCTGATCCTACTTTGTTACTAGTTTTATGCTAACAGGAGCTTATTCTATTTGCGGTAACTGTTTATCATCCATCATTACCAGTAGATGCCAATTCATTCATTTATAACATGCTTATGAGAGAGTTTATAGAGACATCCGTGTTAAGAGGTTCTGATGACGAGAGAAAACAAAACAACCCTGGAATGAATGGAGAAGGCCCAAGTATCCTGCTTTCAGTAAGGTCCGCATGGCCGCCTCCTTGTTTGTGATTTATCTATAACCCTTTCCCCATGAGGTTTGATTGATCGCTTACGCTTGCCAACAGGGATGTACCGCTAACGCTTGATACCCAGCACAAATATAAGCAGTAGGTATAAAACACAGTTAGTTACTACACTGCGAGTAAAATAAAACATCCAATACAATGAAAGATAGAAACACATAGAGGGAGGAAGGGTAGGGGCACACAATTATGTTATGCTAACACGATACAATTACACAAGTAGCTTCCTATGTACAATGATGTATTGATAAATGTGGAATCATGCCACCAGATACCTTTTTAGACATTCGTTTATGACCTGTTATCTCAACAATAATGCTCCCCTCCCTTGTTTCTATTTGTAATGTCTACCTTGACTTACCAATTTTTATTATTGTTTTTCTTTATTTATTTTTCAATTCTCTATGGAATAGGCATATCCACCACCCCGCGACAAAGTATATTTACTTTTCGACCATTGAACGCTACCAGAATGACAAATTCTAACAAACTTCTCTGTTAGTATTAAATACATTTTTATCGTCGTCGATAACTTTGGGTCCTTCTTTTTCCTTTTTTGTGTATGACGGTTTAACTCACTTGGTGTACTCACTTCACCTAGTGTTCTTCCTTCAAATCACTCACTCATCCCACACACGATCCAAATAACCTGGGGGAGTTCAGTCAGCCTCCGACCTGGCCTTATTGGAAGGAATAACCTTCACTATATTAAATTCATCCATCTAGTTTACTAAAAAAAGAGTTTTAGAATCGTTTTTAACTAACCTGCCTGAGCCTATAAGCAGGTCGGCTTCCAAACTTTCACCTAGGCTGGCTGATTGAATCCAGGCTGGTCCAATAAAGAAACGGTGCGCTTACTTACGTGCTTACTCGCTATAGCTGTGGTTTCTGTGTGCGTTGGTGGGGGCGGTCCGCCTGACGAGGGAATAATTTCATGTGTCGGGGTTGGAAATGAATAGAGGGCTTTCTGGACTTAGTGGCCAGATGAGGAGGTCTTAGGAAGATACCAGAATGAGCACCTATAAAACCAGTAGCTTTTACCTGGCTTTACATACTGGACACTCATCGTTACTCAGTGAAATACTCATAACACCAAACTCCAACACCCCAGCAATTGCTTGCTGGTTAGCTTCTTGATCTTGCTTGCTAGACAGGCTAGGAAGGAATGAGGCTAGATAGATCAATGACACCGAGGCTGGATGAGCAGGGTGGAAAGAGAAAAGCAGTAACAACCACCACCTCCTGTTAAAGGGTCATGGGTGGTAATGCCGTTTTGAAGGCCTGTTGAGCTGCTAGCTGCCGTCGACTATAACACAACTACGGTAATGGGGTATAATATGAATCCATCCCACCCCAGGACTCTCATGTTGGACGTGTTACCAAGCCACAATATGGGCCTTAATAAACCTGGAACATCCGATAGAGATATTGACTATATATGGGCCTCTGGACGCTGACTGGGGAGGTATGGAACCCAGAGTTTATTGACACTAGAGGAGGCATGCATGCAACTTTAATTAGGTCTGGACCATAGACCTGGTTGGAACATAAATTGAAAAATGTAAACCACAGGGGCGGAGCCGCTCGACCATAAGGGAGAGGGAATTATGGTGAAATTCAATTTTTAATTAAGAAAATTATTTGAAAAAGCTTCTCTAGGATGGTAAATTCAGTACATAAAGGTGGCATGGATTTAATTCTCAATAAACTAGGCAGGGCCCCGAATAGTTTATATCAAGATGATGAATAATGCTATTTCAATTACCAGCTACTCGATCTAAGGGGGCCAGGTTTTAACTAGTTAATTTACCAATCGCTTACTAAGCTGGACCAGCCGTACGGTCTATTCATCCCATTCGTTGTACCAGCCAGCCATCGGAGTTAAGACCTCCTATAATTCCTGAGGTTAAGATTCCTTTACTTCTCGGAGTTTCTTTCTCTTTCCCTTGCCTTACTTTCTTTCTTCCTTGGCTGGTCCATCCTTGCTTTCCCTTTTTATCCCGTAGTTCGTCTCTGAAAAGTTCCGTTCCCGCAGTGCTTGGTTGCTCTCTAAGAGTGACCAAGTACGAGGGGCTGTGTACGTACCATGCTGTGAGAGGATGGGTGGGTCTAAGTAGCCCTAAAAGTGAAAATGATCCATCCATATACACAGCTTACACATAGGGACTCCGCATTCAATCTTCGGTGCTATTGCTGGATGCTTCTCAGATTCGTATGGAATTAGAATATTTCCTCAATGTCTTTTTTAGCGAAATCCTTTGCCTTGTCTACCTTTCTTTTCTTTGCTGTGCCATCTGTCCTCCACCCTCGCTGTTGCTACTCCTTTCCTCTGATTCCTTTGTACTGAAAGGTTCTCTTTTTATTCATAACTTATAGATTCGGAACTTATATACTTATTCCTCACGGAGCCTCACGGGGCCCCTCAAAGAGCATAGCTCAGGTAAGGTCCTGATCAACCCGGCTAGTAAAAAAAGCAAGCCCAGGTTCTACCTGATCAACCCTAAATTATTTCACTGTGCTGGTTTGGTGCAACTTGGTAAGCATCCCCACAAAATTAGTATAAGTTTAAAAATTAGCGTAGAGGGCCTTCATAAACTGGTTCCAATGATTAGACCACTTATATGCCTTTTTATGCCATTGCCACCACTACCAACGCCCCCTATCCAAATATAACACACCCACTCGGAGTTTCAATTCTTCATCATCACCAATACCCACCCTAGAGGGAAAAAGTATTGTTCTATCTGACCAACAACCCATCTAGTTGGATAGGCTCCATCGAACTTCTTCAAATCTACCTTAGACAATCTGTGCATCATATTGGTTTGATTGTATTTCAAGGGTATCCTAATGCGACGATCGCCGCCTGTTGAAGATTCACCACTTTCCATCTACCCCAACCTATCATTCCAAAAAGACAATTGGTTTATTATGTTCATGCAAAATGTAGACACGTTGTTCTGAAGATGCCCATTTGAGTTAAGGATGGATTGTACCCTGTTGGGAGATTGTGAATTGTTGGGTTTCTAGTTGGGTGATCCTTGTATCCATGGTCATGTTTCTAGCGGCAGTCAGGGACCAACCAGTGGGTCCACAGAAAAGGGTTACTTATAAGAAGCTAGCTATACCGATGCGATAAACTTTATGTAAGGATTCTTTTTAGATAGGTAATCTGTTTCCTGGTGATGAGCTTAGAACACATTTAAGGTCTCTGGTGCCTAATAATTTGAGTCAAAATGATAAGATAAAATGGTATAAAAAGATAGAAGATACAGTGATATGTTACGAGTTATATGTAAATACTGTGTGTGGTATGCGTAATTATGAGGATAAGTGAGATTCATTTTATGCACATCTCGATAGCTGGGATTCTCTCGGGTTAAACTACAGCGTACACTATTAAAAATGGATAAAAATAAAATGAACAAATTCTTATATAATTTCGTAGATTTATCTAGTTCTCCAAGTTTGGATCTTCGCAAGTTCAATGGTTATTTGAACCTTTTAAAGCAGTTAATCGCTTGGGAAAAATGCCAGGATCCATATGTGGGATTGAGAATTGCTGAAGTAGAATTGAAAAAGCCTTACCTTCGCTGTGCAGACTATGAAGTTATAGCATTGGCTGTAATGCGACTGTTAATGATGTACGCTTACAATACTGTGTTTTACAAAGGTAAGTTTACTATAAGTTATAGAATGAAAATACCTACTAGAGATGTATCCTTTACAGTAGGTACTGCTATTTCTTTAAAGGATTCTAGCGGTAATGCAGTTCCTAACAAAGATGTATATTCTCATATTTTGAATATAGTTGCTCAAAAGGCAGAGGAGTACGATGAAGAAGTGCTATCAGGTTTATTCATTCGATTGTATATGGTTTAGGTATGCAGGAAAAAGAGTTCCCTCTTAGCTACGATGAAATTGATACCATAATTTCCCAATTAAGGAATTCCGGCATAGTTGGTGGTTCACCACAAGAAGTTAAACCTATGGTCAGTCAGCCTGGTTATCCCGATCATGTAACTGCACTAAAACCTAAGAGTAAGACATGTAAGCCTTTAATTGTAGCAGATACAGAGACTGTTCTACTAAATAATGTGCATGTTCCTTACGCTGCGGGGTTCTTAGTGGTTAAGCCGGGTGAAGATGTTGGTGTAATGTCTGATTATTCTATTGAAACATATTTCAGTGAAGATGATTTAGTATTTCTACCAGAATTGAAAGATAGGAGTAATCGAATGTTGTTTGGCTTTCTGGAGCGTTTAGCAGCGGTGGCAGAGAAAACTAAGATTCGAACTGTGTACTTCCATAACTTCTCACGATTCAATGGTATTCTATTACTGAAATATTATGCATCTCATGGGGATAAGTACTCCATCAAACCTCTGATGAGGAACCTTAGGCTTTACGAGTTAAGAGTGTTTCGGGGAGATAAAGTGGTGTTACGTCTAAGAGATTCATACACTCTGCTCCCTAGTAGTCTGGCTACATTGGCAAAAACTTTATGTCTGCAATTAGGATCTAAAGGCTCCATCCAACATGACGAAGTGCGAGTGGAGAATCTGAATAATAATCGTGAACCATTGTTGACATATATGATTCAGGATATTCGTCTCTTAGGTGGTGTTATGGTGAAAGCTCAATCTATTTATTGGAGTCAGTTCCAAGTGGATATCGTGGATTGCTTGACCTTGTCAGCGCTAGCTATGAGAATATATCGTATGAGGTATTACGATGACAATAGTTGGCCCATCCATATACCAAGTAGAAACGAAGATACATTCATTCGCCGTGGGTACTATGGAGGCCATGCTGATACGTATAAGCCATATGGTGAGAATTTGTATTACTACGACGTTAACTCCTTATATCCATTTATCATGAAATCATTTCATATGCCGGGTGGTGTACCTGTCTGGCATGGTAATTTGGAAGGCCAGGAATTGTCCCACTTGTTTGGTTTTATTGAAGCTTATGTAGTGTGTCCTCGGACCATTACTCGACCTTTCTTACCCTATAGGGATCATAAGAATACTTTACTATTCCCAACAGGTAAATTTGTAGGTGTTTATTATAGCGAAGAATTTTAATATGCGCAGGACTTGGGTTACATGATTATACCACTAAGGGGCTACTTGTTTGAGGATAAGCCTAGTCCTTTCGACAGCTTTGTGTCTAACCTCTACTCCCAAAGACGAGAAGCTAAGAAAACAGGTGATGATGCAATGGCATATGTCTACAAGATACTAATGAACACGCTGTACGGTAGATTTGGTATAAATCCAAAAAGTACTACCACAGAGGTATGCGATAGGTCAAGATATGACATTTTGACACAGAGGAACAATTTTATCTTTGGGGATAAGCTTAGCGAGCATTACTATATCGTAAGTTACCATAGCAATACTGGAGATGTTGACGACTCTGAGTGGAATCCTCCCAGGATATCGGCTGTTCAATTGGCCGCTGCTATTACAGCTTGTTCTCGTATACATATGTATAAATATATTTCCAGACCTGACTGTTACTACACTGATACTGACTCTGCAATTCTTGGCAGTCCTCTTCCAGAAGATGAAATCTCTTCCTTTGAGTTGGGTAAGTTAAAGATTGAGCACTTTGTAAAGAAAGGGATCTTCTTAGCACCTAAGAGTTATACCTTATTTACTAAAGATGGTGGTGATATAATTAAGCATAAGGGTCCAGCAAAAGACTTTGTCAATGTTGAATGGTTTGAATCACAATTAGCTGATCTGTCTCGAACTAAGCAGATCACCGTGGAATCTCACTTTAGAATTGATTGGCACACCCTAAACATCGCAAAAAAAGAATTCCAAGTAACCCTAGGAACCCAAGTGGGTACCAAAAGGGAACCTGTCTATGATAATAACAATGTGTGGGTAGACACACAACCTAAGGAAGTAATAGACTTCGGTGGTCAAGAACTCACTATTATCAAATTGGAATTGAAGATGCTTCAGGAGCAGTTATACAATAAAGAGAAAGAATATGCTCAGAGTATTCCCAAGGAGCAGTTTAACAAGCTTCAGGAGCAGATTGACAAGATAGAGAAAGAATCAGCTCTGAGTCTTGCCAAGAAAGAGAAATAAATCTCTATTATCAAATTGGAATTGAAGATGCTTCAGGAGCAGTTTGCTAGTCTTAAGTCAGAATTGGAAAATAAAGAGGCTCGTATTGCTAGTCTGGAGTCTGAACTTGCTAAAATGCGTGAAGATAAATCGCAGTCTAAACCAGTGGTGCGCCCTCATACTGAATCCCAAATATTACAACCTACTCAGTACAGTAAGAAGGCAAGTAAGTACAGTCAGAAGTGGAGGGGCCCAAGTAAGAAGTTGAAGGGTAAGAAGCCACCGGGCTAGAACAGTCAGGTGCCTACCAAGACAGTCAAGTGGTCCCCCAGTAGGTCAATGGGCTCGGCCTACCTCCCTCTAGTCTACCCTCAAGATGGTAGCTGTTTCCAACAAGATGGTAGCTGTTTCCAACAAGATGGTAGCTGTCTGTATAAACTATATACGGGAGGGTACCAACATAGGGCAGAATCAAATAGAAACCCATGACGATGTTCGTTCGCGGTGTATCGAGATCACCCGAAAGGTAGGCAGGCCTAGGAGGCATAGAAGAGGCGATGGTAAAGCAAGTTGATAGGGTTGAAGCGAAAGAAGCATAAGCAGTTCTAAGGACGGGCGGGTTCAGACTTATCCTAGTCCATGGAGTGCTTAACCTATTGCTTCAACCAGGCATTATAAGCACTTCTGTAGGATTTACCCTCCCCCCTCAGATATGATTGATTTATTAAGACAGCCAACACTGTCAGGAGATAGATGCTTTTATAATACTTGCTTTATTAATCTTAGGAGGTACAGCACTCTGACTATTAACCCTATACCCTTATCTTTAGTCTACCATACAACCTATCCACCGAAAGACCTAGACATGTTAGCCCCACTTGATGAATTAATCTTAGAGGAAGGTACAACTATAGACCCGGCATGGGAGGGATGGCATGCATGATACAACCTTACCCTTATACCTACCTTACTTATGTCCTAATTACCTGTCCACCTTAAGACTAGACCAGCCTTATACCTATATCACTTAAGGAATTCATGCTTAGTAGATACAGTTATTTACTTCTCTTGACCTTTACTATGCTTGCCTTTACTTTTACTTTGACCTACTCTACCAACCCCCCACACCTTTGTTCTTTAACATATAGAAACTTACTTACTCACTTAGACTTATGCGCTTGGGTTGAATTGGATCGGATCAAATCGGGTCGGGTTAAAGTCCTTGCCCTCGGAAGGACAAGCGCTACGCACCTTCTTTTCAATATTATTTAGAAATCACTCTTATTATGTATATAATATGACACTTCTTTTTAGCTTTTTATCGATACAACTCCCAACCAAGCAAGGAAACGTATTAACTATTGTCTCGGCCGAGCCTTGCCCCGGATACAGAATTATGCTTGAGACCAAGAGCCTTTACCTTTTTGTGCCTCTACGAGCCTTCAATTTAAACATCTTAAGACCTAGAAACCTGCTTCTCCCCAGACTACTTTCATGAATGCTTTATGGGTGCACTTTGACAGAATCTTTACTGTGTAACCCCACTTATATTTAACATTACCACCAACCCACCTGCAAGAACTAGACCTCATAGCCAGCCCTAGACTTTATGGAATCACTTCATGGAGACAACAGCCAGCTAGTCACAAACTATTAGCAGGACCGGATCACCTTACTCTTACCTTTATCCCGTCACCCTAGGACGAGGGAGTGCTCCCCAACCTGTTGCCTTAAGTCTGGAATCAGATCAGTAGAGTCAGCACTAGTATATATTCACCTTTACTCTACCTTCCCTTCTTGTTTCCAACCCACCCACCTGAAGAACGACACCTAATAGCCCTAGACTTTATGATGGAATCGCTTCATAGCTACTGCACTGGACCTTTCGGGTCGGGATTAGGCCGGCCCACCTTACCTTCTTATTGCCTTCACTCTAAAACGATGGGATGATGCCCACCCATGACTTTATATTAGAAGCAGCACCAGATAGGATGGGTTGATGAGCCCTTACCTTATGCCTAGACCCGGCACTTGAATGAATCTGCCATATCCTTCTATTATTGGGTGGGGCATTTGCCTTACCCCTGAACTTATGCCCTTCACCCTAAGACGATGGAGGGAGGAGTGTTGCCTGCCCTTACTTAGCTTGATGGAATAGAGCTTCATGGCTACTCACTATAGCGGGTCGGGATTAGACCAGCCAACCTTACACCTTCTCTTTATCCCGTCACCCTAGTTGAGAGAGAAAGTTTCGAGAGGAAGGCGCCAGCCTTTAGACAGATATTGTACAGAACTTCAGCTTATATTGTTGAACAACTGCCAGATGACTTATTATAGTCCATCAGAGAAGAGAGCCTCTTGGATGGATGGACTTATTCCCTAGGATATTATGGGATGGATGGTATCGAGTAGCCAAGAAAGAAGGGAAGTTTTGGGTAGGGTAGGTTACCTTTAACAGAGAGAGATCGTGGCGTGGAACTTTCAGATGGAAAGGAGATTAGGGTCCATCAGAGAGTCTCGTTGGGATGGATGGATAGATGGATGGAGAAGGAAGAACCTGAAAGGCTATCATTCATCTACTTGCCTTAATAGAAATGCCAGTCCGCCAATAGTACATCAGCCCCAGGGAGGAGGTCCCGATTCCCGGTTGCCAATACCTGAAAGAATGATCCTCGTTACCCACCCGACCAGGAGGTTTACACAGGGAGGCGAATTGAATGGATGCCTATAGGAGAGCCAAGATTTGATGCCAGGTTTCAATCACTCGATGACAGGTTTTGATTCACTTGATGCCGGTAGTCGATCCAGGTGCCGATCCACTCGATCCCGCTACTTGATGCCAGGTGTAGATGGATTATTCTTGTTTGTCTGTCTGTGAACCAATAGATAGATTATTCTCATCGTCCTGTAAACTT
>Ga0233336_1000131_pt1 | contig 13284 bp, 8 predicted proteins | sample GEONDECOMP225_FD_183636 | JGI IMG/M metagenome (GOLD analysis project Ga0233336, IMG submission 183636) | Leaf litter microbial communities from Shasta-Trinity National Forest, California, United States - GEON-DECOMP-225 | ecosystem: Environmental > Terrestrial > Plant litter > Unclassified...
TCCTTTTCCTATATATGTCGAGAACATAACAGAGCAATATCTGACATCGGATTTGGGGTTCAGCTCCGTCACCTGGTCCGCGGCCTGGTGTTAAGGACGTGGATGAACTAGGATCTCCATATGGTTTTCGCCTATCATACGAGGTATTATTGTGGTTGGGGAGAGGATTGGTGTCAATCTCAAAGCCTTGAGTTGCGGGACCGGGTTCTCGCTTGAGACCCCATGCTTGGGCACCATGTATTTTTCATATCCCTCCCTCTACCTCCCTCGAAGGGCTTCAAAATAAAATATTTCCAAAATACCATGAGAGTGTTTACGAAACGTACGGAATTCCCTACAAGTGGCAAAGTCATGTCCTGGAATCCCATGCAAAAACTAAATTTGTTTTCATCCCGTTGTGAAAATGTATCTAATAAAATATTGGAAGAGGCTCTTCAGGATCCCGCTTCAAAGGTTCAAGTAATGGGTCGAGCATGAAAACTGCCTTTATTCTTAGAAGAGCAGTGCGCTCCGTTCTAAGAAGCGATGTTACGCATTAGCTATTTATTCTAAAAGTGTAGTTCTGCCATTCCCTTAGTTCCTAAGAGGGATTTACCACATTAGTAATGTTCTTAGTTATGATGTTCCAACATTAGACGTGTTCCCAGGAGCATATGTTCCGACATAGCCTGTTGTTTATAAAAGAGTAGTTACAGCATTCCTTGTTGTTTTTACATAACCTGCTGTTCCTAGAACATACCCGTAAGGTTATTAGGTCTATATCCTTCAAGTTTGAGCCCAGCCTACCACATCTATGTTCGGGGAGTACCATACCACCACCCTTACCAACCTGAGTGCCAGCCCCCCCACTTAGTGCTTTCTTATGCGAGGAACGCAGTCTAACCTCTCTTTTGGATAGGATTTATAACCCGCCTTTAGGTTTTTCCAAGGATCTTAGGGATCTTCTTTATCACTTCCTACCTTTTATTATATTATGGAGAGAAAACTTCATTTTTTTTCACTCCGTGCCTCATCTTCTTCTTATGCGAGAGGAACCCTTTCTTCTTAAACTTATTATGGATATGATTCCCACTCTTCCCTTCGGCCCTTTTGTTTTCGATTCTTTAGCATACCACCGAACCTTGAGTTCAGGACTATTCTTTATAACTTTCTTATGGGGCTAGGATTTATATAAATCCCTTTTGAGTATCTTCTGGATGACATAGTATCTTCCGTTCCGGCCTCACCTTTAGTGTGATATGGGTAGGCGACGATTATTTATATCTGTTATATATTTTTTTATATTTATATACGGATACCTTATATTGGTTGGCTCTTTTTTTATAAATCTTTTTATGGGAGGGATATGATTTAGAAACCCGACCTTTGGAGAACATCGAATTTGAGTTACAATTATGCTGAGGTGGTCATACATCCTCCCATACCCTGAAAGTTTTACAAGGTTGAAGCCATCCTGATAAATCCCTTGGTTACATACCCTCAGCCAAACCTTACTTTGGTGCCGGACCTTGACAGTTTGATCCTAGCCATCATTTGAATCTTCGGAGATAAACAGAATACATACGACATACCCTTTCTTTGGGGCAAGCGCTAACTGAACCTCTCCCTTTTTCTTTCTTTTTTCCATGGATCTTCGCTACGCCCCTACGAGCCTCGTTTTTAGTCACTCCGTATCTTATCTTTTTGTGTGTTATGGGATTGGACTATTTGTCATAACTTATTCTTATTTAGATTCGTTAGACTCCACCCTTCCCGACTGGGTGTTAACCCCAAACCTGGTGCCAGTTTCAGATGGCTCCGCTCCTCATTGGATCATATTCTTTAGCACCGAACCTTTCCTTAGTTTTGGATGGGAACAGCACTTGTATGAATCACACTTATTTCGGATATTCGTTAGACCCCACCTCGCCTTGAGTTTCATATGGAATGGATTGAACTCTTCTTTAGAGACTTCTTCTTATGGCGACTATTCTTTAGATAAATCCCTGTTGGCTTTATTTATTACTTTTACAGCTTGCCGAACGTGGGTGATCAAGGGGTGCTTTGATACACACAGACTTAGAGTTACAACCTTTATAAACAGACCTTTTCCCTAGACTTGAATACGAAGCGAATTACTTTTTGTTTTCTGTTGATTGGTTCATTGGTGGATTGACAAGGCTTAGACAGGCTTACCTTTTTGAAGGCTCAAGCCTAGACACGGACTTCAGGTACCATATATACACATACAACAACAGCCCCTTAATATTAATCTTGGGAGGGAAAGGTTATGCCTACCTACAGAATTACCTTTATGTTGGACAGCACCAGTTGTTTAATCGTTTTTAACTGCCCTTTTTATGAACTACTGCATTAATACTGAGATTAAATGGGGTGGTTTGCACTTTCAGCATTGGGAGGGATTCCCTAGCCTACTTTATTTCTTTTTGTGCAACCTACCAACTCAACACCCTTATATTACTGGTTCACAAATCATAACTTTTCTATTTACAGGCTTCCTTACTCACCACTTGCTTCATGAATCCTTAGGGGGGAGGGGTAGCACTATTTACTTACTCTTGTCAGGCCGGGCTGACCCTGGTCAGATACTAGTTATGAATTAAGACGGCATTGCTAGGAATTTATTTAGATGCTTACTTGCTTTACCAAATAATCTGCTGGGTACCACACTATTAACCTTGACTCTGCTGCCTATTATTGAACTGTAATCAACCAATACTTCAGTGTATCCAAACACACCTTTACCCAATAGACTTTACCCAACCTTACTTATCACCTCTTGCTTCAGGCAGGGATGCTTAAGGGGTCACACTATTTTGATTATCGGGGGACGAGCCTTCACCCGGTCAGCCAGATGATACAATTGATTAATGAACACAGACCACATTGCTAGGAGATGCTTGCTTGAATCTTAGTGCCATGCTACCACCTGGACCTTTTACCCACCGTTCCGGCTCAAAAACTTCAACTTAGTACAGTCATTGCACGGGCGGGCTTACTAACCCCACTTGCCTTCATGAATCTTAGTAGGTACCACTATGAATCTTGTCCCGGCCGGAAACTAGTAATAAATTATAAAATACTGCAGTCTTAAGAAGAGACCTCAGAGAAGAACCAACCGGACTTGAAAACCCAACTTCGATCTCGTGGAAACAGCCTTACAAAAACGATCTCAGCCAATAGAGAGAGAGCAACAAAGCGGGAATCTTTGGTAAACTCTACAGGTCCATGATCCCTAAAATGTGGGTTTTAGTTAAAGAAAGAGTTGCCTTGGGTGGTTTCCCTTGTGGTATCAGGCTGCGCAAATATCCTCCAGCTATTGGTTGATCTTCCTGGTTCCGGATGTTTCCTTACAGAATTGCACTGGAATGTCATCCCAGCTCTTGATGTATATTGTTGGCAGGAGTTTATGTCTTTGGTCTAGCCCCCCATTTATAAGTGTATAGGTATTTATGCCTATGTGGATACCTATTGCTTTACGTCAAAATATGATATAATATTTCCGTTCGATCAGTTTCCACCGTGGGCTGCGGAAAAATCGGGTCTATGTCCCTTTCTTCCAATGCCTAAAAGTAGTAATATATCCCTCCCCCTCAACAACCCAATTCAAGGGTCGAGTACATAAATGACCTAATGACCTATAAAAAAGTCGAACGCTCCATTATTTTATAGGGTCCCGTGGGTCGATCATCCTAGCTCCCGAAGCCTTGGGACTTCTTCCGTTTGTGAGGTCATCCTTGTCTGCTTTTTGGTAGTACCCTCTCTCCTATTTCTGGATTGGACTGGACGCAAGCGAGGGTATCCCCTCCCTATTTTAATTATGAATAATCTTTAATCACTGCGTAGCTTGCCAAGTGATGAGATATTCTCTTTCTCTATCTGAGAGCACTTCGGGATTTTACTTTCACTCTGCCAGATCTTGCAGGGTTCGAACCTTCAATCTTTGGGTCGTGGGCCACCTAACGGATCAATCAAGTACACAATCCCTGTGCCCTTCCCTTGGTCGATATCATAGCAGGCGTTATTGATTCCTTTTTCTTTCTCGGAAAACAAATCCTGCTCGTGCCTCGAGCCCAATACTTCAAACAAAGCGCATACAAAAGTAGGCAAAACCTCATTCTTTGAAGCAGCTAGATCCAAAATGAGATGTTATTCCTTCATCTGGCGGAATTCCATCAATGTAAAGTAATGGAAAACCTGGAAAGACCCGTGTATTGGCCGTAGGACTATATAATTTACCGAACCCGTATGGGTATAAAAAAAAGAACTTTCTCAAAAGAAAACCGATGGGAGTTGTCTCTATATACATCGCTCTTTTGGGTAATCCAATATGCGGTCCCGTGTGCTTCACCAATTTGATAAACTAGTATATAATCCCAACACAATTGTGGGGAAAAATTATTGCTTGGCACAAAGCGCTTGCTGCATCCCGAATTGACCAAAATTACTCCAGCAACCCTATACAGATCATAAGGCAGGTAGAATAAACCATTTCACTTGAATAGGATAGATTCACCCTCCGTAACCGTACATGTGACTCTAACTGCGCTCGTACAATTTACATATAAAAAGGGTTATATCTCTTTAAACCCCTCTATAGAAAGATCGAGAAACAGCATTCAATTCTTCTTGATGGGAACGAAGTGTTGTGAATTCTTATGATCTTATTGTTTAATGAAGGGACTTTGCAAAATAACCCCCTTTGGAAGAAGGATGAGGGCGGTCATAGATTCGGAGAGGCAGCGCAACAGCGAGACAATAGGGCCCCGGTCCAATCCACTTTATTTATAAAGAGGGAGTTGCATATAACAAGACGAAGTATTCATTCTCCAAAGGCACTATGACACTATGATATTTTAGATAAAGGGATATTTCATAGTTGGCTACGCATTTTCCGATATATGCTAGAATTGGGGGACTACACCTCAATCAATTTACGGAAAAATGCCTAATTATTAATTAGAATTAATTTTTTTATTATTTCTTGGAATGTGAGAGGGATGACGATCCCAGGACGTAAGCAGTTGGTTCGGGGAGTTTCGCATAAAGCTAAGCCAGATGTGGTACTTCTCCAAGAGGTAAGTGAAGTCTTATAGTTTTAAGCTTCGAAACCATATGAGCTATGCATTGAATGGCCCCTTTTGGACGGACCCCAGATCATTGTAAAGGGAGGGGGGGAGTAGTGCTTGCGATATCCCCTTATCTTCATAATTTTGTTACATCACATGGTTGTGACCCATATAATCAGTGTGTGTGGGTGACTCTTTTGATTCAGGAGATATCACTTGGGATTTTGTTAAATGTATTCACTAAACATTAATTCAGCTCGAACCAGTCTATGGGAGTGGATTACTTCTTATCTACCAGATGCAGAATGGTTTGTGGGTATTTACTTAAACATGGTAGAATGGGAAGGTGATTGAAGTGGTAGTGCAGGTTCAGTGGTATGTGGTATATAGAAGTAGGCATGGTCAAAGTGTAAGGCCACCCTTCAGCTCTTTGATCCTAATTGGAAAAAAGGGGTTGAACTAAGGAGGCTGGTTCACCTTGTTCAATTTTCATCAGGGGAAGGAGAGGGTGCAGAAAATATTTGATAGGCTATATGGTCTTTGATATGAGATCTCCTTTTATGGGAGGTTTTATAAACAAATTGATGTTTTGATAGAGACCACTGGTTCAGATCACCTTCCCATTAAGACATCCATTTCGGTGGGTCACGTGACTTATTCGAAGCCATCTTCCTTGTTCAAGGTGAATGTTTATCATTTGGATTCACCTGATTTTCATGCCTAGTTCATCGTGTTTGGAACCTTGTTCCTCGTCCTATTGGGGATAGGGGTTGGCTTATTGGTGGGAGGCAACAATTAGAAGGACTGTCAAATTCATGTGTGGCTGAGGGAGTATGATTGCTCGCAAGCATAGACAATTGCTTCAGGAGGCTAGTCAAAAGTTGGAGAAGGTTTGTATCTTTATTGAGGAAGACCTACATAACTGTGTTTTTCAGGAGGCTGCACCACGCTTGGAGCTAGCAGTGCATAAAGAAGAGGAGTATATTGCTAAAGGTGCCAGGATTTGTTCCAGTTTCTAGTTTATTTAGGAGGGAGATGAGGGCTCCAAGTTCTTCTTTGACTTCTTAAATTAGCCATAGCTGCTTATAGCATACAACATAGAAAGCAGAGAAAGCCACCCCCCCCCTTCCCCTTCTTGAACAACTAATAGCCACGTTTGTATCCCGCCCGCTACTTAGAATAGATTGATTCGCCTCACCTGCCTGCTCGTTGGGGGCCTGCCTTCCTGAGGTAGTCGTAAAAGTGATAAGTAAAATCCTCCCCTCTATATGTTCTCCGAAACACAAATGATTAACAGAGCATTGCGTCCCTCTATCGAGCCTATCTCGTTGGTCGAGTCACTTAACGTACTTTGCCCCTATGGTTGGTCGAGCGGCTCTACAACAACTCGCCTTCGCCCTCCTTATTCTGGTCATGAATCCAAGTGGTATAAGTAGAAAGTTCTAGGTCAATAGGCTGTGTGGAACCAAAGGAAGGTAGGTGAAAGGGTTAATAGCTCTAGTGTCTTACCCCCGGCTCTTCCTGGCTTAAATAATAGGTTGGTAAGGTTTCACTCCCTCCCTCGACTAGGGTGAAGCAAGTATCTGGGGGGTTCATCTCGTCCCGGCCCAACAAGATAATAGTCCCAGGAGATTAATTAAGTAAGTTTTCTGGAAGATGTATCGCTCTAATCTAAGGCATTGTATAGGGTGTACACGCACGGACAGGGTTATATGTGTAGTACAACAGTAAGGGGGTAGTTTTATCCTGTTCTGAGAAGAGAAACTTATAGCTGTTCCCACTAAGCGATTAATTAAAGAAGTTTTATAAGGCAGGTCTATTGATTCAGGCGGGTAACTAACTATAAGGTGTAGGCATTAAAAGATAGGTCTATTCCTTCCTAAAATGCAATGTCTTCTAAGGGATTCATCATATAAGGTTCCTCAGCGGGATAGTTCTTCATAGTGGTACCAAGAAGAATTAAGAAGTTGTAGTAGGGTAAAGGTATTAATATACTAGTTGCAATACCTCCTATCTTCCTGGCTGACTAGATATAAGTAAGTGGGGTAAGGTGCCTCTAGGTGGGTGGGTACGAAGGGTGTATAGGAGGTCCTAAAAGGTAAAGTTCTCTGAGGTCTCTTCCAATTCCTAGGGCAGTAGTTTCTAATTCCTCATTAGTTCTCCGGCCGGGACAATATTAAGGGTAGTTCCCACACACGATGATCCAAGGTAATACGACTGGTAAAAGTGCCCAAGCAAGCCCAAAGAGATAGATATAGTGGCAAGGTTGGTAAAGTAAGAGAGGCCCGCTATCTAGAAAGGCCCTTAACTAATCCTTTATATACTTACAAGCATGCCATCCTCTAAGCGCACTACTGACCCTCTGGCTGGCATAGGCACTACTTAAATGCCTACCTTCTCCTAAAAAGGATCGATGGAAGACACAAAGTGGTCTTTCCCAAGAAAGAAACTCCTCGCTGCAAGGTTTACCTTTACCTTACGGGCGATTTACGAGCCTCGCACATAAAGCTCATCCCTGCTAAGGCCCAAGTGATCACCCCTGGGCAATTCATAAAGTCGGAACATAATTCATTACTCCTTCTCCTTACCGTTTCTATATTTTACTTCCCCTGCATATCACCATGGAGGCAAGAGAGAAGACATTTATTAACTTGCCAGGATTCAAAACCAGACTCTCCACGATACCTACAAATATTTTTATTACTTACTTATTGCCTATTCGAAACAATGAGCTTCAGTTCTTTTCCTAGGTAAATTTCAGAGTGAAAGGGTGGCGTTATGAGTTAGTCAGTCAGGCGGGCACTTTTCGGCTTGTGAACTCTTGTCTTATTCCGGGCTCCATGAAATGGGCACAAAAACGCGCTGTAGCACCACTTGAACCCTTATATGGGTTGGCCCAATTGGAGGTCAAAAGTGCGCTGAAAACGCCTTGCCCAATGCGGACAAGCAATACTTCCTTCTTTTTCCTTTATTATTCCTATTATTTATTTATCAGTTCTTCCTTTCTGATTTTATTATCTTCCTCTTCAATATTATTTATATTCCTTTTCCTTGCCCTCGGAAGGACAAGCGCTACGCACCTTCACTTTACATATTTTTCTTTTGAAATATTTATTAAATATTAATTCCCAATCCTTCTGACCTTCCTTCTAAACCCGATTAGTAATTAAGTGTAGATGGATATTAGTAGATTAGGAGTAAACCCTTACCTCTCTTAGTAAACTTACTGCGGAGCTAGGATTTGAGAGTTGCTTTCCCCTCTAATAGGATTGTTGCTTGCTCCTCTAATTGGTATAATATAAGGTTGACTACCGTATACCTATTTTAGGAGGGCAAAGCAGAAGATCCATTCATGCCTTATTCCTTTCCTTCTGACTTGCCAAATAAAGTATGTATACTGCATCCTGCGGAGCTAGGAAATATGGTAGAGAGTCCCTTCCCTCTTTCCTTAGCCATTCTGGATATTTCAATTAGTAGCTTAACTTCCTTATCTGTTCCCTATGAACGGGATTGAAACGAGCTGGCTACCGTTAGTAAAAAATTATTGAACCTTGCTTGACCAAAGGGAGAGCAAGGGGCAAATAGCCCTGAAAAACGGCAGGGTGGATAAAATAATTGACCTCGCTGGGTTAACAATACCGGTATTTTCCGGGGTCCCAACTGATACACAAAAGGGGGGAAGTATGCTGAGCTAACCAACTTTTTTTGAAAGATATGCTTCTATTTAGTATCTATTTAGTATGATTATTTTCTAGTTGGGTTGAGTCTGAAGCCTGTCCTGTCCATCCATCCATCCATCCCATCATATCCTAGGTTTTAAACCTGTCCATCCATCCCAACGAGGCTGTCCCATAATCCCTTCCATCCAAGTCATCCATCCGGCAGTTAAATGATATAAGCTAAAGGTAAACAACCCTATGGACTACTTGACTATCCCTCTATTCCACCTATCCATCCCACCCATTCTCCATCCAGCAATGTCTCTTAAGTGCGGGCTGTAGAGAGAGAATCCAGGCAGTAGCGCCGTGTCTTTGAAGTGCTGAGATAAAGAAAGAAATGGGGCAGGCAGTTCCTCCAATGATCTAACCTACTCTACTAAGTATTTATTCCTAGCAGAATGAAATTGGTAAGGGCATCCCTCCACTCCATGCTCCTAGGTTTAAGGCAGTAGTAATAGAAGAGTAAGGCGAGCATCCCCATCCATCTGGTGCTTTTTCTAAGATCAAGTAATGGGTTGGGAATACAAAACTTATCCTAGGATAAAGCAGTAAATCAAGTAAAGGGTAAGTTTTAATAGCATGCAATCCATACTCTTACTATAACTTCTCTTCCTGGCTTCATGAATGGATTGGTACTCCCTCCATATCCTAGGGTTATAAGGGACAAAGTTTGGTTCAAATTCCAGACTCGTATCACTCACTTCGTTCCTCGGCGGGAACATGATATCCAGAAGCTTATATATGTGGTACCCGGAATAAATTATAAGGCAAGGGTAAGAGAAGGGTTCACATAGCAGTACCTCCTATCTATATTAAGGGATAAAATTATCAAGCGGTCCAGAGCCAGGGCTAACCACCATGTCTAGGTCTGAAGGTGGATAACTAGAAGTTGTAGGCGTGGTAAATAAAAGTCAGATAGGTCTCCACAGTGTATTCTAATTCAAGTTCAAGAATTGTATCGTATAAGGTTCAGCCAGACCATAAACTCTCTTGATCACTTGTGTCAGCACAGGTACCTCCCTTCCATTTGATCTCATTTGTTTAATGAACTAATTAGCCCGTTCGTTGTTCTTTTGTACGAGCAGCAGCCGGGTTCATATCCCACCCAGCTCGCAGTAGCAGTCGGGGTTAATATAGCTATAATAATTACGTAAATAATATCCTACCACCGGTTGTTTCTCTCTCTTTACTATCCCGCCTGGCGGCATTCGTAAAGGAAGAGCCATTAAAATACTTTCCAGTTTAATACTTTGTTATAGCCTATATTTATTGGTTGAGGGAAGAACCAACAGATAGATAGCTACAATGAATGGTTACAGAGCGAGTATCGAGGCACGAAGTGATTCTAATGAATGGTTACAGAGCGAGTATCGAGGCACGAAGTGATTCTATAGCCATTTTAGTTCTATGGAAACGCGATTTTTAACCTATGATAATTAATGACTCCAAACATTTAAAGCTACGTTTTATTTTGGAAGAATTGCATTTTAGGGCGTTTAAACCTATTGACTAGGTATTCCTGGGTCGAACAATAAGGCCATCTCTCAGTCAGTTTCATTAAGTGCTTCCCGTATAAAGCCATCTTAGGACCGAGGCACTCCAGAGGTGAAGTCCAGGTGACTTGAATATATTATCTATAAATGTAATCTTTTATAATCTTGCTCAGGTTCCGCTTAGCTGATAGGAGGTGGCTCAACGCGTCTAGAGAATATTTGAAAGGGGGAAGTTGGTTAGGATAAATGGCCATTTGTTGAAGTAACCTAGTGGCCCCTGAAAAGCAACATCGAACCTGTACAGACGGGCCTACAAAGGCAAGGAACTTAAAGGGGCATAGAGCAAGATAGGTGTACCAAGCCCTCCCCGAGGCCGAATCAACGAGAGTCTAGACTTTATGAAGTAAATAGACTACTTTTCAAATGGCCTCCAGGCGCAGAGGATGTGCCCCGAACTCCGCCTGAATGATGGATCGGGGGATCATCCGTTGGCTCTAAATGATGTGTTATAACATAAGGGACTACACTCTCTCAGTGCGAGCCTAGAGGGCCCGAAGCAAGCCGTATCCCTAAACCTCTGAGCCATAAGAGGATTATGGGTCTAATAATCGTGTATAAAAGGTGCATCTTACATTAGATGTCCTAGAAGTTACTCTGGAAGCATCGTCTCTCCAGAAGGGCAAGGGGATTCATATCCCTTGCCAAGCCACAAGTGGAAAGCATGTCCCAAGCTGAATCGAGGCCCCATAAACCGAATACCCAAGTAGGTTTATGTTGTGTTGATCTAAATCTCTTCCCCTCAGAAGTAAAAGTGATATGAGGAAAGGGCCCGCTGCGATGCATGAAGATCATTACCTTGGTCTGTTATCTGTCAAAGATGCAGAAAACTGTGAAGGGGCATCTTGCTGTCTCTATAGCCCCTTGGAAGAGAAGGCCGGGTTCAAAGATGATAAGCCCACTCCAGCCGCCAGGCTTAGGAAGGTGCAAACGAGACCTATCAAGCCCAAATATCTTCGCGAACTCTAAGGCAAATAAAAAGAATATATAAATGTTGCAATTACCATGCTAATTTCATTTGTTTGTTAAATAGTATATAAGAGGTTATGAAATAAAAACTAGCTATTTCAAGGCGCGTAGCAGTGAGGGTAGGCAATCTATAGCGTACCGTATAGTTATTTCCCAGTGAGAGTCTCATTTGCATTATTCGCAGTTCAAGTCTCATCCGCAGTAAGTTAGTAGGTTTACCAGCCCAGCCAGCAAGTGTAAAGGAGGAATTATGAGCCAAGCAGTACGAGACGAGGGGATTATCAGCCCAGCAATAAAAGTACGAGGTAGGGCTCCCCAATAGAAGGTACGCGGGGGCACCCCAGCTAGTGAGGTGCGAAGCAATAGGGATGACTAGCCCAATAACTATTGCTTGTAGGTTAGTCCCAGTGAAAGAAGTATCAGTCCAAGTAGCAGCCCCAGGAAGTCCGGTGGTATATGTTGAGAAGGGGAAGGTTAATATGGCACTCAGAGTCCATTTATAGATTGAGCTAGCCCGTTCCTCTTTTGTTGCAACTAAGTAAAATTACTAAATTGATTGATTGAGCTTTGGCTCTTATTTCTTTATTGAACTAGCCCTTACCAATTGATTGAGCTAGTCCGTAACTACCGGCTGAAGACAGGCACGAAATGAATATATTTATTTCCTCACCCTTCTTAGGTCGGGTGAGCCATCTTTCCTCAGTTCCCAAGTTTTGATTACGCGACTAAAAGGGTTGTTAATATGGTTTATCAGCTTATTCTGTACTCTTTCCCTTTCTCCATAGAAAAACACAGTGCAAAAGTGCTCCTGGACCACTGTCCAATCTTGAGTCTGCCTCTGCAACTCTTCATGCAGGTACCAGGCTTTGGTAATCGGTCCCGAGGTATGCAATAACTTATGAAACCAGAGTTTAGGCTGAAGACCCTATCTATTCCACTTCTATAAGCAAGTCTTAATATGTAACAGAGTGGTAAATCTTACCTTCATACAATTCCACCGCCTTTACCTTTTCACCTTTTGTTGCAGAGATGTCTTGAACTTCAAATTTAGTTAGGGAAACAAATTGGTGTATCAGGGCTGGCTGAATAGTCTCCCAAGTAGGAAGAGCCCCCTTGTGAGTAGCCCACCAGCGAGCAAGAGTGCCCCTCAGTACTGCGTCCATGGCTGGGATCCGTTGGTCATACACAACTTTCAATTTGTTTTAATAATAATAATAAATAAGAAAGAAAAATCCTCAACAACACCTATTCCATTATAGATGGGTGGATCCCGCAGCTTTGTACCAATCCACCTAACAATTCTGACTGACGTACACCTCCTGGTGGATATCTCATGATTGCGCTACTGCTAATTATAACGGAAGAGATTCACTATGTTTAGCTCAGCTAAGAGCGGGAACTACGTCACTTAGAGCTTAGCTCAGCTAAGGCAAAGGCTAATGCGACTAGTTGTTTGTTAGAGTAGTCAGGGCCAAATAGAAATAGGAGAACTAGCTATTATTACTATTAGGACTAGAGATATTTAACTACTTCTGCACTACTAGCTAGAGAGAAAGGAAAGTGAAAAGAAACTAGTTTAACTGGAAAAAATAGAGAGACATAGTTGTTAGAGTCTGGCTTAGCTAATAGTGGAATAGTATAAATATAGAAAACTAAAGCTTATGAACTACTAGGAGGAGTTAAAGAGAGAAAGAATCACACAATTAGGTAGGATTTCAATCTAGATAGAACTTATTCTTATGTAATGGTTTTAGAACTATAGAATGAATGAATGTCTGAGAATGAATGTCTGATTCAGGTTGATATGGGTAACTTCTATTCTACTTTCTATCAGCTTAAGTAGGGGAAAGGGTGCTATATCACCTCAACAACTGAAATAGATATTTCTTTCATTTTAATCTTAGCGTCCATTCACTCTGGTGGTGCTTTTGATTCATCAATGATTATCTCTTCTTCCTTGATCTCTGTGTACGCTAG
>Ga0233336_1000132_pt1 | contig 13284 bp, 8 predicted proteins | sample GEONDECOMP225_FD_183636 | JGI IMG/M metagenome (GOLD analysis project Ga0233336, IMG submission 183636) | Leaf litter microbial communities from Shasta-Trinity National Forest, California, United States - GEON-DECOMP-225 | ecosystem: Environmental > Terrestrial > Plant litter > Unclassified...
GAGTATATGTTACACATGCGGAATGCAAAGAAAACATAGATGAGGACCCCGAACCTATCATCATAAACTGGAGCCTAACACCTCTCATCGCTTAACCTCCGAACCGGAAACCGAATCAACCGCCTAAGCTTACTGTTCTAAGATTAACCTACCTTGGTTTGCCTTACGACGACTTCCTAGCTATTTGTAATTTCACTGCTAGTTCTTTTATCTTTGGCCTAGACAGGTGCTTTTTATTCCTTATCCCGAGCCTTCTTCCCTTAGTTTATGGGTGTTAGTTGTTGCTTTATTCTTTTTACTCTATAAGATCGATCCATAGATCCCAGCGTTCCTATCCATGGTATATAGACACTGAACGGGGTCCCCCCTTGACCTGGTAATCCTATGTGAATGGATTCTATGTTTGAATAATGGCTTCGTGCTGTTAATGACATGGGGATAGGTAGGTGCATGCAGTGAACGGCTTTATGTTTGCTTTTATTTGAATGGCACTTAGTCACATGGTACCACCGGAAGAGATAGACAAGTTGTTACATGGCTTTCAATATTTACTTAAAACTGACAGTAAACAGACCGAGACCTAGGAATATCATCTAGCTTAAGACCAGGCAATCCCAGACTTTATGCTCTTACTAGTTTTGCCGGATATACATAGAGTTAGGCACGGTTCTTACTACCTCTTCTAGCTATTACCCATAGGGGTTAATCAACCAGCGAGCAAACAATTGAGAAGCAGTGGGACTGCGGTCTGCCTATCGTTTATAACATCCCTTCTTGTTAGCGTAAGTAATCACAAGTTGGAGTTTGGTGGGAAAGGTAGGATGGTCCTTATTAGACTGGCCTGGTGTGGTGCTTTTAATTGCCGATAGCCGGAAGTCGTCCTTGCCAGTCATTATAGCCCATCGCCGCTAATCATTGCAATAACTGATAAAATTTGCATAATCTAATATATAATAGGAGAATCAATCAATTTAGGGATATCTCCTTAAAATAAAGGACCAGAATGAATCATCTGATAATGGCATACCGAACCCGACAATAGCTTGGTTACACAATTAGGGTAACACAATTTTGTGTTGTCTGCGAAGGTGGACCGAGAGAGATAGATAAATATATTTGATGCTTTCCGGTATATGTCGCCAGAGGGCACAGATAATGGTTATGCAAGGGTGTGTGGCCGGTGCATAAATACGCCCGCAGTCTCGCCATCCACGCCATCCATTCAGTTCAACCCGCCCCCATTCAGTTTGCATTACCCATTTACCCTTTCAACTTCTCCCCTTTCACTTGCCCTGCTTGATGTGACACGATGATGCACGAGGAGCTTCGATGAGGAGGTTAGATGCATTAGCTTAGATTAGCTTAGATTTTTTAGGTTAATAGATCAGCCAGTTACACGATTAGCTTCGATTGGCCTACACGTTGAGGTTATATTTTACTCTATGCATTAGCTAGGTTATACACAATACATTTTGAGGTCACTTTACCCCCCCCCATGACTTGCCGATACGGAACCGAGTTACTACATTCGCATGGATTTTCAATAAATACGAAAAATTCTATTTATTACTTTATTTGTGATATCACGTACCCATTATACCATCTCACGGCCCGATAATAAAGAGGCCATCCATCCATTGTTTTCAATATCTCGGCACCTTGTCATGCATGTATCAGTTGTTTGGGTAATAAGTGCACCTACCTCACACACACTCTCTCAATATGGGAATGGCTTTTTACGAGACTTGCCATATCTGGACTGAACTGAACGTCTGGAAATGGATTGAACATCATTGAACAGAGCTTCGTTAGAGCTTCTTGGTTTGACTTAGACCCATGAGTCCCCTCCGGGGGAAGAAGAGAGAATAAACTACCTCAGTTATTGAGTGATGAATCCGTGGAACACCTTTTTATCACGAATCGCAAACCAGTTAGTGGTTGAGCGATAAAAGAAAAGACACGAATGGGTTAAGAACGCTATTTATATATGTTGCATGGGTGTTTCAGGGCGGGGGTACCAGTACGGTTACGGTATTCTCAGGGACGGTCTTGCTGAGGAGTCAGGACCTGAACGGCTTTCATCAGGACAGGACCATTGCTTTTACCCCTTATCATGAGTATCCTCCGTAGGCCGAACAACACCGCGAGCCATTGGTCGACAGCCCTGGGGAAGAAGATAGATTAAAAATCGTTTCCAGACCGACCTACGGCCCACGAGCGGAACATTGTTTCTACAGAGCCCGACCGAACTTACTATGTTTTCCTCACAGATGGAATGGAACCGTTACTACTCCGCTCTGCGCCTTTGGGGAGGGTAATAACCATGGCGCTCTTTTTCTGCTGCTGCTCCTACTCCTGGTTCTGCTGGGTAAGGCTTATGGTGGGCTTGGAAGAAGGGTAAAGGTTTCTGGATTCTGTTTACTGTTGACTGGCTGATTCAACTGCTCTTGGCAATGATCTTGGTTATGCTGTTCCTTCAAATGCTCCTGAAACTGCTTTTGGAAATGATACTGGAACTGGTGCTTCTTGTTTTGACGCTGCTTTTGCTGCTGAAACTGCTATTATTGGTAATAATGAGGCTGGTTCTTCTGCTGCTTTTGCTCCTGGTAAATCCTTTTGCTTGTTGTGATGCTTCTGGTTCAGCTTATTTAACTGCTGATGGTGGTACTGCTGTTTGGGCTTACGCTGTTGGTTCAATTGGTGACGCTGTCCCGTGACTTATGCTGCCAGGAATGAAGCCGGTTCAACTGGTTATGCCGGGAATAATAATACTGATTCAACTGGGGAATAAAGCTTATTCTGCTGGTGATGCTCGTTATGAGGCTCGTTATGATGCTGGTAGTGCGGCTGGTCGTTCTGTTGCTTCGACTGCTCATGGGGATGCTGTTTATTCTACTACTCTTGGTACTGCTAGGAATTATGTCGGTTCGAATGCTGATGCGAATCCCGTTCGTGCCCGCCTTACCTCCTGCTCCTGACTGCCTTCTATCGTGCCCTTCCATGCCTACCTGAATGCCCTCCCTTCCTCTTGATATCCCCGTCTACGCCCAGCCCTACCTACCAGACCCCAGCTCCCTCCTACCAGGCTATCTACTGCCAAGTGCTAAAGGGTGGGTGGCTGACCTGGATTCTCTCTCTATACAGCCAAGCTGTCGAAATATCGGGGTTTAAGCAAATTGAGCCAATTTAGGGTCCACTTCTATAGTGAATCAGCCAATCAGTCGAAAAGACCGGGTTAAAGTTAAAATCCCAATTCTATTGACAGAAGGTGCATTACTAATTGATCCAATGTTTCTTGTCTATGGGATTTCTCCAAATAAAATCGAACCACCCGTTTGAACCATTGTACTCCAATTTCTGAGTGTGAGGAAATGAAAGATCCAAGTGAGTTTATATTATCTATGTAATTATGGCAAATACTTGTTTAAGTGAAGTCGTCATGGAACCACTCACTAATAGCAAGTCCAACGCCGACCCATTTCAGGAGGGAATTTAGGCAAAGGCAAGGGAATAGTGTGCAAGAGTACACCACCGAATTCAGAAAGATTGCTATAATGTTGGGTATTTAACCCAATAAACTGGATGTAATAATCAAGTATCTAGGTGGTCTACATAGTCATTTATGGAAGCAAGCGATGCTCTTTAATCCCAACACAATTGAGGAGGCCTGTGTGAAAGAACAGTACCTAGAAAATACATGCCACAATAAAGGGAAGACAAGTGGTTCCAACCATAAAGAGAACCAATATGATTCCAAGGAGGGGAAGAATAAGTGGAAAGGACAAAATAATAAGATTGTAGCCATGACACATCCGTATAAGGATCTTAAAAACCACTATAATCATTGCAACATCAATGGTCATACTTAATTCAAGTGTTAGAGGCTACAGCCAGAGTTGAACCTAAAGAATAGCAAGAAGGATGCTAAGATAAATAACCTTCTAACCACGGATTCAGGCAACCCAGTTGAGAGTAGCTCAGATGTAGATGACAAGATTGTCTACAGTATAGTGCAGAAGGAAGTGAATCTGGATAGCCTACATACCAAGGAAGAGAAGGATATGACGAAACTCTTCCACATCAAGATTGAGGTAAAAAGGACTAAGTCGTATGCTCCATTTTATTCTGGTTCACAAGACAATCTCATAGCAGAAAACTTGGTAAGGAAGCTTGGATTAAAAGCTCATGATCATCCTATCCCCTATCCATTGGGATGGGTAAAAAAGGATGCTTAACTTAATTTATATTTATTCTGGGGGTCACAAAAAAATGCAAGATTCATTTTTCTATAACTGCATATTATATTGATGAAGTGGATGTATATGTGGTACCACTGGACGTCTATGATGTAGTGTTTTGAAGCTACTACATGTATATGAGGGATGCAACCTTCATGAGGAAAGAAAACCAATACCTCTTGATAAAGGATGGTAAATCTTTTTTCATCGATACACACAAAGTCAAATTGAAGATCTCTTTGGTAAATTCCAACAAAGCTAAGAAGATGATTAGTTTTACTATAATTTTTGTATTTGTCTTAAGACATAATTAGAAATAAGGTGGATTTAAAAAGGTTAAGGCATCCATGAGGGATGTACTAGAGAGAAGAAACACTAGTTGGAGAATATTTGGTAGGCATACAGAGAAGTTTTCCAGTAGGCTAAAGGGATACCTCCAAAAAGGGAAGTGGAGCACGAGATACAACTAATGCCTGACTTTACATTGCCAATCATTGGACCTTTATAGGCACTCTGTTTTGGAAGCAGAAGAAGTGAAGAGGTAGTTACAACAACTACTGAAGCAGGGAGTAATCTTACCAAGTACCTCTCCTTGTGGGTCACCTATAATCATAATACCCAATAAGGATGGGACCTAGAGGGTTTGTATTGACTATAGAGCTCTGAATAAGATTACACTCACTATTTTACCAGGATCAATGATTTGCTAGAACAATTGCAAATGCAAAGTAATTCACAAAGTTGGATAGATAAAATAAAGATACCACTAGACATTACGGAAGGAAGGATATACCTGGAAGACCGCCTTCAAGACTAGGCAAGGTCTATATGAATGGTTAGTAATTCCTTTTGGTTTGTGTAATGCAACAGCTACATTTATGCGTTCGATGAATGATGTATTGCGTCCTTTTATAGATTCATTTGTAATAATGTATTTAGATGATATACTTGTTTATAGTGCTACATGGGAATAGCATCTTGCACTTATCAAGCAGGTGTTAGAGACCCTGAATAAACATCAGCTGTTGGCAAATCTTAAGTAATGTTAATTTTACCAATATGCTTTGGTGTATTTGGGGTATGTGATTGGTGGGGGAGAACATAAGATTGATCCTACAAATATAGAGGCCATCACCAAGTGGTCAACTCCTACAAATGTAACTAAAGTTAGGATATTTTTGGGGGAAACACAATACCTTCAAAAGTTTCTAGTTTCCTTTTCAGTTGTGGCTGCACCTCTCCATGTGATAACAACTAGCAGCAAGGGTTTCCAGAAGGAAAAGAACCAACATAAATCCTTTGAAGAGATCAAATGAAAGATTAGTTATGCACCAATTCTTGCACTTCCCAACTTGCACAAGACTTTCAAATTGGAGATAGATGAAAGTGGATATGCTATGGGAGCGGTTTCGATGCAAGGAGGAAGGCGGCCAATATGCTATCATTCTAAAATCTTCCACAGAGGAGTCCTGAGCTACCCTACATAAGAAATGGAAGCACTATCTGATGGGCAAGAAGACCATCATTCACACCGATCACCAACCACTACAGTATTTGCAGGCCCAGAGTAAGCTACAAAAAACTCGACAAAAGATTCCATTCACTAAAAGTGATAAGTTTTACCAGATATCGTAAACTTTGTATTGGCGACCACTTTCTGTCAAAGGCCTTCTGTCTATGATCGACTAAGACTAGCTATGATTTTCTATGAAAGGCTCTATCCGCGGGTGTAGCTCATATCAAGTGCCTAGGAGTAGGCGGACCAGGCTTCAGGGCGGGTGTCCTCCTTACTGGGCGGACAGGGCTTGGCATAAATAGGGAAGTTCTAGGCTCAAGCAGTCGGCAGGTATATGGCAGGCAGATCTAAATTTAAGCGAGCTAGCAAGCGAGGTTTTTTGCTCCCAGCCTGTTTCTTTCAAAATCAGCCAGTAACTTGAAGCAAGTAACTAAAGAGCAGTACTAATTCACTGTTGGTATTATATACGCAATTATCCAAGCATAAGCTCAACAACTTATATTATAGTGTGCTTACTTAGCAGGTTCAGCTCCCCATCCTGCCTCTAATAGGTCAAAACATTCAGAAACGGTATAGCTCATTTATAATAAAATCCAGTTTGAGTCGCCCTAGAATTATTCTTCTTCGTATCCTTAAAGTTGATTTACTTAGTAAAAAAGAAGTTCATGAGCAGGGGCGAGGAGGTTAGGTACGAACTCTCCCCTCTTTTGGTCGGGAGAGGCTTTACCCTTTACCAAAAGTGGTCGAAGGTGAGAATATGAGTTGCTCCCAAAAAGTAGTAGAAGGGCGAGTTTTTGAAGATCCGGTCCACTCCACCCAAACTGAGTGTCCGCCCCCGACGGTGGCGCTTAAGATGGTAAACATGAGCGTATCCACTTGACTAAGTCCCTTTCTCTTAAGGTATAGGCTTTAACTCGCATTATATCTGATATTATCCAACGTGGTAAATATATCCTCTGTTGGCAAGTCCTTCTTATATTTTTGGATATGATGGCTCAATAAGGGGCATCTCCTTTCTATCGGCCATTTAAGGATATTTTCTTTCTTATGTGTTGGCAACTTGTAACGGGTGTAGTAAGGAGCTACTAGGGGAATGGGTATGCTTCAAAAACTGGCCCTGACCCGCTTGAATGAAACTGATACTACCTAACTAGTGTGAATGAGACTCCCGGACCTGGGTGAATGGAAACTCCCTGACCAGAAGAACCTGCCTGACCAGCATGTAATAACAAACCTTACTAGCGTGACTGGCCCTCCCTTAAAAGCTTGAAAGATAATACCCTCCCTGACAAGCGTGAATGGAACCTACCCCCCTTTTTATTGGCTCTAGCCCCCACCAAACGTAATAGCGGCATTAATACGTTCCTTAAAGCAATCGAATCAATCCCGCCGATAAAAGAGAAACTCCTGTAAAAGCAAAATTGAAGTTTATTCCCTCCGATTAGTAGTCGTAATGCCTTTCCTCCCCCCCTGTGTTCCGTAGCAGCAGTAAGTGCATGGCCTTTCTCTCTCGTTTCAGGATGTAACGGCGGCCTTCTTCTGTCCTCTATCCTACGGGGGGACACGGTTCACGTGGGAAAAAAGCAAACAATTAAAAGAAGGCATCCTCCATGGGTTTTAAAAATTCAAAGAATTGGCACCTGGACCCGACTATAAACTATCAGCTATCTCGGCTATCATAGAGAGACGTAGTAAAAGAGTCTAGTTTATGAAAAAGAAAATCCGGTTTTATTGGTCCAATGATATTATGCCCTATTGTATCCCCTAAAAAGATTATGCATAATAAAAAACATTGAATGAGGACCGGAGGAAGGAGGGTGAGATACGAAGGCGAAGGACGAAGCCGAGGTACGAGGTGGAGGATGTTTTGTTTCAATCTGTTGGAAGCAAAAATGGTGCCTTTGGCGATCCGGGCGGGTAGGTAGCTGGTGATACAACACTAGCTGGTACTCTCACATGTCCACCATTGGTCCCTACGTGTTAATTTACGATCTCGCCATGGATAAGTGGTTATTGCCATTTGTTCACATACTATAGAGTCTATGCTGCTAGAGCCGTAGAGGAGTCAAGCCTATGCATATCATGACTCTCTTTGCCGTGTGCCGCCTTGTTACACAGTTGGTTCTATGCCAATTAGTGCACAATTTGGAGTTTAAGCTAAACCTGTGGTGAAAGCCTACTTAGACTTGCTATGGGGTGCTACCTATTTTACCTGGGACTATGCTCCCTACTAGTAGGTAGACTTCTCCTTATTAAACTATGATAAAAGGAAAGAGGCACTTAGCTGAGCGACGAAAGCAGCAGTGAATAGGTAAAGCTACCAGGGTATGGGACAGCAAGAAGCTACAGCTGTCATCAATAAGATTGCATTTTCAGTTGAGCTATTACTCATCCGAGGCATCAAAGTGGAATTTCTATGTATATAGGGATTTACTTTCGTTTCCTTCGTGGCAGTAGGTCCAATGCCCTGCTCTCTAGAGGGCCGATCAAGTCGTGTGATTGAAAGCAATAGCGTCCCCGTCCAACAGCGCTGTAGGGGGCGTTCAACCTGAGAGTGTCATCCTGGGCTTGCTTCCTTCCTGGTTGTTGGTGGGCAGGTTGGATCCCATCCAAGGTAACAGGTTGGTGTAGGCCCAGGGTTATTTAACTGGTGGGAGTAGTAGTTGTGGTGGTACAGAGTAGTTTCAGGTAACATCCGTAGTCCCAGGTAACAGGTGGAAGGGCAGGAGTAGCCCCAGTAGGCCTCTGTAGTAGTCTCATTGAGTAGGCCGTGCGTGCCCATCCCCTGCCTGTATCCCTCCCTGTGAGTCTCTGTAGGCCCCTGGTGTTCTTTCTGTCTCGATCGGTAACCTTCCTAAAGCATTAATTCATTCATTCAAGCATTTGTCTGTCCGTAGTCCCGCCCCAGCTACAACTAACTATGTGTGCCATCAAGATCATAAATAAGTATATCTCCTATATTATTCACGTAGACTGAACTGATTCGACTTTCATTTTTATAACGTCCCGATAAGAGGTCACATCTCAAGTACCAATAGAGTTGAAATCTCCGGTCACAGTAAGCCGAGAGGAGGTGATTGAGGTGAGCTACCCATTTTTTCCCATTGACGATGAGGGAGCACATACCCACCGGAAGGATGATGCATGCAGGCCAATATTTGGTTCAATTGATCCGCACAGAGAAGAGGTGAGACCCAGGATGATGTTACTCGATGAGGTACGATCCGCTTGAGGTACAATGCTTTATGTACAATAAGGTTTCCCCAATCATTCCAGTTCGATGTTGATGGTTAGTGGCGTTGGCAATGGTGATCACTATTAACGATGGCAATGGCATTGGCAAGGGCGGAAAACGATACAACCTACGCGATTGAAAGCTGAACGATACGCTACACACATGGACCGCATTACAAGAACGAGGCATTACTTACGATGTAGTTGGGAAGGAAAGTGGCACCGGTTTGTGAATGATTGATTCCACACTTCTACACTTACACACATCTCCACAGGGTTAAGCCTAACGGGAGGCGCATTGACAGGATGTCGATAGTACATCAGTAACAGGAGGTCTCGATTCACTTGTTGAGCACCAGTCCGATAGCCCCAATCCGCCCGACGAAGGAAGCTTGGCGACAGGGCTAGTAAAACCCGTTATGCCACTAGAACCCGAGAGCTGGTCGAACTAAAGCAAGCCTTGACGAATCGAGATAGTGACTAACCTGACTAGGATGCATCAATCACATACCCATTGAGGAGCTTTGGACATGTTGAGTGGCATAGTAAATTGATATAGTAGTCAATGTTGAGGAGCTTAGTTAATCAATTTTGAGGAGTTGGAGGAAGAGCTGAAGCAGGAGTCTTCCCAAAAAGCAAGCCAACCAATCAATTTATTGAGGGAAGACACAAAATATAGATCTACAGTGCAGAGTATCTATAGAACTTGATTCTAGGGCCATTTTAGCTCCCTGGAAACTCTGATTTAAACCCGATATGATAAACTTCCAACTAATGGTTGAAAGTACATTTAGTGTTTTATTGAATATTTACATTTAATGACGTTCCTCTATGTTTGTAGATCGGAGCATTTGCTTTGAGGTTTAGCGCCTTCCTTGATGCTGCTATAACGTTTGGCAATAGGGTAGAGAGATACATTCCAAAAGGGGCTAGAGCCGGTAGGAAGGGGCCAGAGCCCGGGAGAGGGGGTATGTCAGTGAACAAATATGTGCTATGAACAGGTGCTACGAGCAATGAGGTGCTACACTGAAGTGCCACCATGATACATGCAAATATACGTTTTAACGTATATGATACTCGATCCCGTTAAATCCATAACCGAGAGAGAACCATAAACCCGGTATTTCAAACAGCTTTTGGCCTTTTCACTGCTAACAGAGGTGATAGATTGGGCCGGGTTCACAATCTAACTATCTAGAATCCGGATACGCCCACTTCTAAATCCCATATATCTGATCAAAGCATTATATGGATGGGAAAACTGACCTGACGCTACTGCTCTTTATATAAATAATATGATGTTATCACATTAATAATGATTCTATTTTTTTTCTACCTTAACAATCAATAGCGCAATCTACTTCCTTTCTAGCAGCGGTAAACCATAAGTTAATGCTTTTTCTCTTACATGGTTCTTCACCAAACAGATCTCTTTCTATCTGGATGGATTAATCCCAAGCAACAATGCTGGAAGGACCTACTCAACACACAACAGCGTCACTACATGGCATGCGGAGCAAAGATTGAAATCTTCATTCCCATACCCATCCGGAGAGGAGATAGGAGGCGAACAGAAAAGGTGCCCACACAAAGCAAGCTTAGAGCATATGAAAACACACATTGATCTTACTTATTACTCACACAAGATTAAATTCTTTAGATATGAGCGCACATGTTTCAGAGTACGAGCCAGTCGATCCAGTTGAACCAGCAGAACCAGCGGCATACCCTCCAAATTCTTCTGTTCGAGCATAACCAGTTGATTCAGAACTCGTAGCGTATCCAGCAGCTTATCCAATAGTTGATCCAGTCCTCGTAGCTTCCTTCACTCTGTTTTCTTTCGCGCACGGTTCCAGTCCCATTAGAATCTAGGTCCGTTCCATAGTCTGTTATGCCATCCCTTCGTCCAGTTCCATATCCATATATTCTGTTAGAGATCTAGTTCCAGAAGCAAGAGAAGCAAAGCCAGCAAAGATGATATTATATTCTCTAGTTCCAGATCCTCCAGCCGTTAATAATTAATAATTTTAGGGAGCCTACCTCGCAGCAAAGGAAGGAGCCTACCTCGCAGTTTAACCTGTTTATTGAGTTTACCATGTGAAGGCATGGGCATAGGCCTCATAGTAAAAGGCAGGGGTTGAATCATCATATGAACTCGTAGCAAAGGCATCCGAAGAAGCAGGGGCAGAGGAGCCTATTATTTTCTTTATGGGTCCGGGCCTCTCAATAGTGAAAAATCTGATCAGAGGAACTACTCAGAGTATAGCTACCGGAACATGACTCTCTTTGATGGCCACAACAGTCTCTCTCTTGTACGGCCACAGCCCCTTACAAAGTGTGTCCTACGGCCGCTGCAGTAGAGATTCATACCAATTCTACAGCCCCATTTACTATTATTATGAAGGACGGGCAGCCACTAATAATAAAGGTAGTGCTGGCCACAGGTTCTTCCATATGGAAATGACTCTAAAATCGGGGCGTAACTTTTACTTTATGACTGTCCAGCAGAGCACTTGCTTATGATTAATCTGGGTCCGGTGTCGCGCTTGCTAATGTATGATGGGTATCGGGCGTCCCGGACTATCTCTTACTATACTCTACATCAGCAGAGAAAGCATAAGAGGCAAAGATAGAGGCATAGGCTAGGTGTTGTTTTATCCGGAAGAGCCGCTGGGGTTTACCCAGTGAATTAGCCAGTTGACCAATAGGAGGCAGCATATCCATCGGTTCCATATGCAGATGTAGATTAAACAAGATAAACTGATTATTTGTCATGGCATCAACTTAACCCCGGACTGTATCTCAATCTCGATTTGCTGATGTTAGTGGTGTTGCTACTGAAACTGAGCGCGCTGTTTCCGCAATAGCTTTTGTGCTTGCTGCTACCTATACCTATCCTGCTTTTGACTGCCATTGCCCCGGTAAAATGGAACTGGATTCCATAATAGGCCCTGGGCTATAGGATATAAAATAGGCATCGGAACCGCTTCGCGGGCAACGAGGTCCAATACTGTAGGGCAGGATGCCTTCTCCGTAACTGCTGCATCAGTATGTGACCTATCATTTCGCCTGTGACCTCGCACACTATGGATCGTGGTAGGTAGGCCCTTATTGCCTAATAAAGTCCATTCGGTCCACATTGGTCATTAATTTCCCGGCTGGGTTCTGTTGGCTGTGGTAGGAATAAGCTGCCTGGAATCTTTTGTTTTGTCCATGCTGGCAAAGATAAGAGTGGAGGGCAGAAATACATAATTACATATATAATAGCAGCATTGTGGGCTAAAGCATAATTACATAAATAAAGAAATCATCAGCATTAGAAACTCGTCTTTTCCTGGAGCACAGAGAGGGGAATAGAAGAGAGAGGGTAATGGATCCCTAGAGATAGCGGTGTCTTGGACCTGCTCTAGATAGGGGAATAGACCTACTCTAGATAGGGGACAAGTCATTAGGCAAGTGATAGACTGGAGATTTTCTATGGAAATAGTGATACGCACAAGGAGAAGTGCCAGGGGAGCCAGTCGAAGGGGAGAAGGGGATATATCCTACTATCACCTGACTATCTATAACAGCCTGGTTGAGAGGGGGGGAAAGAAGGGTGATAATCTAACATTAGTTCTTGACGCCATCCGTTTCAATGTGGGCTGTTGAGAGAGAGAGAAGAAAGGCCAGGTAGTAAACGCACGATAGATATACCCATTCTCCATGGCTTTTTCTATCAATGCTGATAGGGCCCAATATGGTTCAGAAGTAGGATAGAACGTCCTTAAATTGCCTGAGAAGCGTAAAGCCTTTTAACCTTCCTTCCATCGGTACTATCTAGGGCAGCTCCAAGGCTGTTGGCCCTTTAAAGCGTGGCTATGTATAATAAGTTGCTCCGTTCCTCCGACGGAGATGACAGAGATCCAATTTACACTTGGCTTTTTATAGAGAACCACCCACCTACTAGCGCTTGGCAGTAGATAGAGAGATAATAGAAGGGAAGGCTGGCATCCACCCCCCCAAGGTTGGTTGGTTCACCTATCTGCCAGGTTGGGATGAGATACGAAAGTGCTTGCTCTCGACTACTCAGATATCTATAAGCTATGGAGATCACACAAGACACATATTGGAAAAGAAGGAAGGACCACTTCGTTCCTTTACGGGCACGCACTCGCCGCTGTGGGTGAGAATGAATGAGATTTATCGACCCCTGTCTTTATAGTTCGCTCTGTTAAAGCACTTGGTCACCACAGAGACCCTGCCTGCATTGAGAGTAAGTAAAGCGGAAACTTATAAGGTAAGCCCTTCAGAAAC
>Ga0233336_1000133_pt1 | contig 13252 bp, 11 predicted proteins | sample GEONDECOMP225_FD_183636 | JGI IMG/M metagenome (GOLD analysis project Ga0233336, IMG submission 183636) | Leaf litter microbial communities from Shasta-Trinity National Forest, California, United States - GEON-DECOMP-225 | ecosystem: Environmental > Terrestrial > Plant litter > Unclassified...
CAGACGGCTCTGAATTTATCGTGGAATTGGTAAGGAATTCTCAGCAACACCTCTCGTTGAACATCACTAGAAAGATCAGAAAGAGTTTCCATTGCTGGCAACGCAGCGGAACTCATAGCCTCCATTAACGCTGCTGCGGAACTCATAGCCTCCATTACTCTGCGGACCTCCCTGTCAAGCTACACAAAATGGAGGGCACTTACACGTTGAGTTTCACCTCAGCTTCAATGAAGTTGACTGAAACTGTGTTATGTATAAGTTTGGAAGTTGGGTGTTATTTTATAACGTACTGAAACTGTGTTATGTATAAGTTTGGAAGTTGGGTGTTATTTTATAACGTTGCAAGGTGTAACTGTGTTTTGTATAGGTTTGGAAGTTGGGTGTTATTTTATAACGTTGCAAGGTGTAAGTACGTCAATGTTTGAAGTATTAGCGGACAAACTGTGTCATGTATAAGTTTGGAAGTTGGGTGTTATTTTATAAGGTTGCAAGGTGTAATTACATGAATGCTTGAAGTATTAGCCGACAAACAGGGTTATGTATAAGTTTGGAAGTTGTTAGAAGTATTAGCCCACAACGATGGCCATTAAATATTATATTGCCTATTAGGCATTTTATTATTATTTTCTTAATGGAGTGGATAAGTACAAGTATTTTATACCCTATGGGAACGCAATGATGGCCATTTCGTTAAATTGGTTGTTAAACATTTTATTATTATTTTCTTAATTAAGTGAATAGATATTTTATACAATGTGACAATAAATTAATTCATGGTAAACCACTAAATCATGGTTAAACATACTAAATCACAAGAATTCATGATCTAACATGGTTATGTCATAGTCAAACATAATGAAAACCCTTAATACTATTTGTCATAAGTACTAAAACATGGAAATGTATTTTCGTATTATCTAAACAGGTTTTGAATTACACCCAAGTTTAATTTCTTATATTTGGGATTTCTCTATTTGAATTAAACTTTAAATAGGATTTAAATTATGCTCAAGTTTAATTTTCTATATTTGTGATTCTTCTATTAAATTAAATTTAAGACAATGTGAACCCAGCCTATCCTCAAGTAAATATTTACTTGATTTAAATTTTTGATATACTCCCTATATTAAAGTCACGTCTAGTTTATTGGTATTTCAAATTTATCTTTTTTGTTTTTGTTTTGTTTTAAACATAATGCTCAACTTTTTATAATGCAAAACTCTTGGTCTCCCCCCACTCCATTGAGAATTACCATTGTCACCCTAATGCTCAAATAAAGATGGCATATATAACAAATATTGAATTGTTATACCACGCAATACTCTAAGAGAACATTAAAATAATTGATGGAAATGTTTTGAAAACATTGGGTCTATTTGAGTTTTTCCAAATTACTAAAAAAAATTTTAAATTTTTTTTCCCAAATAATTTATTTTATATTATTTTGGGCAGATATCATTGGCATGGCAATGCTCTATGATTCCGCTGCAAGAATTTTGGTGTATTGAAAATTCAATCAAATTTGAAGGTAGGAATACAATTAAAGTTGGTTCTAAGTAGTAAGTAGGCAAAGATTCGAAATGGTTTCCTTCGGTATAAATTATTTGCTTTAAAGGCATGCATTTGTCTTCCTTACTCCCAAAGTGGACCAATGGGGTGTTATTTACCTCTGAAACTCGAAAATCAACAGATTATAGCAAAATTAGGATGGAATAAACTATTAAATGTAGAAGAGAGCTATACGTATGAGACACTAATAACATAATATGGTAGGAAAAGAGCGTCGGTATTATGGAAAACAATGTTCGTAGGCCTCTTGTGGCAGGGAGACCATTAAGTGGAGCAGATCTTCATTACAATAATTCTCAACAAAAATCTTTACAGTGTTGAAGCTCTTTAAATAGCTTCATCTATCTAAACCCCTAACTACTTCACATGGCAAAAATGCAACTTCCTAGTAGGCCTTAATTAATAGAGAGACCATTTTTACATTGATTGATGAACACTAACTTAATCAGCCATATTTCATAGATATGGCCTTGTACAGTGTGTGACAAACTCTTAGAGTATGGAGGGTTAGGGCATGAATTTAACATTCCCTCCCCCTTCAAAAGAATCATTGTCCTCAATGCCGAAGGTGTGGAAATCGCTCTAAAATGTGGGACGGTCTGCAAGTGGCATCTTCTTGCAGATTGTATCTCCATAAGATCAAAACTTCTTTCATTGTGGGCGTAGAAAAATGTCGTCTTCTAGAAGCTAGTACTGCAGCTAGCGAGATCCAAATGGATCCTCTGTTGTCGAGTTTTCGTAAAGTGGCATGTATTATACAATTACACCCACTACTCTTTTGAGGCAAGAGACATGGAAGATGGGGTGAATCTTAGAGTGGTCTAGAAGGGATAGATTGTGGTCCGCGTGTTCAGTGCGGTGGAGGATTTTTTAGGGTCAACATATCTTTGAGTGGGATTTTGATCGTGATGCGACCTAGTTGATCTCTTTTTCTAGGATTGGAGTTGAGGAAACACTTGATCCCCAGCTTCAAACGAGCGCTTGGAGATATGTTTATATTCTTGTTGCTTTATTCTATTCTGGTCCATAATCAGATTCTTTGTAAGCATGCAGAAATGCCATCTTTAGTGTGGAGTGTGGTGCATAATTCCTGAACCTCGGAGGTACTAGATGGATTGGAAATCAACGATAAGGGACTTTTACCGTACACTTTTTTTTATGGCGTCACCATGGCGGTACCATTATGAGTTGTATTAAACTACCATTTATCCATAGGGATTCATTTGTCCCATTAGTTTCGCATGTCCGACACAAAGTAGCGCAAGTGGTTTTTCATGCACTCATTGACTACTTTTATCATACTAGCTATTTGGGAGATATATGATGTGTTGATATTCAACTGACTGCCCGAGTCTTTAAACGACCCCTTCAAAAACACGTTGGCAAAAGGTGGCTCACTGTTAGAGACGACGGGAGTGGGCATGTTGGGGAGCTTGAAAATTTGATCGAAATGTTTTATGCCATCGGCGAGGATGTAAAATTTAGTGGTAAAGCATACAAGTGGGATTGCTTCTTCAGACAATATACCAACACCATAATGACTATTTTATGGCGTTCCTTAGGGATAGCCACAATGGGATCCATAGAGATGTCCATCCAGATATGGTTAGGAATAAGAAGTGGATGCAAAGCACCTAGCAGCCACACGGTTTCTTCCTTACGCCGTCCACGACTGTCACGGGATAGAATGAAGTTGTGGATACCCTTTTCCATGCCTTCCCAAATGGAGACTAATTTAATTATTTCACAAATTTTATGAAATCCAAAGTGAACTGCTATGGTTGTTGCATGTAATTAATCTATGATTCTTTGTTTCAATACCAAATCAGAGGTGAGATTTAGATGTGCTCCTTATTCTTCAAAATATTTTTGTTCCATGCATGCCTTCGAAGAGGGTTAGTGACTCCTTGAATAACGGTGATGAGATGCTTAACTGTGCCATGGGCCTACCACCCTTGTCGCAGTTCGTCGAGCAATCCTACGATTGGTAGGTATAATGCAAAAAGTGAACCCTCCTATTGGAATTTCTTAGACAAAGCATCAAATGGAATCACATTGTTGTGACCCTTTTCATATATGATTCCATAATTATAACCCAACATATTTGTGGCCCATTTATGTTTCTCATGCGAGGACAACCATTATTTGAGGAAATACTTGAGACTACGATGGTTCATCTTGATATAGAAATGTGGTGCAATCAAATATGATTGCCATGTCTCAATTACTTGAAGGATATCCATTAGTTCTTCCTCATATGAGAATTTTCTCAAGTTTTGACCAGATATACACCTACTAGTGAAGGCCAATGGGTGTTCTTCTTTTGATAATACTACTGCCATGTCATGAACCCACGAGGCATAGCCTTCTAATATGAATGCCTTGGTGAAACATAGCATGGGTAGCACATGCGTATTACACATGGGATCCTTTAGTATGGAGAAGAGATCCTTTGCTACCTCAATCTACTAGAGAGCATTTTTTTAGAAGTGCTGAAAAATAGCAGAAATATTGCCATAGTTTTCCACAAAATTGCGGTAGTATTAAATATTGGCCACGTATGGTTGGCTATTGAATATGGGTTGAATCTTGGTTGAATGATGGTTTCCTTTTGATTATTGGTTGATTGCGGTTGACTTGTGAATGTTGGTTGACTTGCGATTATTAGTTGACTAATGTTTTTGCTATGTGAAACATGGCTGACTATTGATATCACATATTAATATCCATAATTGTAAATTTATAAATTAATAATAGTTATAAATATTTATATAATAATTTCGAATTATAAACATATCAATTGGTCGACTAAAGTGCAAATGACTTTTGGATGACATTTCTCTATGGTTCACTGTTGATCATTAGTTGAATATGGAAGCTATGGTTGACTGTTGGATAATTATGCCAACCATGGCTTAATATAGTTGACTATTGGCTAACATTGTCAACCATGGTTGACTTTGGCGTTTACTAAGAATATATCGGTCCACTATTTGTTGGATTTTGACTTTGCTTTACTTTTGGATATTGGTTGGCTTTTAACTGTTCGTTGACAATCGAGGGACATGCTTTTACTATGTCAACCATGATTTACTATGTATGACCATGTTTGAGCATGGTTGGCTATTTATAAATAGTGGTTTTACCGTGGTTGATTATTGGTTCAATATGGTTTTTACTGTGTCTTACACGGTTGACTTTTTGTTTACCATGGTTCACTTTTTCCTCGCAATGGTTCACTTTTGTTTAACAATGGTTTGCCGAGGATTATCATTGGTTCAGTATTGCTTACTATTGACTGTGCGTTGAGGATAGATTGTTCGTTGAGTTTTTACTGCTCGTTGATTGTGGTTGACTTGTGAGTATTGGTTGAATAATGTTTTTTCCGTGTGAAACATGGTTGGAATTGAACAAAGGTTGGCTCTAAAATATTGTTAACCATTCCATAGGTATGGTGAATTTAAAAGAAGTTTAACCATATTAAGCCGTGATTGACCATTGTTTTGGCATGGGTGTATTTAGTTCATCGTGGTTAGATATGGTTGATTTTAGTTCATCGTGGTTACCTATGGTTGACTATGTTTGAATTTGGTTAACTATGGTTGGCTATGTTTAGCCATGGTTCTTGGCATCTCATTGTTGGCCATGGTTACCTTTGGTTCACCACGCTTGACTATAGTTGGTGTTATTTTACCATTCTTGAATTCAAAGAAACATGGTCAACTTTCATTAGCTACGAAAGACCATGTGAGACCATCGTTGACCATGGTTGACATAACGAGGAGAACCATTTCTGACCGTTGTTAAAATTTGGATTACAGTGTTTGGCCATGCTTAGACCATTTCCAACCATGGCCGATAAAGGGTTTGATACGATGATTGACTAACTTTGACCATATTAAACCATGGTTCATAAATGTTTTCACATGGTTGGCTTTAGGGAAGCGTGGTTAACTATAGTTGAATATGCTTGCATCATGGTAGAATGTGGTTTTATTTAAATTATGATTGGACGTTTTTTTTGCATGGTTGACTTTAAACTATGCTTCACCATACTAAACCATGATTGACTATTTTTAGGGTGCGGTTGACTTTAGTGCGTCATGCTTGACCATGGTCAACTACGTTTGACTTTACGATATCGTGGAAGATTAAGGTTGCGTCATGGTCAACCATGGCTGAATTTAGTAAACTATGGATGACTATGCTAAACCATTGTTGACTTTTCTTAAACCATGGTTGACTTTGTTGACATTGGTTAATCATGGTTAACTTTGGATAGCCATGGTTGAATTTTTCTAACCATGTTTGATTATGTTTGAGTTCATTAATGGTTGAGTTTCATGCAGCGTGATTAACTAATGGAGTGGTTGAATTTTCTACATCATGGTTCACTACAGTTTACTATGATCGATTTTAGCTAAGGATGGTTGACTATGGTTAACAGTGGTTGACTTACGTCCACCGTGGTTAACCATGCTCAAACTATTGATTAACATTGTATCTCCATGGTTGACTTCAATCCATAGTTTACTTTAAACCAAGTTTGACTACGCACCATGGTTGACCATCGTTTAGGAATTGTTGACTTTAAACTAAGCTCAACTATATTAAACCATGGCTGGCCATTGCTTAGGTATAGCTGAGTTTAGTGCATCGTGGTAGACTACGGTTTCATCGTGGTAGACAATGGTTGATTTTAAACCACGATTTACCATTCTTTCTGCATGGTTGAATTTAAACCATGTTTAATCATATTAAACTATTGTTGGCTTTAGCGCATCATGCTTAGCTTTGGTTCACTTTGGTGCATGGTCGTGGATTATGGTTGTATCATGGTCGACCATCGATGAATTCAGTTATGTATGATTGTATCATGGTTGTATTTTAGTTAACCGTGGTCGACTAAGTTTAACAATGGTTGGCCACATCACACCGTTGGCCATGGTCGACTTTGTTTACATTGGTTAATCATCCTTGAATTTCTCTTGCCATGGCTGAGTGAGTTTAACGTTGGGAATGGTTGACTTTAGTGTAGAATGCTTCACTATGGGAGTGATTGATGTTTTAAGACCATGCTTCGGTACGATTTACTAAGGTCGACTTTACTTAACCATTGTCGACTATGGTTGCTCAGTGGTTGACGTTGGTTGACTATGGCTGCATCATGGTTTGCTATGGTTGACTTTAGTTAACCATGGTTAACTACGTTGATACATGGTTTACCACATCCCATTGTTGGCTATGGTAGATTTAGGTATACTATGCTTAACTTTGGTTAACCATGCCCAACCTATGGTTGACCAGTGTGTGGGCATGGTTGGCTTTAATCACGAAGGTTGAATTTGAACCACGACGGACCATTGTCCAAGACTTGACAAACTTAAACTAAGTTTAACTACATAAAACAATGGTTGACCATTGTTTAGGAATTGTTCACTTAAGTGCATCATTGTTCTCTATGGTTGACGTTAATACATCGTGGTTGTCTATGGCCCACTACGTTGGAACCACAATTAAATACGGTCGACTTTGGTTAACCATGGTAGACGATGTCTAACAATGGTTGATGACATATCGTCATTGACCATGGTAAATCTTGATCATGGTGGACCATGGTTGACCCTAATTGGTTGAACTTTGTTGTCCGCTGTTGATTATGGTTGACCATGGCTGAATTTGGTTGACGATAGTTGATAATGGTTGTTTATGGGTAAAGCACCTACCAAGCATCTTTAACTTTAGCCGGGCATATTTGGCCATGGTTGATTTGATTTACCATAGTATAATTATTTGATTATTATTTACAAATCTTATGAAACTTAATTAATTATTAGTATTATTATATTAATACGATTAATGGTAAGTATTACTTTCAATTTACTATTAATTTAATTAATGGTAAATAATACCTCTGCATTCACGTTATTACATTATTATTAATCCATTTACATTATTAATGAAAAACTATTATCTTTACTGTACTAGAGAAGTGTTTTGAAGAAGTGGGTTGCGTCGGTAAAATCTTAGCTGGGATACTTATGTTCCTCCTACTTTATGTTGATGGTATTGTTATTATGGCAAGGTTTCCTTCTTGTCTCGATCAGAAATTAAGAACTCTTAAAGATTTTTTCCGTAACATGGGTATGACTGTTAACATTGACAAGAAAAAAATAATGATTATACAATCTAAGAAATAAACCTATGCAAATTTTATTTATGATAATAGAAATCTAGAGGAAATGAATTCTTACAACTATCTCGGAATTTATACTTGTCACAACCTCAATTCCAACTGTAGCGTTGAGAACATGATTAATGGAGGGTGGAAAGCTTATTTTGGTCTTGAAAATAACTGTAAATCAGTAAATCTGGTCATGTGGGATAAAAAGAATTTCCTCTTTGAAACTCTTGTCATCCTCGTTATCTGGTATGGTTGGGAAGAATTGGGGTGGAACATTTCTAGAGAGTCTTAGAGGAATATTGAGCAAATCCATAACAGGTTTATCACTTATAACCTAAAAATTAAAACCAATACACCTTATCCTATTCTCCTCATATAAGTGCGTCTTTCCCTCGTCGACATCATGGCTATGACTAGGTACCTGATGTACAAGCATAAGATAAATAACATGGGAAACGAGAGAATTCCTAAAATTTGTTTAAACTCAACTCAAGACAAACTACTCCTCAAGCGGTGTTGGTGTAAATATACCACATGGCTTGGTTAAACCATTGGGGCATTGATGAAAACGACATTTTGCAGAACATTGATAATGTCAAAACTATTAATACTTCTAAGTTTAAAGAGAAATTATGGCGCGAGGAAAATTTAGCGGTTAAGAGAAAGTTAGGATACTAAAAGGAGGTCATTAATCCTACCTTGAAATATCGAAAGTATCTCTCGGTAGTAACTATCTCACCGAAGAAAATTAATATAGCCAATATTAGAACGAACTCTCATGAACTCCATAGCGAAAGAGGGTGTTGGTCTATTCCTGAAACTCCATGGGAGGAAAGGGTTCGCCATCTGTGTGAGTCTATGAGCGTTGAGGATGAAAAACACTTTCTCTTAGAGGTTGTTGCTTACACCCACATTAAATCTCGGTTTCATAGTATTTTCTACAATACAAACCTTTATAACCTCCTAACTTTCCAAAACTATAGTGAGCTTGGAAAGCTCCTTGGCAAGCTTTTTGAGCACAGGAACAAGATTTTAAACTAAATCGAGTATTGTCCTTCTTAAGGTCCGATAGAGCGAAGTTGGTCTCAGTGGGCGTTAATCATCTTCATCATCACTATTAATTAAGTTAATATTATTAATTTAAATTAATCAACATTAATTAATCCATGTACATATTCGTTTTGATTTCTCTTTGTTGTATAATTACATTATACAACTTAATTCAAGCTAATTTAATTATACATCCACGTACACGGTAATAATTAATGACAAATATTACTTTGAAATAATTCTTCATAATTAAAACCTTTTCCAAAACGATAAAGGAAACATTTACGATAAATTAATTAATTAATTTCTATACTTCTTTTAATTGTACACTTCATTTAAAATTTGCATTAAATATTTTAATTTTAAAACATAGACTTAATCTTCATTAACCATTCAATAACATATAATGAAACAAATTTATTTCGATTATTTCAAGTATATTTCAAAATAATTTTATTATATAGCTTGATTTGAGAAATTAAATAGAAATAAAAAAACACAAGTTATTTTATTAGTATTATATCTAAAATATATGAGTGTACCTAAGGGTTAAGAACATGTGTTCGAAGAAGGGTAGGGGTATAGGTGAAGTCTAAATATTCTACCTTTTAACCTTTTCTTCCGAGTATATTTTTAGCCTTATTTTGTTCGATCCCGGTTGGAAATCTGAGGAAAAAAAAATTATATTCACATATACTAACAAATAAAATTGCACAATTTGGGTGCGATCACGGTGGTCGAGAGTGCTTAATCTATTAATGAATTCAAAAACAAAGTTTGAGCACTTCCAAATTTGGATTTTCCCAAAAACAGTTATCGGATTCTCAACAAAACCCACCATAATGTCCAAAATGTAGCTTAAATAGACTACTCCGCAGGGTATGTAAACCTATGTATGCTTCAGTAATTAAATTCATGCGTAGAGGGGGACCCTTGTCCCACAAACAAGGGGTTCTCCGACACCAAATTGGTGTCTCGGTGACCTTAAAAATATATTATTATTATTATATTGACTAATTTTTAAAAGATTCGTTTATACAATTCTAAAAGCCATAAAACACCAAACGTTTGCAATAAATCGTAACTAATCTATACATTTTTAAAGATTTGGTACTTTTGCACTTCATTGTTTATACTCACTAGGAGTTTGGTGAACAAGAGGCCTCCACAAATGTTTGTTTTCTATTATACACTTGTGGAAGCCATGGAACACCGAGCCTTTGCAATAGGTATCTATGACATTCGTCCTTGCTACTAGATTCATGTAACTAAATCAAAAATGTAAGTTTTTCTTGCCAAAGATCTCAGGGCCAAGGACTTTCCAGAAGACTGTGTAAGTATTACTTACCTATTTCCTAAGTTGTAATTTTGAAAAGAGTAGACTTGGGAAACTGAAGACGGTTACGCAATTAAATGAAACGACAAATGAATCCACCCGGGCAAAGAAAAATGGCTAGAAAATCCATGAAATTTATGAGAAGTTACATCATGGCGCCTGTGACACTTGATGAGAAGTAAAAGGTTCGGTCGATGGACTAAAATTATTGGGTGTCGTCCTAAGATGTGGTCAACCGTAAGTAAGGGTGGTTATTTTCCGCAAGAAAATAGTGAACTCCTATGGCTATCCTTTAGCATAATATATATCAATGACTATATCTATATATAAATATGAAAAGATGTCAAAAATACTTTTGTTTCTTTATGTATGTAAAAGAGATATGAACATATAATATATGTCAAACTATATGAATTATTGATAAATTCTTTAGATAAATAATTTGAATCCACTTATGGTTAAAAGGGCACATATAAAATAATTGATTATCTTCTCAAACCAAATTGTTTCATCAAGAGTTGGCGTATGAGGGCGAAAGGCTGCTTAGGGAGAGTCGAGCCTCGTATGGTAAAAGAAAACCACGAGACATGATTTAGGAGGCCTTCTAATTCTTTTAACGACTTTGTCCCCGTCTCCTTGAACATTATAGGGATGCGATCCTTGTTACGAGGATCTTGTTTTCGTTTCCTTCGTGAACAGTATGTTTGCAGTCGTGGAGTGGGGATATTGTCTTCCATTTTTCCTCGAGGGGTTTCTCTTTAAGTAGGGATGAGACCTTTTTTCAGGGGGGGCATCTCCCTTGATGGGGATGGGAGTAAGTGGAAGGGTGCTTCCATACCAAGAGAAGGTATGTATGTTCTTGTGGTCCGCATTGCTTTGTTTTGTTGTGAAATCGTAGGGTGTCTCCATAAAACCCGGCCCATGCATTTTCTTCATTTGTTTTACTCTTATTGTTGTAGGGCCTCATATGCCTTTGATTTCTTTATAGTTTTGTAAATGATATCATTTTGAGAAAAGATATCGGCGATCTCTGCCATTTTTCTCTTGCTTATAATTTTCTTTTATGAGTAGGTTTCAAGAAGAGAAATGAGTGTTCCCATAAAAAACGTTTTGATTCTTACATGATTCCGTCTGGAGCAGATACGAGTTCTCTGCCTTTTTTATTCAGATATTCTCAATGAAGTCGTTTGAAACAGAGAAATGAGCATTCTATGCTTTCTTTATAGATTCTGAGTTTCAATAGAGACAGTCCTTCTCTGCATGTTTATTTTAATTCTCTAAATGATTCTTGCAACGTAGAGAAGGTCATTCTTGGTCCTCTATTTTCATTTAAAAGAATTATGGCTGATTTCATTTGTAGCAAAGAGAGGGGTGTGCCTACCCTTTTGCTTTGTATTACAAGTTTTAAATGTTTTCTTTGCAATAAATTGATCCATGGGTTGAATAATCTATGGCTTTTGTTGTTTAGGTCTTAATTTAATTACATGGGAGGACTCCTTATGAAGCAGCGACTCCCTCTATCTGTCGTAGGTACTACCTACATGATCGCTGTGAATTTTACGGTGTGCATAAGGAATGTGTCTCATTATCGAAAATAAAATAGAATTTGAAAGATAAGCCTACCATCTCAAGGAAAACATGGAAGGAAAGGAGTCTTGAATGTTGATATGAAATATTCTACGTTGGAATTTTGTTTAAATTATCGCTTAGTCTTGGTTACCACTATCTATAGGGTGGCCAGTATGTTTATCAGTTGTTGTGACTTTTCACATACAATCTTTTCACTATGTCTTTTCCATTTTATTCCTTAGAAATATGTCGTCTTCCTTGAGGTCATTGCTATTACTTCTAATACATGAAGCAATCAAGAAAAACAGTAATCAAAATGGATAGAGAAACCAACCCAATCTATATCCATGACATTGGAAGAGTCTCATGGGGGGTTGTATAAAGTCCATTCTCCTTTTCATTGCAGTAACAACGCATGCTCGTCATTGAATTAGAAACACGTACAAAATTCTAGGAACATGCACCATACCATTTTAAATAGCTTTGCACCCCCTCATCGAACCCCCATACAATATGCGCCACATATATTGAAATTCCACGTCCTTAAATGTGAAACAATGCACACTTATTTGGAATGTGTCCATTTTGAACATGTGTGGATCTTAAGAATGTGCGTGCATTCCTAGCATGGGTGAACTAGGAATATGTGTGCCTTATTTTGTCTATAAAAGAGACAACGGAATCGCTAATATTTTATTTGACCCTCCCAAGGCCGATGTCTATTATCTGGAATTCAATAAACATGAGAACATTATACTTTTAAAATTACGACTTTCAAAATTTTCACATTTTAGAAATTTTCATATTTTTGAAAAAAAATATTATTAATGTTGAGTTGCAGTTCTTATTCCTCATAGATGTTGAAAAACCTTGAACGAAATGAAAAAAAAAAAACCAAAACCCCCACAAGACCCAAAGTAACACTAAAATAAATCAAAAGTTTAGGATCTAAGCATAGAAACATAATTGGCAAAATTACGAACTTCCATTATCTATTCCCATGGCCAATTATTTTATATATCTTATACAACCGAGATGAGAGGGCTTTATTAAAGTGGAATTAGTACTGGTTAAGTGGTTTTTTTTAATATAACCAAACAATCAACTGTTGTGTTGCTCATTCACCCTCTTACCAACTCGCCACTTGATTAGAGAAAGATGTACCTTTGAATGGATTGGTGCCAATTTAACCATGGAAAGACAATGTTGTTTCCATACAAAGCCAGTGATTAATATGGTTATCGAATCAAAATTTATTATATAATATTAATATATTTGAAAAATGGAAATACACTAGTAACGTATCCTAAAACTAACAATATCATAACATTGGATACTAACTAAAACAATATGTTTATACATAATGTATTTAATGCATAGCCACCACTTCTATTAAATATTTATTTATCTCTTGACTTCTCAACCATGCAACCCCTTTCATTATTCTCACAAATATAAAAATATAAAATATCATTCTAATAACATTAAAAATATTAAAATTACATTTTTATTTTATTTTTATAAATATGTGTTATTTGAGATTG
>Ga0233336_1000135_pt1 | contig 13211 bp, 4 predicted proteins | sample GEONDECOMP225_FD_183636 | JGI IMG/M metagenome (GOLD analysis project Ga0233336, IMG submission 183636) | Leaf litter microbial communities from Shasta-Trinity National Forest, California, United States - GEON-DECOMP-225 | ecosystem: Environmental > Terrestrial > Plant litter > Unclassified...
CCGTCCCATTATTTAGTGAGCTGGAGCGCAGCCATCTCATCCACTGAACGGAGAGTCGAAACACTAAAGGATATCCCAGAATTTGTGTGTGTAGGCAACTACAATATCTAGTGCACGCATTATTCTGCAAAAGGACCGGAAAAGAAACGCGGCGGCATAGTAACCACGGGACCGGAGAAATACGATGTACGGGATCCTCATAGTAGGCTGGACCTAAATCCAGCCGATAGAGGACAGCCTTTAGAATAAAGAAGCAACAGGTTGGGTGGGAAAGAGAACGCGTAGCGTTTCGGGAATCACCAGAGAATTTGTGGAGGAAAGATGATTCTATAGTGAATTACGGCAACTACTTACTATCTATCTATAGTAAGTAAGTGAGTGAGTGAGTAAAGAGTCCTTCCCCTGTCGGGAAAGAGCGTAGCACCTTTATATATGTGAAAACACAAACACAATTACCGCTCGATACAAAGGAGCACACAGTAAGTAAGCCACAGAGCCGAGAAACACTGGTTCATATTGACGACTGGTTGTTCATATTGACTCCCCCAGTTGTTATAGAGCCGACCGCATCACGCCCCGCATTAGGAACGATACCGCGATCACACTGATTCCCTTTTGTGCGACGATACACAGGAAGGAGAGATACCATCATCGCCGTAGATCTTTGCCGAGAGCTGCTATTTATGCTGTCGATGCACTCAATACAGGTTGGTTGGAATGCCCGATCTTGGCTTTTATACTAGGGCTGGGTACTTTACCTAAGACTATAATTAAGTAAGAAAGCAAGTCTTTACTCCACGGAACTAAATTGCATGGACTGATATAGTCTTTTAAGGCTGCTAATTCCCATGGAACTAAGTGCATAGACTAAGCTCTTTAATTTCTCTTACTTCCAAATATTGGAGGTCCGGGGAAAATCTCAATCATCGGGACATTAAATAAGTTATATACTTCTTACTGAACTATGCCTTTCATTACAACTTATCCATGCATTACCTGGTGCAACAAACAATATGAAGTTGAGTTGGATGTGTCCCCCTCAAGTGAATAAATTGGCCAGTCTCTTTGCTAAGGTAAGGTTTAGTGCAACTCTTCCACAGAAGAAACTAGATTTATCAAGGTCATTGCTCAGAGAACCCATATCACCCTGGGTCTTCAACACAGACTGATAAATTAGGCCTACCTGGGTCTGCAGTCTATAGTGCATATGTTTCCTAAGACTTTTGAGACTCGCGCCATCTATACGTCCTTGCCATTACGATGTTATATGAAATCCATCTCTTCTCTAATAAATAAATAACAATACATCCGCGCTAAGTGAGTAGTAGTCTGTAGAGCCAGTCTCTCTGCTGAGCCGTATAGGCCCATCCATCACTCTGCCCTTGCCGTGAAAACCTTGTCCATACAGTTTCTAATTAGTGCAACAACTTGTAGTTCAATTCAATCTGGCTCCGTTAGTGGCAATTAAAAGAGATAAATTAGCTTTGGCACTTGAAAAGCTTGCCTTTATCTTGCCGTAGTGCAGAACCATAGAAAAGAATTGATATATGTCGCATATCTACGTTGCACTTTACTCTCTTATATACTAAGATAAAGAATCTATATCTAGTGTAGTTCAACTTGTTGCTCTCTTAGCTTTAGCTAAGCAGGCAGTTCATTAGTGCCTGATACCCGGTCGCTTATACCCTGTAGCTGATTGGGAGACCATCATAGTAGTCAATGCCTATGGGAAACTCTAATCCGCTAGGCTATTCCGCTAATCTACAATGAGAATGGGAAAGGTCCAGTGACCCAATGGGAGGAATCAGCTACGTGATACTCTTTCTATCATTATTGATATACATATGATGATTGCATATCTCCGTTTCAATTTGAATTGTAATTTGTAAATGGATAGATAGAATAATTGCCCAGGAGGTATAATAGGTGCCCCTCGTTGGTTGACTAGACTTAAGGTACCGCCCTACAAACTCTGATTTTAAGGACGAGCTGGAGCCTACACGATGAAAGTAAGTTGGTGGCACAGAACCACCAAATATTGGATCCTTGGAACTGCTTGGATTTTGTTAATACTTCACATCACCAAACTTAGTTATTGGACCGGCTTGTTTAGGCACTTAAGTCATATTTAGTTGAAAGCCTACCTTCCCCTTTACTCACGTGCATGCTATTCACCTGTTTTATAGACTTTTTATGTGCCTAGAACCATGACAAACGAGGACCCGGAGGGACTCACCTGATGAGGTACGAGGTCGAAGGTTTCCTTTATTAAACACGCGGTTAGGGACGTTTTCAATTTCACTCCTGACCTCTCAGCTGAAGTGCATAAGTAGTTCTTATTATAGCTTCTTTGCATAGCACCACTGGCCGAGAGAAAGAAGTTGTGAAGAAAAGTAGTAAGTATTCAATAATTTTTTGAAGTGTATGTTGTGAAGTGATGTAGTGAAGAAGGAAAGACTTTTGGGGAATACTTGCCCCATATTTTCTTTATCACTACCACCCCCATTATGATTGCTGATGAAGGTACCGCAGGAATAAGGTAACGCAACAAACAACACTGCAGGACAGACACTTAAAATACCCCTAGATGATTCTCCCGCTACAGGCGATTTCCCCTGGTGATTACCCCCGCTTAAATTGGACAGAAGCTTAGTGGTAGGCTCAACCATTTTTTTAGCTATTTCCATTACGTTACCAAAGTCGGGTGCACAATCAATTAGGGCATTCACACTGAACGTTATCCCACCTTCCATTAATTAATTACGTCCAGTTTCTTTATCCGTTCTACGCTAAACTCTAGCTTACATAAATCATATAAAGAAGTTCGGTTCCTCCAACTCACATTCGTTATAGCTCATGATTTCAAGGAATAATTTCAATAATAATAACTAAAATCACTCATAGCTACTCGCCCTTCCAGCAGATCCAGCTTAACTAGCCAGCCTAAAGCGCCACCCAAGCCAGCATTCTAACTAGTTCCCGTTCGAGAGCTTCTAATAGCAGATCCGGCAGCTTAAGAAGCAAGAAAAAAGCCAGGTACTAGTGATCGGGATAAAGCAGTATAAGAAGCAGTTTATATGGTTGATTCAGTAGACCTAACAGCATATAATGTATATGAAAAGGATTAGGAACAACACTTAGCGATTCGTAGCAAGAAATAAAGGGCGGGGGCAAAGGCTACAAGTATAACGTAGACAGAGGCAACAAAGAAAGAGGCAGGCGCAAGTGACCCTTAAGACTACAGATGCGGCTCTCTTTGGACCAGGCTCCATAGGTATAAATTGAATGGCACTCCCTTCCGTTCTTTATAAGCTTCTCTTTACTACTTACTAAGGGCTTTGGGGTAGTGATACCAATAAATATAAGGATATCTCTATGGGTGGGAATACATATGGCAGAGCGTCTAGTAGGAATAAACAAAGGTAGATAGACGTAGTTAAGTAGAAGCAGATCGAGATTTATACCCTAAATCTAAGCCACCAGCATTATGTATAGGTGCATTTGACCTAGTTGATCCAATCGAAGCTATTGATCTTGTTGATATACCGGCATCTTATACAATTCCATTTCGAGATTCATAGCTTCGCCCAGTTCCAGCTTTCCCACCACTACTACCTCGCCCAGCGTACCTTCCAGCTCGATAAGAAGTAGCAGCAATTCCAGATGGAGTGCTATAGTTATAATTCCGCTAAATATCCTTGCCAATCGCAGATATAGTTGTTTCGTATTCCCCAGGTACAGGGGCGGGATAAGCAAATCCAATTGTAGTTTCACCCATGGCAGAGCCTATTTAGAAACCAGTTTACCCCTCGCATCAAGAGCAAAGGGGGCATTCCGAGCATCTGAGTAAGCATCCTTGCCAATTATATACCAATATTGAATTTAAGGAGCAGGAACATATCCAGTTGGAGAACCCTCTGGGTCATGTGTATCACTCGGCTCTGTCACTCTAATCCCCGTAGGCCAGCTACCTGTTAAACCACATTGATGAACAGAGGTAATTGGTATAATGAAAGCTCCAGTGCTAATTTCAGTCCATCTAGCCTCAATTGAAGCAGTTTACCCTTAACTTATTAATAGTGTGGTTTAACCTGTAGTTTTAGATTGAGATGCAGTTCCACCGGCAGCATAAGATGCAGAGCTAGTAGCAGCCAAGCTAGTAAAGGTAACAAAGCCCGCTAAAGATTGATATTCTACCCCAAAAGAGATTATTTACAGTGCGACGCCTCGGAGACGGACCATCTAATACGCAACGTGTCGGACCAAACACGGCACCAGACTATAAAAAATGCAATGCCCATTAGACACCAATCATTATAAAACACGCACCGGGGTGACCATCATGAGACCAAAAATGCTATGCTGACCAATCACAGTTTACCCTGAATCAGTGAATGTGCCCATTCCACTTCCTATGCCTCCCCTGGTTCGAGTGGATTCAGTTTACCTATAAGCACAGTAAAAGTCCAAGGGTGGGTCGGATAAAACGGTAGATCAGTAACACGGAGAACGAGACCTTGTCATAATATCACTGGGGCTCACTTGATATCACTAGGCTAACCTGACTGGTAGATACCATGTGATAAGATAGATTTTATCCCACATACTTACCCGCATACTTAATATAATAATTGCCGAGAACTAGTTAATTATATTATATCAAACATAGTGCGAATGGATGGCTAATAGATCGGATAGCCCCTGTGGATGGTTTCGATTGCTATTAATTACATAGCATAGATCAGACTAAATCAGACATAGTGCGGATAGATGACTAAAGAATTTATTGGAGAGCTCATGGATAGGCGTTAGATGACTTACGTGTATGAAGAGAGACAAACATAGGTTGATAAATGGGTCAGACTCGGTTGCACTACTATAGCATGGATAGCTCACTTGCGAGCCGTCCCTGAACCTCGAGCCCATATAAGTGACCATATAAGTGAGACTTTTTTGGCCAGCAGAAGATACCAAACCATCATAAGTATTTTCGAGGATACAAGCATAAATGATAAGGAGATGGAGCAAGGTCAACAGGGCGGGAGGCCGTTGAGCTCTGAGCGAGCCGCCCTGAGACCGATTCCTTTAGCTGTGGGTGGGTTGCAACATATAAATTGCATTTCCTGCTGTTGCGACAGGATATATTGGTATGTCCAGTTGTGATCCCTTGAATGTTGGGTAGCGTCCATCATGCACATCTCAATTTCTTTTTAATCAAAGGTTGTTTGAAAGCCAGTTTACCTTGAGAATCTATAAGCATGAGTCTCCAAGCCATAAATTGGCAGTTTTATATCTCGTTTCTGTTTACTCGGGTGTGAAAAACCCAGGCAAGAATGGGACATTGCACAAGGAAGGTCAATCGAAGAGTAGGTATCCCGCCATAATCCATTGAAGTTGATCCACCAAAATAAGTAGCAAAGGAGCAAGGGAACAGGGGTATGCACCAAAAGGCTTCACACCGGGATATACGTTGGGTAGAAAAAGGAAAGCCAGGGCAAGAAGGGATGCTAGTAATAGAGCTGAAAGGTATGCTAGACTAGGTGACGGATTTGCGGGATACACCGGTTCGACTTCACCGGATCCTGGTGCTACTCCTAACTATGCCTCTGCAATATCATTTGTGGATATCGGGCCAAAAACTCCATAAACTGCCTTTGCCTCTTCCTATGATGCGCTTTTACCATTCTAGCTACCTTTGCTTCCGTCTCTATCTCTGCTTCGGGTGCCGGGTCACCTGGGTATGAAACTCATAGGGGTGCCTGCTACTCCCTTTATTGCAGGCTCTGTATATGAGTCAACGGGTTAAACTGAAACTATTGCTTTTGGATCTGCTTTAACAGGAACTGCCCCTATCACCGGAATGGATGCTAGGCGGGCTACCCCTGTCTGTCTCTGGTGCTTTGACTCGCGGATCAACAAATTCTTCTATTGGTTCAAATGCAACGTGTGCTGTTGCCAACTATGCTGCTTTCTATGCACCTTTCTTCCCTAGCTCTCCAACTCCTGGCTTCGCTCGCTGCCAGTTAAACAGTAGCTGCCTTTGCTCCCTTTGCTGCTGATGGGTAAAAAAGGTAAACTACTATTTCTTTATCTGGTGCTAGTGAAATAGAATATAGATATGGAACTAGATAAAGAACTAAACAATCTTTTTAATATATAATTATATCAATTTATAACCAAAGCACAGCTACTATTGATATGGATATAAAACAGAATATATACCTATATAGTACCTTACCTTCTAATGACTAATTATAAAGGAGGTATTCCTGGGTTCTCGGTTCTCATGCGAGTAGTATGTCTTCGAGCAGTAGCCCTCAAAGGCAAATGCGTGGAAAGACATATTACGTCTATATATGGATACGGGATCAAAAGAAACGGCCTTTAGGTAGGTACTCGACCTATCAATTAGGAGGTTGCATTGATCGCACTCGACCTTTTCATTAGTGGGTCTTCTACTATCGACTGTGACACATTGCTCCGGGAGATAAACTTAGAGTTTGTAGCACCCTGGGACTTAATTTAATCATTGGTAGGTTGCCTTGCACTCGGAAGATGACATTTCATCATTGGCCACTTTGCTGAGTGGTTTCCCCTGTGTTCGATGGTAAAACCTTTTTGATTTACATAGTGGAATTTGTGTCGTACTTTGTTTTTCATTTTCATCATTGCTCTCTTTCCTATCCTTTTTGTCGAGCGGCTCTCATACCTCGCACCTCACCTCTGTCAGCAACTTTCATTATATTTTCTTTATTGGTATTTTTCATGTGCCATGTGCTAGTTTAATCTGGTGCATTCGATAGACGTACTCAGTGGTGTGTTCTATCAATATTTGCCCAAGACCTTCAAATAATATCATGTTCTTGATACTTGCTCATGTTGGTTGATGGGGTTAATAATTAATACCCTCCTTCCAGCAGATTTATTCCTATTTACATTGACTCATTTGCTCTATATGATGTTAGTGCAATCAAGCAAGAAGGACCACCCATCGAACCACACACAAATACTCGTGCCTCAATAAACGTGGTGCTATCCTTACGAATAATTTGATTTGCTTTATTAGACGTAAATAGACTGTCAAAAAATAACACACCCAACCCAACGGGCACTATGATTGTTTCTGGCACTATGAGAATTCTTTACTGGCTCTATTATGCGTGGTTTACCCTTGACCCGGCGTTCGACCCAGCGTTCGGCACTATAGCGAGTTGCGCCCTCCTTTTCGGGTGAATTACCCCGGTGGGTTATTAATATGATCCTATCCTGGTGATGAATCTTTCACGGAGAAGCGACTCCGTACCTCTGATCCGAATAACTGAATCATTTTCCTGGTGCCACAAATCATTTACCCATAGGTTCCGCTAATCGCGCACACGAGAGCCCTTCCTTGCTTTAAAAGGTCGCACACGCACATGGGAGTACTTTCGCACCACCATAGATCAAATTCCCGCCTGCCCTAAGCCCGCTCGGATTATTCATTTTTCGTTATCAGAAACTCTGTTGCGGTAACGTAGTAAATGGGTCACAGAATCTCCTCGGCCTACCAGCTGGAAAAGCAGGGTTATCTAAGGAAATGGGTTACCGAAGAAAGGCTGCCGTATCCTCTCCCCCCTCTACACCCTAGAATAGTTGATAGTTGAGGTTGGGTTGCACCGATATTAGGGAATTAAGAAATGCAATTTGTCTTCCACAGAATTCGGACATTGCCACCGATTCAGCAGATCAAAGGGAAGCGGAGCAGAGGAGTTTGAAGTGACTCATAAATAGCGCCGGGTGGGAAAGCTACACTTTATAAGGTTACGCCCCATGGCCTGTTGTCGAAGCATACATTTACAGTAGACATTGGGCATCATTGTAGGTAGCACGTGTGTGGCTTATATTCCAAAGGGATATAACCATCCAGGCACCAGAGAAAGGGGTATGGGATCTCCCTTTTCTTCTTTGGTCGAGTGCCATCTCTATCTCCCGGCTATTCCCCTAAGTTTCTTCCTTCAATCGTCCATCCCCGGTCAAAAACTTGCTTCTGGGAGTCCCGCTTCTCAAAATGCTCCTGGGAGTACCTATTCAAACTATGCTTGCTTCTGATGAGTTAGTTGGCATAGTGGCACACATGCTGAGGCACATTATTATTCTTTTTTTATTGCATGGGCCATCCCTTCTCTTAAGGGGCTTGTTGAGCATGGATTGATCACTCATGGAGTTCACATTTGCTTGGTCTCATTTAACACCTATGGAGATATTGCATTGGGGCTAGCACCCATGTTCATGGCATTGTGGTTGGAGCATAATAACTAGAATAACTACAGATAAGTGTGCACCTTTTCCATTGTCACCAGGTATCCATAGCTAGCTCTCTCTAGTACTATAGCTGACTACTAGCTCTACTCTGCTGCTGTAACTGGGTGGTCTCCATGCGAGCTCTTCTAGTAACTAGGTTGTAGTACAGGTTATGCAAATCCAAGTGTAGCAGCTCTGGCATAAGCACCTGCAACTAGTAGCGGCTTTAGGCAGATTCCACGTATCCATGCCGACATCATATAGTAACGGGTATAGTGGGAAGATCCAAGTGTAAACTGGATATGGCTAGCCCAAAGGCAAACGTAGGGAGCCATGCGAGTCCAAGGCCAATGTATTCCCAGCTGGTCTAATAGGTGAACACATATTTATGCCTTAATCATATATTAAGATGTTGTGTAGTAGGTCCGGTAGAGCTGGCAACATCGTATATGAACCAATTTAGAGATACAAGTACAGACTAGGTTACCAAGCGGAGTAGTCTCTTAGCCCAGAGCTGCTCTGGCAACGGCACCAGGCAGGCCTTAATGTAATCGTATCAGCAGGTGTTGGTTCATAAGGATGAAATAGATAAGGGCGATAAATATCCTTCCTCCCCAAACCAGAAGGAATGAAGGGCGTACTTATTAGCACACCTCGATAAGATGATACATCCCACCTCGTTTTGGTTACTTATTATCCCACATTAATTAGGCTCTTTTGAGCACACGAAAGCGAGGGAACTATAAAGGTTAGCAACTATACGGTGGGTAACAACTAACTATACTATACCTAAGAATAAGACAGCTTTGCCAACTTAAGACTATATTAATACTATAAGTAGGTGAACGCCTGGTGACCGGCCAACGAAAGAGAATGCCCGGGTTCATCTGGGTGTTGACTGGCCCGACGCTCTTGCACCCTTTTATCCCTATCCATAAACCCCTCCTGGGCATACCTTTACTGGGCAGATCCCTTTCATTGACATTTCACTTTATACATTTTGAGAAAGTTTCAATTAATTTATGCTGGCTTACGCTGCTTCTCGTCCTCGAATGGCCTACTAGTAGTAATTGCAATACCAACGCCCTGAGGCATTTATTTACCCACTATCTATATAGGGAGCGCGGAGCTCTTCATCACTGTTTAGAGAAAGGTCCATCAAGCAAGCTATTCTTGAGTGACCCTACATACGGTATAGAAGTTCATTCGTTCATACAACAATACGAACGAAGGATGGGTGACACAAGCAACATAGTAAGTAAGGAAAAAAAGCGACGACATAGGGAAGGAAAGGAAAGCCAGCCAATAATAGGTCGACAAGCATGAATTCAGTAGGATGAGGTTATAGTCCTGGTCTAAGTGACCATCCCATGCAAGCAAACAAGCCCTCCCTTCTAATAAAATAAAAGTATTAAGGCTTTAAATCCAAAAGGGCTGGCTGTAAACGGGCAGGACTTAATAAGTAGATTGCATACTTAAGTAATAGTTTTCCAGCTAAAGGTCAATAGCAATACTTAAAGTGCCTACATATAATCTCATAAGTTATGAGAGTAGTGAATCAATTCAATAAGGCAGGTCCCGCGATCCCACACCAAATTAGAGCTAGCTGCCCAACAGAAGGAAATAAAAATTCAAAGTGTAATGGATCAATAAATTATAAGGTCTAAATCAACAAACCACAGAGATATGCGGGAGGGGAGGAGGCAGCAGTTCACCGAGGAACCCATTTTTTCCAACAGACGGTTACCAATAGCCCGTGTTACCAACAGACGATGAGAGAATATATGTATCCCAGGCAAGAAAAGAGAAAAACCCGTTCAATGATACCCGACAGAGAAAGAAAGAAGCCCCGCATACACCTACCGCATCAAGCCTTGCATCCATGCTTTCACGCTTTCAGTTCAAAATCCATCTGCAGTCCGCTTTAAGTCCTTCTGTTCACCCATGCTTTTATTTATGTTACCCATTCCCGCATACTCCCGCATGACCCCGCCATTATATAATTCCCCAATCTGTATACCCGCCGTTCAATCTGCTCGGTACGCTTTACTCAGTCTGCTGTATGCTTTCCGTTAAATACGCTGCCATATCGGGGGGTGCTACAACGCTTGGCTCGATAGTGAGTGAGTTATTCAATTGATGGACAACGCAGAGAGGGGTGGGTCCCACAAAAGACGGGAAGGTACAGGATGCACCCAGTGAGTGAGGCATTGAGGGAAAATAGCCAATAGTAGTCTATTTCATAAGTCGGTCGAGGCACTTCATGGTGCTACTTGATGCCAAGAGTCCTGCTGGTACTTGATGATGCTACTCAATGATGCTAGTCGATGTTAGGTGGCCTGGTACTTAAGTCCGGTACTCCATGCTTGTAGTCAATACCGCCTGTCAATGCCTTTTGTTCATTCACTCAATGCCAGATACCTAGCTTCCCTCACTCGTTCGTGCAAGGCGAAGCAATTTGGAGGCAGGACCTGGACTTTCCCTCCCCGGTGTGGGCAAATAATAAGCCCAGATGAGACTAAATCCCCTTACTTATCTTATAAAACCGCCGCCATTCGTTATTACTATTGATAGCCCCATCTATATGAATCAACATGTAGTTGGGTCCGAATGCAGTAGATCGACCCGTCACCGATGCGGATTTTTTCCCTGTTGTTAATACCTATATAATGTCATGATCCAGCAGGTGTACTGTATCGTGCGTGAGCGGGGAGAGCCATCCAAGCCAATTTTATGGGAATATAAATTAATTTCATACTCGCTCTGGGCCCTATTACAAACTCCCTTGGTTCCTCCTTCCGACCCTCAATCCAATTAGACAAAACATAGCGTAGATCAATTTGGTCCCATAGCACAATGACCTTAACACGAATCTTTACTAATGATAGGAGGTCTTTAACACTTGAAATAGGCCTTTACTCACAATAACAACCCCTTCTACCGGCTCACATCACCTCAACATGCATACCCCATTCTCCCATTCTACTACTGGGCCACTACTTCAGAAGGCTTTAATAGCTGCTCGTTAGAGGGATTGAGGAGGGAGATAGAAGTTGGTAGGTGGATAGAGATAGAAGGCAGGCAGTAAGATTGATCAATCACAGCAGCAGGTAGGTTGCAACCGGGTGTGAAGAGGAATAACTGGTTGATGAAAGAACAGAGTTAATTTTGGTGGGGACAGAGTGATTCAAGAACTGAGGGCTGTATAGACGCGTGAAGATAACTTTTGTATGTCCATAAGGTGCAGGCAGCATGATTATCAACTGGGGGTGTGAATCTCTCAGGTTGAATAGCTACCCATGAGCACAGTACATATTTGATTGGTAAAGCTGGTTGATTCGAGAACAGGTCAACTCCCCTTGAGCATTGCTGTTTGATCATCTCTCTGCGTTGTGGTTCGTGAGGTGGGTCGAGTAGGTTTATAGAAGATATTTAAAATAAGCAATTGAGATACGGCAGTTCGTTCGATGAAGACAGGTATTTTAAAAGGTCTTTGATCAGGTCTAAGCTGTCAGGTGGGATCAGCATATTGCAACAAGGTCGATCTCAGGCAGTTCGCGCAAGGTCAATGAAGACGGGTAGTTTAATTGTATAAGGTTTTTCAATATATATATATTCTTTATTGGGAGGTATTATGGCCTTCCTAGAAAAGCGATTTTATTTCTTAAAAACCTCGCTCTCCCTTTGGTTGGTTGGACGAGTGGCTCCGCCCATGGAATGAGGATATTTTCTGTAACTAGTAGCCCATCTGAGTAATCAAGTATCCAATGAAACCAAGTGTCTGACCCTGGTATTCAATAACAACCTCCCTTTTTTTACGCCCCTCCCCATGAGTCATACAGTAGCCCAGGTTATCTCGGTATCCAAAATCTCAGTATGCAATCCCAATATTAAAACGGAGCAAACGAGCCAAAGGGTAGCTTAGTATCCCAACGGAGTGGCTAGTATCAAAGGCACATTCAGCGCAGCATCCGCAGATGAATTTCCAGCCCAATAAGTAGCTCAGCCCAAGATCCCATGAGCTTGAGTAGCTGAGCCAATGTGAGTCAAGCCAATAAGCCCAGGTCAGCCCTCCCAGCAATGCCTGTATATTAAATGACAACTGGTTTGATCAACCAACTACTATGGGCTATGACCCCTGTATATGATTGGCCAATGTGACCTTCTGGACCTGACTTCCTGTTGATGACTGTATATTTATATATAGGTTAGCCTCCTAGCTGCTGGGATTATTTTCCCAGCAAGCAACGCCCCGCTGAAACTAAGAGCAAATGATTCAATTTAGAATAGTAAATAAACTTCATGAACTGCCAATATTTATAATATATATTTTGAGTACCCCTAATGAGTGGATTTATGCCTTGGACCGGGTAAACCCAAGTTTGAAATAAATGAAAACATTTATTACTTTTTGGGTCATGATTTATAGAAACCTCGCCCTCGACTACTAAGCTTAGAGTCCCTCCGGGTCCTTTTATAATGGTTCTCCTGGATAGCCGAGAGCTCACCAAGCATTTATCATCCCCACCCAGCAGCTGCGTCGTATTTGTCCTTGCTTTATTAAACAACCCCCCATAGCCCACAGAGTTTAGGTGAGTTAGGCGGGGAAACATTTGGAGTCTTTGGATGATGAGTTCCAGTTTCTACCAAAGGGGGCCTTCTGGCGGACGCACTTACCTTGTTTATCATGAGGCAGGCAGTCACGCAGTTTGTATTTAGTACATGGGTCGGAGATATAAGAAATTGCATAAGATCTTTTATCATGGATGTTAACATACCTTGACCTTGAGAGAAGGAAAGGAAAGGAGGAGCCTTCTTGAGCCACTTATTAAAACATTTAAAGCACCTAGGTTTAGTAAGGACATAAGTTTGGGTCATATCTTGGCCTTACTTCCAATAAGTGGGAAATTGAGTAACAATTCTGGGCGTTG
>Ga0233336_1000137_pt1 | contig 13126 bp, 5 predicted proteins | sample GEONDECOMP225_FD_183636 | JGI IMG/M metagenome (GOLD analysis project Ga0233336, IMG submission 183636) | Leaf litter microbial communities from Shasta-Trinity National Forest, California, United States - GEON-DECOMP-225 | ecosystem: Environmental > Terrestrial > Plant litter > Unclassified...
CCTCACAGTTCTGAAAGTTGCGCATCTTTTGGTGGTCAGTTCCTGTTTGCGCTCCTGCCTCTTATTCCATGCTTCTTAATAATCTGATTCGAAGGGGCTCCGCTCCTACAACTGACTGAGCCATCCGCAGTAGGGTTAACATAATCCTCCCGCCTTCCTGCTGTCATATTATAAATATTCTCTAGTGCGTTTTCCCCAAACGCATCGTCGACCGGTTCTTTCAACCTTGGGCCTTTATATGGGTCCAGCGGCTGTATAACCCTCATACCATCGGCCTAAAAGGTCAGGGTCTCCTTCTTCAAGTTGATGATAGCACTGTTGTAAAACGCCCAGTCGATGCCGAGCTGGGTAGGGGTATTTTTATCCCATTCTTTTTATTACCTCGAAATCTGCATAAGTTCTGACCCCTGCCAGATATACTTCCACGTTATCCAATATTACAATGGAAAACTCCTGTATTGATTAGCCATTGGCAACTGTATTGGAGAGTAAACTAGTTGCGGTTATCTCATAGCTTCCCATGACTTCTTTGGAAGGATCTTGACGTCAGACCTTAGGTCCAACATTCCATCCTTGATGTCGTACCCTGCCACTTGCGCGTCTAATCTCAATTCCTTGCCAGTAATTTGCCTCTTCCAGCGCACCCGATGGGAGTTCCTCTAAATAGGTTGGCTTAAATGGAGTCCAGCTCCTCTTCCTCCACTGTCAGGCGGCGCTGTAGGGTTTAGCGCAATCTCCTGATTAGGCATTCATCTCCAAGAATATTGTTAAAAGCAGATACCTATGCTTTTGGGATAAACAGAAAGGGCTGGGTCTCGCTCTGGATCTAGAGATGGAAGGGATGCTACTGGAACTGTAACTTATGCTGGCTAAGGAAATGAAAATTAGAAGGGTGCTGAAGGCGCTTCTACAGGTGCTTCAACAATATAAAATGCAAATTTTGTAGAGTTAATTGCATCAACTTTTACTGGTTCAACCGCTACTTAAACGGCTGCTTCATCGGTATCAATTGCTTAAAAAAAGTAAAAAGCTGGAACTAGCTCAGATACTGGTGGTGCTTCTGGATCGACTTTATGCGGGTGCTGGATCTATATAAAAGGCTGGCTCTCGATCCGAAACTTAATTAATCTGTAATGAAATCCGCTCTAACCCCAACCATAAAAGACCCTGTGTCTAGCGCTGAATTTGGATCTGTATCCGCGTAAGGATGTTGGGCGAGGCTTATTCACTCATAAGTTCAGAAATAAACTCTCCTCACTCATAAGTTCAGAAATAAGCTAATAGGACTCGGGCTTTGCCCTTGATAACACCATCCATCGACAGGCAAATAAAAAAGAAGTCAAAAATAAGAAGCAATGGGGTAGTGGATTCAGTCTCCACCCCCACGAACCAGGCTCACCCACAAACCTTTCTGGCTCACTCGCAACTTTAGAACATCGGTAACTAGCTGCTTTAGGGCAACTAATGACTCCCAATTGATGAGGATAGAGCCCCATATAGGAGGCGTTACTTAACGTCCTTAACGTCAAGGGGATAACATAATTGTGACTCTTCCTTCCTGCCAGGTTGGGTGGCTTGTTGATTCGTCTTCTCCTCATGCCGGGATCATAAGAGCATGGGTCCATGCCGTCCGATTGGTATCGTCTCAATCCATATCCCGTAACGTATACCACGCCTGTTTATTGAGCTTAGGACCTTAAACCAATTAATCTTGATCCAGTAAAAGTACAGATTCATATCCTACCGTTGCTCCATTCAGTGTTGCAGAGTCCCTAGTTTAGGATCCAGTTCTAGGGACGGAGTTGCTCGACCAAAGGGAGAGGGTCTTTAGTCCCAAATCCATGAAAATATCCTATTTATTTGCCAGTGCCGGTCCAGATGGCGAGGAGACGGCGTTTCAATATCCTTTCCCAATAAATCTATCCAGGATGGCGTGTCGATAGCGCTTCTCCTGTTTAACGAACTTGCGCAAACTATCTATTTTAACAAACTATCTAAGCGAACACACCGAATTTAGAACTCTACCGGACTGAGATCGGTTTCCTCGTTTCACTACCGAAAGTGCGAGGTATTATGACCTCAGGTGCGAGGTGTGGTGCTTCGTGAAGGTTATCACCGGCGCTTTGTGGAAAAGCGGAAGTGAGCGGAAGTGGAAATGAATCTATAACTTAGTCTCATGACCTCAGGTGCGAGTGCGAGGTCTCATTACCTTACCGACTACCTTTACATTCCGAACACGACTCAAAAACTTTCACTTTACCTGCTGGCTACCCGATACGAGGTTTCATTACCTCAGGTGCCTGGTACCACGACGCGTAGGAAAGCCCGCCAGTCAACTTCCACAACGCCCGACAGTACTACCTTTACTAGAGCACCTAACTACCTTGACATGATTGGAACTACCTTTACATATCGAACTACGACTTACCTGGTCAATTATGGGAACTACCTTTACATCTCTCCTGCCCTTCTCAATAAAACCAAATCTATCCAGTAAGAACCTCGATCCTTTCTGCTAGCTTGGTGGTGCAGGTGCGTGTGGTGACGTGTGGTGAAGTGTTAGGCCAATGAATCTATCTAGTCAAGGAGGGTTCGGGCCCGGGTGTGATTTGGTAAACTTCGATAACGCTCCTGCTTTCCCAATCCATAAATATAGGCAAGGAGATAACAACAAATCCATAAATATAGGCAAGGAGATAACAACTGCTCAGATCAAAACTGTATCTCCAATTGAATCATGACCTGCTGGCCACGCTTCAAACTACAGCGATGATGTAAAGCCGGTTAGTGCTTGCTGGCGAGTGTATCTACTTAACCTTTCAATACCGGTTCACCACTCCGTGCCTTAACTTTGATATTTGAAGGGAGGACTTGGTTTGCACTTAGATCAGTCGTATTTACTTTATAAGCCTACTTGTCGTTACTTACGTGTATGCTATCAACCTGTTCTGTTAACCATCCTTTACTACTTACTGCTTTACCCTACTTGGTGGAGTGGAATGCTGCTCTTACCAAACACTTGCTTGAGGGAATAATGCTTAATCTTCTTGAGCCCCGAACCTTCGAAGAGTAGTAGTATCTTCTTGAGCCCCGAACCTTCGAAGAGTAGTAGTATCTTCTTGAGCACCGAACCTTTAGTTTAATATCCTTAGGGGACTAGTCTTTATAATCTTATGATTGCTAGGTTAGGATTCTCACCCCAAACAAACCCGGTAGGTGCCCGATACGTCAGACTCGTCCATACCACAAGAGATATTAAGTGGGGTTCACACTATTTGTATTTACTTTTTTTTAGAAGCTTACACAATGAAATTAATTAATGAATGAATGTTAGTTTTCACCTGTCGTGTTTACAGCTAGCCCTTTTGAATTGAATACAGCCTTACTACTTAGTTTATATCATAGCAGACAGAGAATGACAGTTATGACACGAACAACACAAGGATTCTCTTTTTTCTCCTTCCTCTCGGCCATTGATGTGTGACACTTATCTCTGGGCTAGTTACGAGAGGACTTAGACTCTCGGGTATTTTATGAAAGCGGGGTATGTGTTAACTTGGGGGTATTCTCTCTCTTCCAGTGGGAACATGGATGGGGGGAAATGAGAAAGCAAGCAAACAAAGTTCTTCATCTTGAGGGATAGCAGGATCGAGCATCTTCGGCAAGCAGTATTAGCATAAGATTCAGTTATCTATCCGTGCTAACTTACTTGGTGGGTTAACTCAATCAATATCCCTATGGGTAACAAAGCTTGGGAACATCATATCTCACGTCTGGTGGAAACATGACTTATCTCTTGCGTATGTGTAATGGGTAACTAAATATCCGGGGTATCGTTCGTGCCAACATGGTGGATTTCACGGGTGGTGTATTTAGGTAATGGGTGCTATCACCTGCCTGACTGGCACTACCCGGCCCCTCCTCTCCCTGAGGTTGAGTTAAAGGCTTTTGGTGAACGAATTGTATAGCCATGCGTATGATCCTCAAATGGGTGAATCATCGTATGTAACGCTTCATCATTGCTATTAACTATTGCCCCCCCCGTAGAGGTAAGATTCATGAGGGGTATGGGGGAACTCACTCACTCTCTGGGTTCTAGTGAACGAGGTCTGGTGAATGGGGTAAGGTGAACGGGGTAAGGTGTGATACTCGGGTATCATGTGATAGGGGCTTCTTCTCTTTTCTCGGGTATGGTGTTTTAATGGATACCCTGTGGGAACTTCCATCTCCCTTTGGCCAGTGATGTGATACTTCCTTTCCATCTCCTCTCGGCCGGGGTCTTTCCTTAAGTAATTGGGTAAGGTGGAACGAGTTGCGGAAGCTGAGAATAAAAGGTCTAGTGGTCCAGCTAGCTCATGGTGGAGGTATATAGGTAAAGGAGTGTAGGTAAGCCGAATGTCTTAAAAGGGCATTTGCGTTCGTTCTATGGTGACTTCTTTCCCCCTGAGCATATATCTTCCATTTCTTCACAGTTTGGACTAATGCATGGAGCTCTTAAGCATATGTGGGATATGAAAAAATAGCTCCGTGAAATAATTCAGAGTTATAGCTGATGGGTCTTCCTCCTTGCATAAGGACAACGCCCATGGCATACCCACTTGCATCCATCTAAATCAAAATGGTTGCTGCAAATTAGGCATTGACAAATTAAGTATTTATAAAGAACAAATATCTTGCCACCATGAGAATGCAAGTGCTGGGAATGAACGACAAACAACTGTCCCTCTCAACGACCATACCCATCAGTGGGTAAGGACTAGACCGATAATAAGGTTTGGGTAAAAGCTGTAGCATGCTGACTGGAAGAAAAATCCCACAACAAGTTGGAGTTTAATCCATTTATCCATAAGCATCTAAGCCATATTCATATTCAGTGTCCGCGGTATCCCTTCATGTGCCAGAACCAATAGCGGGGTTTATTATAAGTAGGGCGGGAGCGGGGGTAAAAAGGCAACAGAGGTTTTTCCTATTTATAATTCAAGATTTGAAAGGAAACGAAAGTTCCGCTCCGATACGAGTTGACAAGGTCAATCCTTCGACAATGCTGCTATTATATATGTAATTATGCGAAGATCCGGGTTGATCAGGTAGAAATTGGGCATGTCTGACTAGCTGGGTTGACCAGTGCAGGCCCCTAGATTTATTCCCCTCAAAGAGATAGTGAAGGGAAGGTTATCCCTGTATTACTTATTGGGTGGGGGGCCGGTCGAGAGTTCGCTCACTCACTCATTAGAGAAGACAAGGAACACTTATTTACCTCCCTTCTGGTCGGGCCTCCCGCCGGTATAGGCCGGGGTTGTTCCTATGCATTTTATGGGAACATAACACCTTAAGAGACCTTATAACACCCAGACAGAACATAACATAACATAACATAACAGCAGTAATCTATTACAGAGCCATTATAGACATTATTTTAGACTTAATAGACATTAATTTGGGGACACTGCATCGTATAAGAAAGTAAAGTGCATGGAGATATAGTAGTTAAGTATTTAGATGTGCGAATAGTGAAGGTCCGGAGGTCTTGCGCTTCTGAGGGCAAGGATTTCGTAGTTCAAGATTGTGTAGGATTTCGGAGTTTAATAAAGTCTGATCTTTTTCGCTTAACCTTTCTTTTTCTCTTTCCGTTCCTTATATTACAATGCAGGCAGACAGACTATTCATATATTCCTTCCTGTTTCTTTATCCAGGTAAAAAACCGTACAGTGGGGAAGCTAGTTCTATTCTCTATTATATTCTTTGAGATAGTGTAGGAACTAGTATGTCTGTATAGCTCCTATGCAAGCAAAGTTATTAATAGGGCATAATGATCCTTATGACAGTCTCAACATAGCATGCTTATACCATACCATAGCTTGGAAACACAGGGGCCCATGTTGGTGTATTTTGAAACACCATATGCAGGGGATCGGAACTTAGGCAAGTGGTTCTATGGCAGCAGGACCGAATGTAGGTTCCTATTAGGTTAGGTGCCATTTGCACTTTTCCGGTCGTCACATGTTGACCCCTCTACTTACTGGGAATGAAGTATGGATTTATGGCTTTATTAGCTTCAGTGGTTGTATAAGAGAAATAAGGTATAATAAGATAATAGTCATTTTATAGCACAGTCAAAAAGTAATTAGTAAATTCACTCACACTATTTGCATACTTTAGACCTAATGGATAAGGACCAAGATGAATCAATTCCAATTACTGATCCCTAATTAGTACTAATAGAGTGGATAGGTCTGTTTTCAGTTAATATTCCTCTCCCATACGTCGAGCCAGCTTTCGCTTCCTCAGATCTTTAAAATAGAATTAGTGTCTTCACCGGGTATGGTACCCGGTAGTGTAATAAAGTCGAATATGAGTTAACTATGACCTATCCTAGTTTACCATTATGGTATTATTATGTCAAGGTCGAATTATGCCTCTAAGGTTCCTCCTAGAGTATACTCTATTAGACCATTAGTGATATGTCACTGTCGATTATTCTATTAGAGTATATGAGTATAATCCATCATATTGACTACAGATACTAATACACTACTATGTGCTAATATTACATGGACTTTATTACTTGACTCTAGTAATTACAAAACATACTTACATGTCTGCCAACTAGCATAATGATAAATGATAATAGAACTATCAAAGTGTAATTACTGTCATTACATATGGTTGGCTAAACTCATAGAGAATATTACATCTGATGAATAATGGTATGGTATTATAAAAGCACATTATTACTATGAAAATGGCTAAACATTGTACTATATTAAGAAGGCATTCAAAGAGTCTAGTAATCTATTTCTATAATTACAAGCTCAAGGAATGTCTAGTCTGAATCAATAGGAGTCAAAGAAGATCTATCTTTTATTAAACTAACATATACCAGTAGTCTGCCAATCACTAATATGTAATATAAAATGTAATAAATAGAAACTAATATTATTCCTTTTAGTCGAGACCTCCTTCCGTCGGACCTCCGGGTCCTTCTCTGAGCTAATAGTTTCAAGTTCTAGGGAGGTGGGTGGGATAATCCTAAAGTAGTAGTTCTAAGGCTGGTCTAAAGGTGTAATAAGTTGGATAGCTAATTCATAAGTGGGATAACTAAGAGTCTAAAAAAGAAGCTAAAAGTAGTATAAAAAAGTCCTAAGTAGTCTAAATCAGTGTAAAGTAGGAGAAGAAAGAAGAGTCTAAATATGTGTAAAGTATGAAAGAAAAAGAGTATTCGTAATAAGGGTACTCAAAATAATTCCTAAGTAGGCTAACAAAGTACTAAGTAGGGGTATGTCTAATATGTGAAAAGAAAGTGCTAGTGCCTAACAACCAAGCTACTGCATCCAGTTAACCCAACGTTCTAAAGTGCATCCAGTGGAACCCATGGGTGCATCTAAAGTGCTTAAAGATGCAGCGTGCCTTGGGTGGGCCTGAGCTTAATGGCTAATCCTTTGCTTTGCTTGCAGGAGAACTCCAAAATAGAATACTAACTAAAAAGAGCTCATAGTAAGCAGGAGAAGTAAGGAGGATAAAAGAGCTCTTAGTATGAAAGACTTCTCATAGCTCTTAGTCGAGGGATAAGGGTAGAAAGGGTTCGGGCCCCGCAGGGGAAGGGGGGTTCGGGGGATCTCCCCTGAGAACTCATGGCTCAATAAAAATGCTACTATATGTAATTGAAACAAATGGTAGAACACCTAGCGATAGCTGGCGTATCTTACATTGCCTCATAACAAAACAACTACCTTTAATGGTCTCATAACAACACAACACAACACAACTAGCTTTCATGGTCTCATAACAACAAAGGAAGTAGCTCCACCCCTATGGGTAATCATAAAGTAAATAGCAATCCCTGAACTCTTCCCTGAACTCTTAGTAAAATGGGAGAACTAATTCCTAAGTAGTATAGCTAAGTCAAAAGTAGGAGAACTAGGAGTAAGAGTAATATGCCTAAAGTAGGAGAACTAATAAAAAAGTAGGAGTAGTTTCTAAGTAAGTGAAGTAGGAGTAGGGTCTAAGTAAGTAAATAAGAATATTAGTATAAGAATCTAATGAGAAGTAAGAGGTATAAGAGCTAAGTAAGAGGGATAAGAGCGTGTATGCTTTTGGGTAGCGTGCCTCCGCTCAATGCTTGCACAAAGGGGGAGCTTTCTAGCGGTAGCGTGCCTCCCCTCAATCCTAGCAAAAAGAAGGGTATCTGTTACCTAGCGGTAGCGTGCATGCCTTGCTTTGGGTAGCGTACGTGTCTGCCTAGCGGTAGCGTCCCTAACCCATGTCTCCTAAACCCAAAGTAAATGGCAGTCTAAATCATGGTCGGGCTCCGCAGGAGAATCAGAAAGTAAACCCCCTTAAAAGAGCTCTTAGTAAGCAGGAGAACTAATATTTCTCATTTTTATATGTGAACTCTTAGGAGAATGGGAGAACTAATAAATAGAATACTCCTTCATATCAAAATTACTTCTATTATTTATTAGGAGTTCTTAGTAAAAAGGGAGAACTAATAAATAGAATACTAAGTAATATAAGATTGGCTTCCCTGAGTTCTTAGGATAAAGGTAGAATGTCTGCCTTGCCTCATAACAAAAAAGGATCCCCTAACACAAAAGGTATAACTAAGAGTCTTCGTAATATGAAAACTCAAAGTATTAAAAAGATGTGCTAAGTAGGATAAAAAGAGTAGTCTAAATATGTCATAAGTATGAGTATGCTTAAAGTAGGAGTATTCATCTCAAAGTAGGAGTCTGAGTTCTTAGTAAGCAGGAGACCTAAGTAATAAGTAGGCTAAATAAGTTGAAAGTATAAGGAGGGCATAAAAGAAGTAGTAAGGTGCTAAAAGTAGATTCCCTTCTCTTATCTCTTAGTGAGCTCTTAGGAGGAAGGGAGGGAGAACTAATGAATATAATATGGACTTCCCTTAGCTAATAGTAAGCAGGATCAAGGGTTGTTGAGCTCACCTTACATAGAAAAAAACCCAAGTTCTGAGTAGCTCTTAGCTCTTAGCAAACAAAAGAAACTGGGTCATTGTAGCTAGACACATAGAAAAAAACCCAAGTTCTGAGTGGCTCTTAGGAGAAAGGTATATCTGAGCTCTCCTGAGTGTGCTGCTAGCTCATAGCTTAAAACGAAACCTTAAAGTAGCTCATAGCTTAAAATGAAACCTTACCTTAAAGTAGCTCTTAGTGAGCTCTTATTCAAAAGGGATAGGGTGGTGGGTGGGCATAATAAAAGAACAACGGGTAAAGGGAGTGAGTTCATAAGAAAGTAGTCTCATAAGTAAATAAAAAGCAAAGTAAGAGTAAATAAGTATTAGTTATAGGGTTGTTAAAAATCAGTAGTAAGTAGTCTAAAGAAGTAAAAAGTAGGGTAAAAAAGAAGAGTCTAAGGATGTGTAAAGTAGTAGAATAAAGAGTAGTCTAACTAAGTAATAAGTATGAAAACTAAGAGTATTAAAGATCTGTCTAAAGTAGTCTAACTAAGTACTAAGTAGTATAGCTAAGTAATAAGTATTAAAGAAAGAGTAGTGTAAATATGCATAAAGTAGTATAAGTAAGGGTATTATAAAACCAGTTCAAAGTAGTATAAGTAAATACTAAGTAAAAGTGGGGAATAAAGTAATGAGTATGCCTAAAGTTGTAGTCCTAATCTCAAAGTAGTAGGAGGAGTATCTAAAGCCATATTCGTCTCTGAAGGGATAGCGTAGCTCCCAGCTGGGCTTGCCTAACAACAACAACCTGAGGCTTGCCTTATCTCTTAGTAAGTAGTAAACAAAAAAGAATATCTAAAGTGGTTCTGTGAGCTCATAGTCTAAAGTAAAGTGGGAAAGGGTGTTTTGGGGGCTCTCCCCCGAGAACTCATGGCTAAAAAGTAAATAACAATCTAATCATTCTTAGTAAAATCTTGTAATATCTTAGTGAAAAGGTGCATAGCTCTTTCCCGACAAAGGAGGGGAAGGGAGAACAAATTCCTAAGTAGTATAGCTAAGTGCTAAGTAGGATAAGTATCAGTAAAAGTAATATGCCTAAAGTAGGATAAAAAAGTAGTAAGTAGGCTAAATAATTCCTAAGTGGGAGGAGTTAAAAAGGGTAAGTATGAGTCTGCTCAAAGTAGGAGAGTGAAAAGAGTCTAAATAAGTCCAAAGTATAAGGAGGGTATAAAGTAAGTATGAATATGCTAAAGTAGGAGAGCTAATAAGTAAGTAATATAAGTAAGAGTCTGAGTGAGAAGCTAAGAGTAGGAAAACTAAGAGTATAAAAAATATGATATAAGTAGTATAAAAAAGTACAAAGTAGGGGTAGGTTCTAAAGTAAGTAAGAGTATGCTAAAGTAGTAGTAGTATGCCTAAAGTAGTATGAAAAATCTCAAAGTAATATGAGTAATATGGGAATGGGGGGGTTTGGCGCCCCCGATAACTAACAAAATAAAGGTTCCTTAAAAAGAGCTAGTGCTTAAAGGTGAACCCTTCTTGTGCTAGTGCTACCTTAACAAAAAGTTCCCCTTAAACCTGGGATACTAAGCGGGGCTTCTCTACTTGGGTTCTAGGCAGTCTTAGGGGATGCTCAGCTTTGAAACCGGTAAGGTCGGCTGGGCTTCTAAACTCTCTAAAGTAGTACATAGCCCCTAAAAGTCTCCCTAAACCCCTAGGCTCATAACAACAATGGAGGTGACCTGCCTCATCATAGGCTCATAACGACACGTGACCTGCCTAATCATGGACTAAAAACAACAATGGATGTATTCATGGCTCCGCAGTTTCTTTCAAAACTAGCTTAAACATCCTTTCATGGTCTCATAACAAAAGAGGATGTATGGATGTCCGGTCCCCGCAGGGTGCTTCTAAAGTGCTTAAACATCCCTTAAACCGATGGGTAAATTAAATTGCCTCATAACAGCAAAGGCTCCCCTTAACCCAATGTCTCCCCTAAAAACAGAGGTGCCGTAAGGCCGCTCGACCAAAGGGAGAGGGATAACAAGTAAAAAGACTATTTACTTCTACAACCTCATAGGAGAAAGGGGTAATGTCCGGGCTCGGGCTCCGCAGGAGAACAACTGAATCTAAGAAGTGCTTGCCTTAGCTCATAGTCTCATGGGATAAAGGGATAAAGGGTTCGGGCCCCGCAGGGGAATCAAGGTCATGGTCATGTGTCTTACCCCGAAAAGAAATCTCTTAGCTCTTAGGAGAATCAGAGTAAGTAGGATAGGGTAGGATAGGGTAGTATAGGGTAGGAATAAGTAGTAATAAGTAGCTCACATAGAACCACCTTACATACGCTTACATAGAACTGCATGGTCTCATAACAACACAATCACCTTACATATAGCTCTTATAAAAGCTCTTCTAACTCCCTTAGGATAAACTGAGGGTAAGGCTCAAGGTCGGGCCCCTATGGGTCTTTCTAAAGTCAATTCCCTTGCCCTCAAAAGGACAAGCCCTCCGGACCTTAAACTGATTCCCTTAAAGTAACTTGAAACTGTTCCCCTTAAATTAGCTCTTATCTTAGTATAAAGGGAGAACTCATAGTAATATGGTATAACTCATGGTCGGTCCCCTATGGGTAATCCTAAAGTAAATAGCAATCCCTGAGCTCTTCGTAAGGAGTCTAAAGGAGTCTAAAGCAGTCTAAAGCAGGAGAACTCCTTCATATCTAATTGACTTCTCTTAGCTCTTAGGATAAATAGTATTAGTAGATGAGCTGTTAGTAAGATTCCCTTCTCTGAGCTAATAGTAAGTAGTAAAGGGTAGTAAAGGTAAGCAGGAGAACTACTAAGCACTACATAGACTCATGAAGCTCTTACTAAGCACTACATAGAACAAACAAACAAGTTCTGAGTGGCTCTTAGGAGAAAGGTATATCTGAGCTTATCATGGCTTCCTTTCTAAATCAGGAGCTCTTAGCTGAACATGAAACCTTAATGTAGCTCTTAGCTCATAGTAGAATGGGATATCTGAGCTCTCCTGAGTGTGCTGCTAGTAGGAGAGCTAATAAGTAAGTAAGTAATATAAGTAAGAGTCTGGGTAATATGAGAACTAAGAGTATGAAATATCTGTGTAAAGTAGGATAACTGATTAGTAAGGAGGAGTTACTAAAGGTAAGTCTAAGTCTGCAAAAAGTAGGAGTAATATTTCCAAAGTATGAGTAGTATATCTTAGTAAGGAGGATACCTAAAGAAGAAAATATGTGCTTCCCTTAGCTCATAGGCAAAAGGGTTCTAAGAGTAGTAGAATGTGCTAATGGGTTGGGTCCCCGCAGGGTCCCTGGCCTCATCGCAACAAAGGCTACCAAAGGCTCCCCTTAAAGCTATGGGTCCCCTAATCACACCTAGCGCTAGCGTACATAAAATGGGTCCTGCTTGCCTTGCCTAACAGCCTCCCCTAACAGCGAAGTAAATGGCTTGTTGTTAGCTTGCCTTGTGCCCGGGCTCCGCAGGAGAACTCTAAAAGAAACTACTTCCATCTATCTTGGAACTGCGATTTATTAGTAAAAGAAACTACTTCCATCTAATAAATCTTAGTAAAATCTTAGTAGCTCTTAGTAAAGCGATAGCGACCTTAAATTGCCTCATTCCTAACAACGAGTGCTTCCCTTTTGGCTCCCCTTTAAGCAATGCTCCCCTCACAACCAATGGCACCTCTTAACCCACTGGTCCCCTCCCTTAAAGCTATGGCTCCCCTTGAACGACTGGTTCCTTCTAAAGTGCTTAAAATAGCTTCAAAATCCCTTGCCTCAAGTGTGCATGCTTTTTTTGCTCGGGTTCCACAGGAGAACTCCTTCATATCAAATGAACGTCTAATAATTCTGATTAACTTATTAGTAGTTCTGAGTCTAAAGGTCTCAATAACCTAAAAGGCTCTAAATTAGGGCACTTGCCTAAATCTAATTGAAAGTGAAAACCCACGGTGGATAGATGCTCTCACAATGTAAACGGTGGTTTATCAAGGTCTAAAATGGCCTTATACGGGCTTTTCCTAATGTAAAAAGAACCCCAAGGGGCATGGATAGGCTAAAAGGCTGCTTGATGAGAACAGGAGGAGCTTCTTCTAAAAGATTACATAACGCAAGATGCTCTCAGTAAGCAACTTCCCTTAAACTAAAAGCACGAAGGAGATGTCGGTGGAACAAGATGCCTGGACGTATTTAAA
>Ga0233336_1000139_pt1 | contig 13080 bp, 4 predicted proteins | sample GEONDECOMP225_FD_183636 | JGI IMG/M metagenome (GOLD analysis project Ga0233336, IMG submission 183636) | Leaf litter microbial communities from Shasta-Trinity National Forest, California, United States - GEON-DECOMP-225 | ecosystem: Environmental > Terrestrial > Plant litter > Unclassified...
CCCTTGTATATCGGGCTTAATCTTTCGCCCTCGTACCTCAGGTTCGTACCTAACCTCCTCCGGTCCTTATAGTAGATTTTACACTTTATGCTGCTATGGGAATGATGATCGTCTCTGATGTCTGGTCCGGGCAGGGTCCCAATGGGAAGGGAAGGAAACAGGCAAGAAGAGGGAAGGATAGGCAGGCGTATCAGACCAACTAGTGATAGAAGCAGCACGAGGTACCCCCAGCCCCATAGAAAGAGGTAGGGTTCAGAGAGTCAGTAGTCAGTAGGTTAGGTTGGATTGGATGTTTTAATGAGCATCCGATGATTGTCGAGTTGGTTCGTTCTATAAGCTATTTTATAACTTCGAGCGTTATTACATATATAAAACAAAATGACTCCCAGCCTTAGATAATGAAGTGAGTCATGCCAAGTTAGGGTGATTCGATTCCGTAATAGGCTGCAATCAGATAATCCCCGTACAGCTATGAGAAGTGTTTCCTGAGCTTTAGATCTTGCGCAAACTGAGAAATCTCTATTGATTGACTTACTGACCCCTTATCTAGGCGCTGACTTAGGTAAACTCCGAAAGGTTTTATTTGGGAAAGAAAACTTAATAGCCAGGAGGTAGTGGGTCATGCTTGCCCGAGTGATTGATCAAGGGACAGTCTTCTGATAGAGGGGCCAGTCTTATGATAGGGAGGGGTGCACCACTGGAGAGCGGCCAACAGACATGGTGACGGGAGAGGCATTGATCGAGTGAACTGATTGTTTTGGATCGGATTTTCTAAACTGATGAGTATTCTGAGGAGGCTGGCCGGGAAGGGAAGGTGCGGCCAAAGGTGACTGATTAGTCTTCTGATAGAGGCGCACCACGGAACGACGAATGAGGACCAGGAGACCTTGCCATAGCAGCCATACCCACTCGACGGAACCACTGCCCTCGAAATCTACCTTTACCTTTGACCCTTACCCTAGAATTAGGCCCTTGACCCTCCAACCTCCAACCTAGATCTGACCCTATCTGAATCACTCATGAAGTTTTAAGTTCTACGGAATCATCTTTCAAGTATTTTTTTTAACCAACTTCTCCTGCTCTGTTGTTTATCCGGGTAGGCATAATCTTTATGGGTTTCACATCCACAAACCCTACGTCTTCTATATTGAACTTTCACAAATCTACCAAGCTATCCAATCTTACTGATTCCCCCCCCACACTTATTCTATTTAGGGTAAAATTGAAATCTCCCCTTATAAGAACCCCCTATTCCTTTAGACAATCCCAAGAGAATAAATCCTACCAGAATGTTTTCCTTTCCTTCATTATTTTGAAACAAGCCTATCATCTTCTGACCCTCTCCCAGGGTTTATTGTAACAGAATCACATTTGGTCTATGAGGTTCCACCACTCTTGCTAGGGCGTCTTTTGTAGAGACTACCAACCCTATGATATTCAGGGATAATACAATCATTATTGAACCCTAGAAGGGGCAAGTCCTACTACTCTAAGGGCCTCTTTCATTTCTTTTGTTTTTTCCCTGTTGGATTGAAGTGCCTTGTCTTGAGCATGCTGGAGGAAAGATTTCCTCCCCGCATTTGAGGAAAACGGATCTTTCACTGGATATAAACCTAACCCTCCTTCAAGGCCCTCTTCTCCAGATACTTTATCCCCCCCCTTCCTAGACCGATAGGGTATCGGGGTTTGGTGAGATTATCTTAAGTCTCTTCCCCTGCAGATTCGGATGGGCTAATAACAGGTTAAATCACCCGCTCACACATAAAATTGACTTCTTTACTTTATGAGGGATCGTTTTATTTCCCTATACTATATTTAGGGATACCCTTCCCCTATTAGACTCAACTTTTATTCCATTCCCCTTTCATACCCCGAGGGGTGTTATTCCTGACTCTACAGGAGCCAACTGTCCCTATCTTTCAAATCAAAATTTTCATTCTTGAAACGGATTGTATTTTCAAAATTGTGAGAAAATGACTTACCAATTATGTCCTTGCATGCTGGACTTTCTGCCTCCATCTGCTTTTCCTTTGACCCTTGATCATCGATCCAGTGCTCTTCGATATTCCTCCTTGGCGATGCGCTAGGCATCTTGCCTTTTACACCCTCTGTCTCCATGGAGGATTCCGCGTTGGTTACTGCTATTCCTTTCCCACCAGACCCCTTGCATTATTTAGGGTAACAAGCATTTGGTATAGTCCCTTGTTCTTCCAACCCCCCTATAGAAGTATTCCCTTTTACAGACTTACCACCATCCCTCTGAATAGACTTCCGTTGCCATACTTTACGGAGAAAAGGTTGCAAAAAGTCCTCCAGGACATGACCATATACAGGACAACCTCACATATATAAACTTTATTTTTACATAATATACTAATTGCTTTTTCATTTTCTCCCTTAATAAAATTTCCAAACTCTATGAAAGTACTTTTGAAAATCTAACTCAACCAGAACCTGAGCTACAGTCCTATAACGATTGTTTTTGTAGGACTCATTTATTTCTCTCTTTCTTCCTTCTCTCGGGTCTGTGGTTAAGTTGACACGACGGGTATGTGGTAACTTGGGGGCCTTATCTGTCAGGTATGGTTTAACGGGTCTCCATTGAATGAAGGGGGCTATCTCTCTAACTATGATGGGGAACTTATATCCTTTGGTTATGGATTGAACGGGGCCATCTCTTTTCTCATCTGTTGTCAACTTGGGAACTACAGCAATATGCGCTCTAAGTAATATTATCTATGGCTATGACTGTCTATGTATGGCTCCTGCTATGACTACTGGCTATGATCTGTGGCTATGATCTATGATTGGCTATGTCGGCTATGTCAGGTGCTTTATTGAGGTATGGCTGGTATGACAGGCATGTATGGCTCTGTGCAGCTATGTGTATGGCATATGATCTTCGAACGTTAAATCAACTGTAAGCTTCGTCATAGCCTCCATTCGAGGTAGTAACCAGTGTTCCGTATCGGTAAGTGCTTTAGTAACCAGTGTTTCGTATCGGTAAGTGTCTTTCGTGCAGGGGTATTACCTCTCTGTTGGGTATGGATTGAAAGGATACTTATCTAATAAGCATTTACTGGGTGGAGAAGAAGTTAGAGGAATTGGTGCACCTCACACTGGGACTACATCCCCCACCTCCCTGACTGGCACTATTACCTGACCAGCGTGAATGGCTCAACCAACCTCCCTGACCTGAAAGTCTATCTCTATCCCCTCCTCCCTGAGGTATGGTGTAGTGCCATAGGTGTTGGTGGACTTGGTGGGCTTCTGGCTCTAGGCCTAGAGTTAATGGTTTCCATTTAGTCATTCTACTTTATGTTGCGTATGATCTTCAAATTTGAAATAATCATCAAATTTTGAATCAACGTATATAATACAACTCGTTGTATATTCGTCATGGTGGTTTTTGTATAGAAGTACTTGGCGATATGGTTTGTGTAGGTGGCACAGCTTTCAGTGACACAACAGTGTTACTCTGGGATGGGTTGCATGGGAATGAGTGTTCAACTCTGGGTGCAATGGGATGTTTTGATCGGTGGTTCGGTTGGCTCTTTTATGGGGAAGACTCTTCGTCTAACTCCTAATAAATCAAATTGAATAAATAAATAAATCTTCCTCCCCAGTCTTAATGCACCAAACTTGAGCAGAATGTGAGACTATAGAGGTTCTTCCTCCCCAGTCTTAACGCACCAATACTTGAGCAGGAAGTGTTGTTCTCCCTTAAGGTGAGTTAATATTACTAAACGGAGGTTTTATTCCCTGATCCGCAGAATCTTCATTTGTAGAGGGAATGTTTTTCTCCCTCCCTCCACGTCGACATACGACTTATGCCAAAATTAGTTAATATAATATTCCTTAGAATTAAGTTCATTTCCTATCAGTATGTTGAGAGCGCAACTTCTGGCCGTTATAAATGTCTTGTCTATCTTTGAAAAATATGGAGGTGATTCCTCCCTTATCTAAAGGCAAGTGAACATACTGTCATTAACGGGTTTAGTTTCTTTCTTTTTTCATTACTGGCCGTTATAAATGCTTCATGCTTGAGCCTATGTTCAGCTACAATGGGGTTTACAATCCCTTTACTTTTCATATGATTTTTCGCAGAAGGATATGTAACCATAGCGAATTTCTAAGCCTTCAGATATTTTCTCATCCGCCACCAAGCCTCCATATTCTTCTTGTTTAAATCATCCTCAACCACTCCACTTCCTTTCTCCTCTCCTCCAACAAAGCTGTGAACTTCATATCCTCAGGAGTAACCACTGAATTTGGAGGTCTATAGAATGTGAAGTATGGTGGGACTCCTTACCTGTCTGGTATAGGAGGAGGGAAAGCCTCAGCTAATACTTTAGAAATAATATCCCCTACCTTGCTATCGCAACTTTCACTTCCATCCAAGAATGCAGAAAAAATGCAGATTTGCCAGTCTTTCCTCTGCTGGTCTACTTTCATGGTCACCAGGCCCTGGAGGCTTATTCCCTTTGATCTGAGACATTAAACCCTTTGGGTCATATTTCAATGGCCTGTTCAAGGGGAACTTCATTCCCTACAAGATCTGAGCTTCTTGCTTAGCCCCTTTATTATTATTATTGCGGAAAGATCATAAATGCAGGGAACGGAGAGATCCAATGATTGGATGATCCACCTATCCAATCTATGTTATTATCTGGATTAAAGATATAGGTTTCTTTCCAAGCTCTCTTTATTAAATAGATAGGGGGTGCCCCGATTCCATCCCATCACGTTCTATTTTACCTCTCACTATCAATGCCCGGACGGGTATTCTTCGCTTCGATCGGAATAACATGAAATAGAATAACAAGCGAGGCCGGGATCATAGGTACAAACGTGTGAACGGGGTTATTATAATTATTGGCGAACCAGGCAGGATAGCTTTACTTTACTCCTCGATCGAAAGGCCCCTGTCTGCTCACTGAAAGGCTGGATGAATCGCCGCGGGATTGATCGAGAACAAATGGTTTCTGAAAGGGAGTGCCCATAAGGGGAATGGGATAGATAAAGACTGGCTGTACCGACCCGCTCACAGAAAGAACAGAAACCGGGATCGGTAAATCTAAAAGCTATCGGTCATTGCAGTAGGTCCCGGGCAAGGGGGGGCGTTTTCCTTTCATTCAACAGTGCGAAACTGAACCCCGACCTTCAAGAAACGGGCCCTTCCCGGTAGGTCCAGCGGGGTCGATTCTATCTCCTTCGGACCCCTCGTATATATCTATTTTAGCTTAAACCCCCCCCCACCCCAAGCACTGATCCATTCCAAAGATGTCTCCCAATAGATAGATATCCTATCGGGTTTCATACCCACCTCATTAATCGCACTTCACCCATCTTTCCGTATACTCTTTCTTTCATTTCGTTTTGGAAAAAACCCTATGCCCACCGACCACCGGTATTCCATTCGCTAAAGGATAAGATCCAGTATTTTTCTCCTGCTTTCGATTTCCGTTCAGTAATATCTGAGATCAGTAGACCGTAGCATGTTCTTTCCTTGAGTGTCAGCTTTATAAGGGTAAGTGAGTCTAAATAAAGTGTAACCAAGTTACCCTCGGTTCACATGGAAGACCATCTCGCAGTGTCTTTAAGGCAGTAGTTGAGTTCCAACTTCCGGTTAGCGAGTTCAGGTCCTTGAAGTAGGAAAGGTAAGAGCTAGGATGGTTGTCGCTGAACCAAATGAATAGGGGTGAGTAGAAAGAAGTAATTATCTCCTCGGTTTTAGGACTAGCTCCTTTGATTGGCAGTATCTCTTTCCACGAGTTGCCACTTCCCGCTTTCTAGTTCAGAGCATGAAACATCCCCCTTTAGTGGGTTCGATGGGTGTGATCAGTCCGTATAACTATAAATCCCTTCATTCCTCTGAGGATGAGCACTTTTGGGATAGTCATTTGGTAGATATCAGTCAGCTACTTTTTATGAGAATAGGTTAGCCGTCCTTTTGGAATAGTTTCTCGCAGTCTCAGTTTGTCTTCCCTCGAGTTCTATCTTCCGGGTATTGATAAAATGGAACCGAAGGAATAGGAGCTGTAGAAAGAAAGCAGTAGCAGTCAGTCCCTCGATGTCGGGAAGCCCGACTTGCTAAACCAGGAAGGAGCCCTCGAGTTGGCACTTCCCTCTTTCGAGAGCATAGGACGTCAGCTGATCAGAGAGCTAGAGCACGGATAAGTCTATCCTTTGTTCAAAGAGTAAAGGAATATGACCCGTTGAAAGAAAGGAGGAAGAGTCCTTCGATTCATGTAAGCACTCCTCCAATTGTCAGTTCCCGTTCTGTTGAGTTGTCACAGGAATAGTAGGAGCTACTCTTTCTAAGAAGGCATAGTATCTTTATCGAGTGCAGGCACGGACCCCGGAGTAGTAAATATCTTTCGTTTTCTTCTTCTCTTCAAGTAGTAGGCAAGCATTAGTTCAGTTTATGGAAAGTGGACTCGAGTATCGGAATGAGCATCTATCCCGGTGGAGTAGGTTCGACTCCTTTAATTAGTTATGGAGCGGTCTCTCTTAAAGTCCTGGAATGGAGGCTTTAGTGATCTGCTTCTGAACGAGGAATTCAGAGCTTCCTACTTTTGAAAAGGAAGGAGCAGTAGCAGTTCAAGTCGCCTTTGTGTACACGCGTAGGAATATGTCTTGTAGAAAGAAGACAGATCTTTGACTCGCCTTTGGGAAGATCTCTTCAAGTTGGCTTAAAGGAAGCAGTTGAGCCATATCTTCTGGTTAGCCATAAGTGGGTGGGTAGGGCGCCTGGAGAACACTTTCTCTCTCGCCTTTAGAGATCAGTCCTCCTCTTCGCCTAAGTGGATCAGTTTCCTCCATCTTTATAGAGCAGAGGACGGAAGCAGATCAGAGAGCTGAGATGAAAGAGACAAGCAATAGTTTCTCGAGTCATGGAACAGCTTCTCAGATGGGCAGTACCCGTTGCAGCGAGTTATCACTTCCCGCTGTCGAGAATAGGTAGCTAGCCGATGATAGAATAGGTAGTTCGTAGAAAGATAACTGTTCTCCCGTATGCGGGGGTAGCAGCTTTGGACTGGAACTCAAAATAGGAAAGGAGCCGTTCTCTTCTTGAGGGGTTGGGGGTGGCAGCATTCTTCACAGTTAGATCAACTGAGATCATATCTATGAGATTTAGTCAGAATTCAATTTCCTTAAGTTTCTCTCTGGGAGGATATTATTACCTTGCACTCTTTCCACTTCCATAGTTCCATAGCTAGCTGATAGGAGGAAGGATAAGATAATTTACCCATACTGGACTATAGGTTATTTAAGGAGCTTTCCCTAGTTGGTGGGAGAGCCTACCTACTTCTTCCCATGAGGATAGTTTCCCATGAAGATGGAGCGATACTACTCTGATGAGGTTCCACAACTGGACACATTTTGAACAATGATTTGATATTCTATCAATATCAAATATATAGATAGTAGCGTAAAATTGTCATATCGGCTAGGAAAGAAAGACTTTTTCAGACTGATGAGGATGGCTCGATAAAGTCAGTGCCACATTTATATAGCGGCGGCATTTTGTGCTAAGAACTCAGACAGATTGGACGTCTTGCTTCAAACAGATGAGAAGGCCCGATATCAATTAGAGAAAGAGTCGCTCTTGCCTGGCCAGACCAAACATAAATTGAAGCATTTAGGTGGTTGACTACTGTGTAAGGAGAGTCCTCCCTCCATCCATCCATAGAATGAAATCCGATTCGAGCTAATGTAGATATACAGCTAGATAGGGCGGCACGGGGAATATGGGGATATTCAATAAAGATAGGAGCTTAGATGCCCCGAATTGCCAGTATGAGAAGAGGCCAAGTAGTAGTGGATACCCAACATGCAAGGTTGCTACTGATTTAAGCTACCCATGATACGTATACATACGCCTCCATTATGATGATTGCTACCGCTTGCCCACTGGATTGGTAAATAAATGATTGCTACTCGCCCACATGATAAAGGAGGAACGCTACCGCGGGTTGCATGATGCGGCGGTAATGGGGGGCATTGCAACAAGATTATATACCAAGTAGATACAATAACCTCTTACCTATATAAATACTTCGATATCGAAGTACTAGCTCGATACACTCGAACTCTAACCTTTATTAGTTCTATGAAATACAGACGTTCAGTTCAATTAAATAGTTCAGTTAAGTACGTGCAAACAATTTATTTATTCAATTGGTCGAAAACATACTAGGGGTGAGGCGGTCCCTAACAATACATAAACAACATATGCTCCCGTGCGCCCTCAACAGGGGACATAAGGTGGAAATTCTATGTAAATAATAGGGCATTTATTACATATCCCTAGTGCAGGACGTAGTTAATTGCTTTTGCGTAATTGCTGCTTCTGCCAAGTGCATATGCTGGGCCCCTTCCCTCAGTTAGGGGGAGTGTTATAGGTTCTAAGTAAGGGCTTCCACTTGCTTGAATATATTTCGACATATGTAATAATGGCATATAGATGACTTGTAGGGACTCTCCCGACGTAGGAGGGGAGGAGACCACCAGATTTATAAACCTTCTTCTTTTAGGGTTGTTCCGCCGGACCAGGAGGGAGAGGTTGCAACAAAACCAACAAGGGGAGGGTAGGATAGTAGGGTTCTACTCTATCCGTCGGGGGAGTCAAACTGTATTTTTGTATTATTTTTCAAATAGGGACGGAGTCACTCACTATTCATATGGTGAGGGTATTTCCAATTGAACTGAACGCCAAAAAGAAAACATTGGCTTAATTAGGATTACTTCGCTTGGTTGGTCCTCTCCCCGATCAAAAGATTTCAATAAAAAAAGTAAATCATTCAAATCTTTCTCTTATAATTACGTAATATCATGAAATCGTGCCTTTGGAACAATGTTTGCAAATAGGTAGCACGAAAGGCTATCAACCTTTAAAACCCAGTCCCAAGGCAACCGCTTTGGCTTAGGCTTATACCTTAGAGGTCTGAGGTCTGCTTCTTTCTCCCTTCTGCGTGATGAATGGTCTCGGATCTTAGTCTTTTGATTGGGACTCGGTTCCGGCTAACGTTGTTAATATGTTCCTAAAGCCCTAAGGTAGCCATTTATTTGGCAGGATGATGACTACTACGGACAAACATGATGACTACTCCCATCCCAGTCTCTGGTCAATCCATGCTGATGCTAGAAAAGCTATTCCCGCCGCCCACCCGAAAGAGATGAGGAAGAATAAGAATAACCACCATCCTGCTTGAATCTTTGCTGCCTGAGTTACATGGCTGACTGCGAGAAGGAAGGTTCAAGCTATGGCTGTACCATGGGATGTTTATTCGAAACCTTTGTCCGGTCAATGCAAGAAAGAGAGAAGCGATGTAGACATAAGAATGGAAGGTTTGTTTTTCAGCTATCGGTCCAATGATCTCTTCTAGCTTGACCTACACAGCAAGGGAAAGATCAAACGCGAGGTGGTAAATGCCCCTAAAGAACAATTCACCATCTGATCAAGTTTTCCTATCGCAGGCAGCTGGCAAAGCCATGTTTTATCGTCGCGTACATGCTCCGTAACAGCTTCGTTCATGTGCTAATCAATTAACAGTGAAGCATATAAGGAAGAGTTTTGATCACCGTGTGGATAGTCTCTGTTAGGATTTCCGTTTCATGTGCACTAAAAAATAAGACTGGTGCTACTATAGTAATGCCAAGATACGAGAAGAGCAAAGGACTCTACCTACCCGTACTGACGAATGAAAGAAGCTCAGCGCGGATAATAGGACAAGCAATAGTGGTTCCATTCTTGCTGTTCCTATTCCATACCATAAAAATACACTTTAGATTAATTGGCATTGGTGCTAGAGGCTCTACCCCCCCCCCCACCGCCCTGAATGAATTAGCAAGGCAAGCTGCTCATACCGGGCTTTTACCTACTCATCACCTATGATCTTCTTGTTCCCATCAACACAGATCTATTACTGAAACGGGCATGCTCCGCCCGCTCTAGCTTTCATTCCATTATCCCAGCCACAAGAACGAGAGATATTTGCTTGCTTTGGAAATGTCTGCTTCCGCCTTCGCTCCATGTGACAATCAAAGAGAAGGAAGGATGTTGCGCAAGGGCTCGTTCAGTCACCAAGTCCTACTACTACGAGTCATGCAGCAAACCACTTACTTCGTTTTATCTGTCCCTATGTTCTGTTCAATCTTACTCTTCTACTGGCAAACCAATGAAACTCTTTTTACCAGGGAGGGGAGTAGCATGCATGCTGAGATTGATAATGTTCTAGCCGCACCTATATGACAAAGCACTAAAGCCCATTTTACTTAAGCAGAGGGTCTCACGATTTAAACCCTTTTTGTCATATAGCAACAAACTTTATCAAGATCATTTTCCTAAAGGAGTGGGGGTCATGAATAAAGAAAGTTTTAAATCAAGATCCGGCGTGGAAAAACCTCTCAATTTTGGGCATTTGAAAGGGTAACTCACGTACTAAAGAAAATTGAAAACAAAAAGACGGAGTTTTCCAATAAATGTCAATTTTTTGTCTATGGAGTAAAATAAAATTTAGTCACTTTTGCTATAGGCGGGACAAACACGGAGTGTACGATCGAGCTAGCTATGCCGCGGAATAACTCTTTCGCTCTGAGCTATGCCACGTAGGAAGTCTTTCTCTTAACATGACGTGAAAGAACTACTCAACTTTTTGTTACTACTCTACCTTAATTGAAAGCTCTTCCTAGTGAGCGGGCTGGGAAGTGAAGACTCAATACAACAGTGCAACAATAACACAAGCGTATGTGATCGGGTGATACCTATCTACAGATATCGGGGTTAAAGTCCTCGATGACCTGAATGATTTATTTTAAAATCAACTACTCTGAATTACCCCTCCTTTTTTACTCCATAAGTGCTAAATGCCGGGCCAATTATCTTGCTAATTCGTACAAGTCTTCAGCTTTCATAGAAGAAAATATGCCCTCTATTTAGGTGTACTATTTTAAAATGTACACATGCAGAGAATAGGACAATGTCATGAGGTCTCAATCCTCTTCTAGCTTTGAGATCAATTTTGAAGATGACTCGTTAATAGCTCCCTAATTCCTCTAATAGATTCAACAAAGTACCTTTAATTACTCCCTCCCCTGTTTTCCCTAATAGATTCACCTAAGATCCTCAAAATACCAACCAGATAATAGCGGGATGAAAACTTAGCGGCAAGGAAGGCGAAAAGATACGTTCGTTCGAAATAACTTAATTCGTCAGAAGATAAGCTCTTTACGATTCAGCGATGACTTTAGTGTAGACCCGAAGGAGCACACTTCCGCTCTATCTAAGCCAGTCTCAATGGCTGATTACAGACCTGAATAAGAACTGGAGAACATTCATTGATGGAACAGAATTGGCTTCTAAAGGATATAGTGAGCCCGAATTTGTATGGTCCCGGGTCATGCTAACAAGATCTACTAGAGAGCCAACTCTCTTCTATCGTTGCGCTAACTCCTTCTTACCTACATAGCCATTCTTAGCGAAAGTAGTTGGGTCTAGTTCGCAAGGTCACTTTATAATAAATAAGACAAAGATGGTCGATTGCTCCGTTCGCCCCGTTCGAAGGCCCACTAAACTATATATAAATATTTATAGTCTTTCGTTAATGAAAACGTAGGGTCATGCGCGGCGCCAATTGAATTGATAAGTAGAGCGCTGGGCCGCCTTGCGTTGTAGCATGGTCTTTCTTCCCATCGCAGTCGCTCATTACTCCATTTGAGGCCTGATCGATATAGGGGGTTGTTTGGCATGCGCTCTTTTCATGCATGGTCGGTTTGTTTCTTTGCACGCACGGTGGTGGCTTGATCAATTGATTGATCCGATCCCACTCCCGTCGTGTATTGTTCGATGGTTCTTTGGCTTGACCTGTCTGTGATCGTTCGCTTTGCCCTCTCCGCCTATTTAAGTAGGCGGTTGTGTCGTTCCTTCCCCTTCTGACTCTCGTTCTGGGGATGAAAGATCTCGGGGTTTCCTTGAGTTAAGATTCCCTTGGTTGAGCTAGGTTATCGTTCGTCTCTGTAAGGAGCCGGTCCCCTTCTGTGTGCTCGCAGCCCTATAAAAGAGTTCCTTATTGGATTGGGCGGGCCCCCGCGGCGCAATAATGGAGAATGTCACGGCTACGCCCGTGAATGAGTGCCGAATAGAGCGATGGGTGTATAACTCATCCATGCTGCTTGCTGTTCTGGCCAGGGAATTTACACAAGGGTGATGCCATGCTTGCCCAGCATTAGTTTATGGTTTTTGTAAATCAATGGTTGTTTTTGATTTTAAGTAAGTCCTTGTCTTTATCCATTTCCACGAGGCGGGGGCCGACCGGGGACAAAGCTCGCATATTCTATTCATAGTAGTTTTTAGATTCTAGAATGATTTATGAGTATCTCACAAAATAACATAAAAAAGAGATGCACTCAATATTTTTGATATGGTGCAATAGAAATTCTTTCTTAGCCATCAGGGTCCTGCGGATCTACATGTCCCACAGCAGAGCAGTAAACGCCGCCCGTCTTGACCAATCATCACGCATCCACTCGCTATAATACATAAAAGTATAGCATGCCGGCGGCACACTGGGCTTAGCCAGCCGGCCTTGCTTTATTTATTCTGTCTTTAGGGACGACTTCCAATTCCTAGTCCCGGGGGAGGGACAGCCAGTAAGTAGGTCCCACCGAAATCTGAATAGATCCTGCTCTTCCATTTCCCCCACAACTACAGTTGCATGGCTTCGCTCTGCTCAGGAGAGACCTTTGAAATCCATCCACTAAGTATGGGTAGGACGAATCGAAATAGATAAAGATCGAAATAGATAAAGAAATAGGGGCCTCGTGCCTTATCTATTTCAATAGGATAGGAATAGGGGGGCCTTATCCATTTGAAAAAGAGGTCCTTTTTGATCGCCCAAAGAGCGTGCGTAATACATATGGTAGGAAGATTGACTCTCCTTTGTATGGAGATCTGCTGATCCAATGGGGAACTCCACGCTGCAATAGGCTTGTTCCCTCCTGCCAAAGTTCAATCAAATTAGACTCCCGCCCGTCACACACAATTGCCATTCCTATTTGTGTTCCCGGTGGCCCGCC
>Ga0233336_1000141_pt1 | contig 12992 bp, 6 predicted proteins | sample GEONDECOMP225_FD_183636 | JGI IMG/M metagenome (GOLD analysis project Ga0233336, IMG submission 183636) | Leaf litter microbial communities from Shasta-Trinity National Forest, California, United States - GEON-DECOMP-225 | ecosystem: Environmental > Terrestrial > Plant litter > Unclassified...
CAAGTAAGGAAAGAGAAGATCGAGTAAGTAAGGTAGTGGCCCAAGAGGATGGTAAATTTGCTAGTTGAAGGGTGGGGCCTATCAAGTTATCCTACGTGAACCTAGTCCTGGACTGGGAAATTAATAAAGAAAAGGTGGCGTGGTCACTGAAAGGTAGCGGCCCAAGAGATGGAATGGATGGGATGGATCGTGGGATGGGTTCATGAGACGAGACCTTAGAAGCCCCCGGAGGATGTATAGATGGATCAGCCAGCCCCTTACCCCTTATATTGGATACTGCCCGGACACCTAGCACCATGGGATGGGATGGGGGAGTCCCTTAACCACCCTTGAAACCAGGAAGGCAAGTTCAGATCAGTAGAGGACAGTATCAGAAGACCTTTACTTGTTCATACTACCCACCTGCCAGAAATAAAAAAGAGATTTTCTGTACAGCCCTAGAGCATCAGGTCTTCCAAGCTTGAGGGACTGCTAGAAAACCTTTCCTTGGATACCATACACCTGCCAGAAAGAATTAGTTACCGGCCCTAGAACATGCTGACAAGGAGAGGCACTGCTAGAAGAGGAGGAACACCTTGAATCGTTGAATCGTTGGATCGGAAGTGGAATCACTTCATTAGCCCTTACCTTGTTCAGACAATCCACCTGCCAGAAAGACATTATCTGTACAGCCCTAGCCACAACATGCTGACAAGGGAATGCTATCAGACCAGTTGAAGTGCCGGATCAGATGGGATGTGGTGGGATAGGCGAGAGGGAATCGGGGATGGGATCATGGGAATAGGGAATCGGTACATCGGGTCAATCAACCAACTGGATTTTGTCTTTAGTCATATAGCCCATTTCCTGAACTTTAGCTCATGGAGTAGTCTTTGGAGCCATGCATGTTTCTGACTGAACGAGCATATACATGAGGCTAGGTTCCATACAATTCTATGCATGCGGTTGACCTGAGAAACCGTCTAAATTCATGTTTTGATTGAGAGAAACCTAACCTCTTTTTATGGGGTCAGATGAGACTATTGGGCAATAAACTTTATTTAGTCTTACTGAACTAGGCCATTTCCATCAGTTTCCATAGGGAGCAGGATTCCATATCTAGTAGGAGTCTGCCTTGTCTTCTGCATGGAGCCCAAGTTTCAATATAAATTCGTTGTTGTCAAGTTGTGGTGTCCGTGTTGTTGTCATGAACCCAATCTAAGAAATCTTGAAATCTTTGGATCAAATTGTTTCTGTGGCAAGTCATAAGAGTTAGTCTATGCTATATACGAGCATTGCATATAGTCTTTAACTTGTCCTATAAAAAAAAAGTAAATCATCTTTTAGACCTTCTAAGCTTGTGGGAAGCAGTTTCAGTTCGCAGGTTTCATTTCGTAGGGCAGTTGATGTTCACTTCGCAGGGCAGTTTCATTTAGTAGGGCTGGGCAGGTAACAGCGGGGTAGGGCAGGGCACTTACACTTATTCTTTCTCAGGACCTAAACTTAGCAGGGAAAAGAGGAAAAAGCACGGGAAGCAACGCCATCACCTGTAGTTTCGCCCGGCAAAGGCAATTTCATTTTGATAGCCAGCTTAAGGTTCTCTGGTCGGTGGGAGCGGAAGTAAAGGCATTACCCGTAGAGGAAAGAGCATAAGAGGCGGTAGATATTTATTTAAGCAACGATTCCGGTTCCATAGCTAGTAGCTTACCTTGAACCAATTTCCCCGGGACTAGCCTCTCTTCACCTGGTTCCTGAGCCAGGGCCAGTTAACCCCAAATCATAGGTATTACGAATCCTTGTGTACGCATACTGATCATGTCATTCCATCTAGCTATCATAGTTTACAGACCCAAGCTCAGTTCCTGTGAATGTGTAAGCATCCCTTCTAGCAGACCGAGAGCCATTACCCCGCCCAAATCCAGATTTGACCGAGTGAAAGCTTCAGCAGCAAATCGAGAAGCAGACACAAAGCGAGCAAAGAAGGCAGCAGCATAGGTGGCAGCAACAAAGTAAGCACCAGTAGTTTCAGTGCCTGTTTTAACGAGCCAACAAATGAATGATAGGCCAGAAGCTGGTTGAATGGGTCTCCCTCGCACTCTCTCTGGTCGGGTGAGCATGCATCCTTCGGGCCCAAACAAGCGGCGAACTACTTAATATTTTAGGGCCTCTAAAGGGCAATACGATAACCTAACCTCCCTTACTAACCTGAGCTCGAAGGGTTGAATCATTCAGCTGTGATCTCATATTAAACCCACCCCGCCTTCCTTCCATCCATCCTTCCCTTTGGTCAATCAATCAATCTTTCTGCCCTTCTGGTTAATATGCCTATCCTACCAACTAGTAGGTTTATTTCCTTTCGTGAATCCTTCAACATCTGGCGGTGAGGTGTGTATCCGACTAATCGATTGGGAGCTCTAGGTCGATTGGACAGGTCTTCTGCTAGAAGTAGGGAACCTTAGCCTTTATTATCTATCGTTCTTCTACTTCCTTCCCTCAATAAATCTTATCAATTATTGAATGCGGCCCGGCTCCATGTATTTCTTGACAGAAGTGGTTTATTAACAACTGATTCTATTGCTTTTCTTTTCCGGTCCTCTCGATGGATAGAGGAGCGGATAGAGGAGAGGAAGTTTATTGGATCCGAGGTTCGGGGATTCATTCAAGGTCTTAGCTGCCCCCGGTCGATCGATCAATTCCTTACTTCTCTCTTCCGGGCAGATGGAAGCAACCTACCTCTCGTTCTTTGGTTGATGAATCTTGATTAGTGACCTCAGGTGATTAGCTTGGCCTGGCTAGCCTTTCCTTTCGTTTCTTCTAAATATCTTCTGACTTCTCCCTCCATAGAAGATATGTTGGTTTGTTCCCGACTGTTTTATTAATCTGTCTATAAGAGAGTAAGTGTTTGTTAGCTCTGTTGGTTCGTTTGTAGATAGCTCCTTCGCGGGCCCATCTGATCTGATCTTAGCTGATTAGCTTATTTCCTTTCCTCAACATCAGTTGTTAATCAATCCCTATAGCCTATTGATTCATTCCTTGAATCATTCCTTCTTGATTCCTTCCATAGGTTAGCCCTTCTCTCTGATGACTGGGTTGAGTCTAGCCCCTTTAGCCTGGGTGATTAGCTCGGCCTGGTACGTAGGGGGAACAACCCTTAGTAGGTTGAGTCTAGCTTTATTTCCCAGCCGGGCGGGTAATGAGTGCTTCTTAGCCGGGCTAGCCCGGGTGATTAGCTTAGCCTTTGTTGAGTTTAGCCTAACCGGTTAGCTTAGTTAGGTTCGGCTAGTCCTTCCTTTCTTCAATCAATGTAAATCAATCTTTCTCTCTATCTTTATATCCTTCCTAGGGAAAATAAAACCTTTAGCCCACTGAGTGGTTAGTACTAGGTCCTTAGCTTTGTTTACTTCTCTGGCAATCTACCCTTAATAACGTTCTTTGGTTGATTAATCCTTTTAGTGGGGAAAGGAAGGGAAATCTCTCTCAGTGGTTCGTGGAGTTGAGGCGAGTGGATGAAGTAGTCAACTAGAAGCAGGTCGATCCTTGTTTGGATTGGAAGGTTCCGGTTGGGTGGATTGACCCCATCCGGATGTAGGAGCTCCCCTTCTTATCCGGGGCCTTCCCTGAATCAGAAGACCTTCTTAAAATATGGCCAATCCTTCCAGGGAACCTTGGTCCTTGGTCAAAAATAGTTAAAAAAGAGTTCTGATCCAGCCCCGAATGAGAAAGTACAGCCTGGTTAGCTTAGCTTATTAGCTTGGCTTAACTTTGTTCGTTCCTAGATAGCCTGTTCTAGCTTTCGTTGATCCGTATATGAGAGAGTAGGTGTTTCTTAAATAAGCATTGTTCGTTTATTTCTCCTTTCCTTTCCTTCAGTGGATAAATCAATCAGTCGAATGAAAGAAATCTTTCTTTCGATCTTTTCTTTAACTTTCATGAAGGGAGCCCCCGCCCCCCAATTATCTCCATGTTTGTTACGTATATAATAAAATGCGTAGCGTACTTTTTACAAATCAATTACAGATATATAACTGATCTTTGCTTGAAGAAAAGTAGTTTCAATCAGTCGAATGAATCTTTCTTTCCGTCCAACCTGGGTGATTAGCTTAGCCTGGCTAGGACCGGGCGGGAATTCTAGTTCTTTCCTTCTCTCTTTTCTGTTCTTCAGGATCGATCTTATCTCTTCTTCTACAGTCTGGTTTTCTTCCCTTGTTTCTTTCGGTCGAATGAATCCTTAGCTGGGTGAGGCTAGCCTTTTGTTTAGTTATTCCATAGGCAAATTCAGGTTTAATTATTAAGGAAAGCAAGTGCTGGGCTCAATCAATAGGATTAAATCTGCCAATAAAGAGGAAATGTGGAATCGTTTCGCTTCTTTCCCGCTATTTATCAACGGTGGGTTGACATCTTAAGTTTCTATTGCTTTGCGGTGGGCTTACTTATGAGCGACATAAATAACGTTTGAACAGCCGAACAGGAACGGTTTGATAGATACTTCTTCCCGGTTGTCTGCCCAAGTTATTACGTCTCAAAAGTTGCTCGACCTGCAGGACCCTATCCCCATTGGAACGGAAAATAGGAGTGCCCAACCAAGCTCAACAGATGAATTAGATTGGGAGATAGATAGAAATAGTGAGACCAACAATGAATGAATTATTTAGAATTTCCAATCTTGAAAGCTCGACCGGAACCGAAATCGAGGGCTTCCATGCACTGCTGGTTGGAAAAGAAGATCGCCCAGATAGTTGGTGGATTACTCAACCTTTTGAGAAACTATGGCGGGGGAAAACAAGCGGATGACTTGACCAACTGAAGAAATGACACTCTTGAGCTTTCTCGGGAAACCCAATACTCAAATTGTATTCTGTTCCCTGTTGTGTCATAATAGGCAACCCAACCCTACTTACTGCCAACCCTATTTATAGCTATAAAGTGCCCATCAACAGGCTCAGTTGTTGAAGATCCAGCATCAGAATGAAGTGAAACAGCCAGAGTATAAAAATTGGATCCTATTCCAGCAGAGCCAAGTCGAGAATACAAAAGCTTAGAGACCATAGGGGCATTTCTCTCCGTGGACAATCATAGCAATCATAGCGGCTTAAGTAAGTACCAATGAAGGGATAGGCAAATTCAGTAATACCTCGTGCAGCAGACCCAAGTGGAGAATTATAACAGTCATAGCGGGATAAATCGAAATTGGAATAACTGAATCTAGCGGCAACAGCTATAGGTAAGGTTTTAAGGGACAGGCATATCTATTTCATTACTTACTCACATCCCGGGCAAAAGACTCACAACTGGAGCTAAAGCGAATGAATCATAAGTGTAGAAATAAGCTTAATCAGCAGGGGCCAGCAAAAGCAGCTATTGATTGAGTTGGATCTATAGACGGGGGGGCGAATGTAGGTAAGTTTGGGTATACTTAGGATGCCAAGGCGGGATCAAAGCTTATGTCATCAGGATCAGACACTTTCAAACTATCATAAATGGGTAGAAGTTGCTTCTTCAGAACGAACACAGGGGGCAGCCCTCCTCCCTTACGGTTGGAGACAGATCAAAGCTCCTACTCACTGGCAAATTACTCACATCACAAAGCGGATCCCCAACTATCATTCATAGGTCACTCATTGGTCGAACGGAGACCAATCCCAAAGCAGATGGGATAGCCGAGGCAAGATTGAGAGAGCGGGGGATACTGGAAAACAATAATAGGTTAGGTTCCTCCTATATCTTTGAAACTGGGAGTAGGCATAGATAGGTTTACCGAAGGCAAGGGCATGAAATCTCTAGGAGGTTGGTTTGGGTACAGCATATTAGCAATCATAGGAATCTATTTGAGTTTACCCATTAGCAACAGGAAAACGATCAGAAGGATAATATTTTGAAACAGTTGAATCTGAAACAACTTACTCTAAGCTTAGGGCGGGATATAAATCACATTATATTAATTTATGGAAATGGAAAAATATTAATTACTATAATAACTAAATTAATGAATATGTCCACTACACCTAACAAGAAGAGACGATCAAAGCAGCTAATGTACAAAGACCCTAGGCTTCATTTCCACAGGCATTCCTATTAGCATAAGTAACAATCAACTAGCCCTTACTACAATTTATGCAGCTTAAAATACTTCCTTATCCCTAGCATCCAAGCTTCAACATCTTCTCCCTTCTTATTTTAACCATTAAAGGTTGGTGGTTGAATCTTCCTAAGCTCCCCTTGCAAATCCTCTTGTACATGCCTTCTTCTTTGATGTCTGACTAGAGACACCTCTTGGCTGCTCCTTGATTCATCAAAAGTATAATACTCCTTCATTGAGTGAGGTGAAGAGTTATGATGCTTCCGATCTCCGATACCCCTTCTTAGATGTTTGTATCTTACATGATACTCTCTTTCTGAATGAGTTTTGCCTTCTTCCTCATGTCTTGAACCTGATTCATCCTTTATTCACCAACCAAAGAGGAGCCGACCGAGAGAAAGAAGGGCTGTAGGGGGAAAGGTTCGAAGCGTCTGTCCTGTTTACACGGGGTAAAGCGTTAGAGCTTCTTCCTGGGCAGGATAATTGGGACCGTGCTCTGTTCCTCTATTGCGTGTCCTGCGGGCCTCTCTCTTGTGTCAAGGCCTCTTCTTTCTTGCGAGTGTCCAGGTCTCAATCGTAGTCAGGACCTCTTATCGTGAGTAAAGTCCTCTCATAAAGGTTCTCGGTTTGTTGGGTGAATGAACCAGTGTCTTGTCTATGCGGCAGGTTCCTTGCTCCCGGGTATCGAGCGTTAGCGGTACTAATCAAGTGGGCAAGCGAATCAAGTGGGCAAGCGGTAGCAGCGATAATCATCACCCATGGCTTTATCTTCTCTTGCGCGCTATGGGCCATTACTGCTCTGCTCTTTCATTGCTCGCCCCCGGAGGGAATCGGACTCTTTCTATCTATCTTTCTGCTCTTTCATTGTTCGCCCCCAGAGGGAACTCATGCGGGCGGCTTTGAACCCCACTAACGATCAATCAACCATGAGCGTTGTTATCGATTAACTGGTGACCATTCTTTCGGCAAGCGTTATCGATAAGTCATCACGACCAAATTAAAGCGGTAATGTGGGCGATCAGGTTCCAGAAAGCGTAATGTATGAACTGAAAGCGGTGGATACAGAAAGTATAACTAACGTAATGGGTAACTGAAGTCCGAATGTAAATTGTTTATAGGGCTCAAGAAAGCGTAATGGGGGGGATGAACTTAAAGCATACATAAGTTTGTGTCCAGGCCTTTTGCAAGTGTCAAGACCTCTTATGTGAGTAAAGGCCTCTGTCCAGGCCTATATTGTGTGTCCAGGCCTCCCTCTCTATTCAAGGCCTCTATTCAAGGCCTCTATCGTTGTGTGTCCTCTATCCAGGCCTCGTGCTCTGGTACTAAAGAAATTACTCTATATGCTCTGTTTTGTATATCACGTCTATAATCAACGCTGTTAAGTGTATACGTGTGAAAGGCCTATGGTTCAAAGCTCTTGGCTGAAAGCTCTTGTCTCTTGGCTTATGACTCATGGTTCGTTTAGCCCCTCCCTTTCTGTGTGTCCGTGGCTCTTGGGGAAATACTAATCCAGCTCCTCCTCCTCTCCTCAACATGGACTATATCAATTGACTAAGCTTCTAAACATGGACTAAGCTCCTCTCGAGGTATATCAACGTATATAAGATCGATGTATAAATCCTTTAACCGCATCCCTCGTCCACCCCGTATGGGTTCATTCCGTGCACCCTGCCCCGCCCCTTTTCGGGGTTTACTTAGTCGTTGGATTCATCTAGCCTAGCCATTGTCTCGTCACACGTTCGTTCTAGCATCACGAGTTTTTTTGTCCAGCCAGCCTAGCCAAGTTCCGAAGCCAGCCCGAACCCCATCTTGTAGAGGGGGCTGCTTTCAAGCCCGAACCCCATCTCGTACGGCTAATAACCAGGTTCAGGAGCTCCTATGGATCCTGGCCTTAGGTGATAAAAAGACTCGTACAGGGTAAAGTAGTATACTTGCCTTGGGAAAGCTAAAGATCGTCCAGATCTTTCTTTCCGTAACCAGACACATAGAGGAAAGCTCGTAAAGGCCCTATTATAAATCAGGCCTAAAAATAAGTATGTAATTATGGTTTATAGAAAGTTGCCATTTCCCTCTATTTGGACATAATCCTTAGAGAATTGATTGACCATCGTTGAAACGCAAGATTGGCTAGATAAAGTGGCACAACGATAGCACCTCGAGTGGTACCATTGCTCCACTACTGCTTTGTATTATAGTGATATACTTTATGCGTCAAAAATGCGTTCTATCGCGATTTCAATCATTTTTTGATCTACACCTTATCTGATGGATTGACCGAAGTTCTAACGCAAGAGTTTATGTTTAAAGTATCACTTTGCCTAATAAAAATCATTCTATCGCAAGTTCACCCAGTTTCATGATAGATTTATCATTTTAGAAGTTTGAGGACGAGGAAGAGGAGCTGGATGAATGGGTCTTCCCCACACCAGATGAGCCAACCAAGCCCAACACGCCAATCTGCCAACCATAAAAATCACACCTTCACCAATTGGCTCACCAGAAGCCATAAGCAAGCCATAAGCCTAAACAAGTCCACCACGCTAGCATCTAACCTACCACAAAGCCATAACACCAATAGCGACAACATGTTGTTACTTACGTTGATATACAATTCGAAGGGATTAGGACCATGTTGAGTTGCATAGTGAGTAGTCCAATCGATCCCGGGGAAACCCATTCATTCCACCCCGCCCCTATACGGCGGACTCAAGAAGCCAACAACCAGCCAGCCTCCATCTATCCATCGAACTAAAGACTCCCGTCATCCGTCCATCTAGCCATCCATCCTTGGGTTCGCCCAGCCCTTCTCGTTTCGTAGACCAGGCCTTGGTTCCTTTCCCAGCAAGGATCAAGGCGCTCAACAAGCAATCAAACAACATTTTGTCTCAATGTCTTCAGGTGGAAACGATGGGGAACTTCTCTTTTGCATGCGTATGGCGCCAACTTGGTTACAATCGATACGGCGTATGAAATATAATGATCAGCTGCTATGCTCGGGGCTATGATCAACTATGATTCTATGGCAATGATTTTCTATGATGACCGGCTGGCAATGACCTCTTGGCGATGTCCCCCTTCAGTCAATGATCGACTATCGGCTGCAATGACCCTCTGGAATGCCCTTCTGGCTATGATAAACTAAGATTGTATATGATCAGCTATGATTGGCTCCTTCTGACTCTGATCGACTGGCACTGACAAGAGCTTCTATAACTGAGTATAGCTTGTAGCAAAGAGTATAGCTAGCAAAGAGACTGGCGATGACTAGAGCTATGACTGGCGAGTACTAGTGTCAAGTACTAGTGTCAATGATCGAAAGCTATGATTGGCGGCACTGATTGAGTAAGACCTTCTGTGACTATGACTGGCAATGAGCACCACCTCCTGGCTATGAGGCTTACTATGACCACCTTATGGCTAGAGCAACGACTAGAGTTTCAATTACTAGAGCTTCCTTCCAGCAATGACCTTCTAGCAGCAATGGCTATTGACTTTGTATGGGCTATGAATGAATGCGTATGCTCCTCAACGGGTGAATTGTATGTAATGCATCGAGCATCAATTCGAGGTAGTAACTAAGGTTCCGTAGGGGTAAGCCTCGTCTGTCCGGGGGAATCTTAGTAATACTTTTAGTCTTTAAGTACCTGGGCGTAATGTACATTGTATGCAAGTTAATTCCATTGTCGTGTCGCATTCTTTTTGTGTTTCTTAAGCGGTCGTTTTCCTTTGCGACGACCCTTCTGGGACAGTTGTCACTAAAGTTGAGCTTTTTCCGTTTGCGATACTTTCACTTTATCACTCACTTAATAGCCATTATAGGGTCCAGATTGCTCCCATTATTATATCACATTATCTGGTTGTTTCTCCAACGTTCATTCATCTCTGCGAGAACCCTAATAGTACAGTTGTCTATCAAGTTTAGATTTATCACCTGCTTAGTTACCATTATTGTAAGAGTAAAGTTCAAACAATGAAATGTTAGCTCTCGTCTTCTTCAGATCTTAAACTATACTATAGTCAAGAGAAGCAGAAATACTGGTATAAGCAGAGGAAGTTTTACTTACAGTCGTCGTCGTCGTCGTAGTTTTACTTCCAGTAGGGGTAGGATTAGTGACAGTTTTACTTACCGTTGTTGCTGGAGTTTTACCCGCTGTGGTAGTAGGATTCTTACTAGAAGCATTTGCCTTAGGAGGAGAGTTAGATGCATCAGAAGAAGGTGTTGTTGGAACTGGACCCTTACTTCTCGTATGATATTCATTCGTTTGTATCTCCTCGCTAGTGCTTCCAAGAGATACATCCCAGATGACATTTATGACTTCATATATGTAATAACGCTTTTCATCGGGCACATAAACAGCAGAGAAGCACCCAATATAAGGGTGGGGAACAGGTAGGCAACAGAGGCAAGAGAAGCAAGGGTATCTGGAGCAGCACCAAAGCAAGCAGGAAGGGCACTAGGACATTCATAAATAAAGATTATCATCAGAGGGGATTCTTTCTCAATTATTCTAACGTAGGTTATCAGGTGGTGAGCTCAGGATTTCAAAGCATTCAAGACTCGAGGTGTATCACGTCATTTCTCTCTATGAATAAGCTAGGAACAACATTAGGTGAAGACATAAATTCAATTTATTTCATTCATTCACTAGGTAGACTCAAAAGGTGGAACTAGGACCATTCATCGCGTCTGTTGTTTCCCTAATCTGTTGTTTCCCTAATGTTGATTAGGTGGTGACAAAGCATGAAACAATCGATATGATATCTAGCTATGATCAGCTATGCTCGGGGCTATGATCTATGGATTACTATGCTTGTAAATGATCGGCTATGACTACTAGGGGGCTACGCGATACTGGCTATGACAGGCTGTATGGCTATGACCTGGTGCTTATGGGCTATGAATGGCGTATGATCATCAAATGGTGACTCATCATATGTAAAGCATCGTTTATCCAATCGAGGTAGGAACGTGTGTTCCGTAGCGGTAAGTGAGGTAGGGATTTTGTGCAGGAAGACCATTTTTACACGATGCAAGAGTAAACATAAAACCTCGCCAATTGGGCAAATACCACCAATCTCTGACGTTCGTACGAATTCAATGCTGGCAGGTTCATCAGAATGTAGGTTATCCCAGAACAGGCTGGCTGCACTACTAACTAACACAATGCCGTAACAATTGTCCGTCTCTTAAAAGCACCAGTTGGTTATACAGGTGGTTCGGGAGTTGGTTCACCAGGTTATGTTTGACTGCTACTGAAGAATATGCAATTGGCTATCTACTTGGTGAGGGAGGATGCTGCTACTAGGAATCATCTATTGGAATTGTAACTGCGAATGGAAGTGGATCTGCTACCTGTGATGCTGCTGGAGGATCTGGGACTATATACAGGTCCCCCCGGTCTTGATCTATGCAGTACACTAGGCAAGGTACTACTGCCCTTTGCTTCAGGGTCTCAACCCTGAAAGGCATAATTTGGATATCGCTCATGAAGGACATAGTCTCGATCTAAAAAAGATGGAACTAGAACCGGATCGGTATCTTATTGAGGTAGCGGCCCTAGACCTATATATTAAATTCCCTTCTATTAACCCATGCGTATTCTTCTTGATCTTATCATTTCGTAGAGACGGTGTGTGCTCTTTCCTTTGACCAATTGATGTAATCTCTGTCTATTGCTGATTCACCTTTGCTCTATTTCTCCATGTGGACCAATGTGTATTCATCCTATCCATGTATTTGCGTCGCCTATCAATATGTGGATTTGACTATGTTGGGGAGCTTGGCTGTGCTCATTCAGTAGTGAAGTTCCTAACTTACATAGTTACTTTTCTATTTATTATTATTCTTCGATTCTATTTCACCGAACAACTAGCCTTTGAGGGGAATACAATCTGCCTGCGTTGTGTTAAAGCAGAAGCAGTGGAGATACTTATACATGGGTAGGGGGCCCACCAGGGAATGAATTAAGGTATCAGAGCTCTGCTCACTCAGGTCCTGAAAAACCCTTTGCTAGGCAGGCTGGCTATATAAAGGTCAACCAAGCAAGCAGAGCTCTCTCTGTTCAGGTACTCTACATCTTTAATAACCGAAAGGATGGGGCTTTGAAAGGCAGGCCCTTTATATATGACAACACGCTGTCGGTCGGTAGGAGTTAATCTCCCAGGTACATGGAGGTTTAGAGGGCTGGGATCATCAAATGCTTAAATCGAAAAGAAGGGGAATGATGATGAGAAAAAGCGCTCATCAGGCACGTAAAAACGCCCTAAACATGTTAAGTTAAGTACCACGATGCGTAGGGAAGCCCGACAGTAAACTCACTCTATCTTGCTTATAAAGGCCATAAGCAGACGATAAGCTATCCCTTTGCGTATTTCTTATGGGGACAAACCAACCAAGCGGACTGGAGTTACTATCATTGAAAAGCAAGCAAGTAAGGCATAAGGTGACTGACAAGTAAGACATGCATTACATTCACGTCAAAAATAATACATTTTTATAAAGCCCTTTATTTACAAGCCAGCCAACCAGGTTGGTTCGTTAGTAAGCCCATAGAGTTAGAAGCCTATGGTACGAATCGGGTTATGGATGCACGACGTCCACCACTACTTTAGCCCACTCATTTAATAAGGCGTTTCCAAGGTGTTATGTAACTTACTTTCCTTGGCTTTCTTCTCTCTCTAGTTACCGCCGAAGTGATACGAGTCAATATGGCCAACTTAATAAAGCAATATACTTCTTTGGAATGAATTTATTTCCTTGTTTACACTTAATTACATAAGTCATAGCAAGGCCCCCTTTCACGTTATAGGTGGACCTATTTGGATACAGTTCTGGGTTAATAGACTTCGTAGGATCAAAGTCAAAATAGTAACTAAGGAGATGGAGTTTTTTATTTATATCCCTATCCCTATATACGGGGGGGGTAGGGCGCTAGGG
>Ga0233336_1000142_pt1 | contig 12976 bp, 7 predicted proteins | sample GEONDECOMP225_FD_183636 | JGI IMG/M metagenome (GOLD analysis project Ga0233336, IMG submission 183636) | Leaf litter microbial communities from Shasta-Trinity National Forest, California, United States - GEON-DECOMP-225 | ecosystem: Environmental > Terrestrial > Plant litter > Unclassified...
TAGATATATCTTTGTATACGATATTCTTCTCTTTTCGTTACCTCTCCCTATCGGTCTCCAGCGCGAGTAGACTTACCAGACTCGAGCGTGAAACCTGAGACGAACACCTTTTTTTCTCTTGTGTTATGACATATATAATGACTGAAAGGCATCTTCAGCATTCAAAAGGTTTGGAACATACATAGCTATATACGAAAAATTACGATCTAATTATATTGGTTAGTTCAATAGAGCCAGAAAAGAAATCAAAGAAAACTACAAGCAACTACATCAACAACCGGGGGGAAATTAACCGGTCCGTCCTACCTACTAACGCTAATAAGGTTGAAAGGAAAGAAAGGATGCGTCAAGCAAGCTGCGCGACCCCCGGTTCTACTTCACTAAGCCCCGTGCTTGTACAAGGAGGAAGCCAATCCCACCAACTTTAATTACTTTTTGTTTATTAGTATACCTTTTGCTTTTACTTTTAACATGGACGAAGGAGCTCAACAAACGTGACCGGGCTGCTCATGAGATAATTTGAAAAACAAAAACAAGACCTCTTCCTTTCTTTATTATTTCTCAAAACACCTTGATGGAATTCAAAGCAAAAAGAAATAAAACCCTACCCAACAAGCAACGGCCGAGCGCGTTAGCGCGAAAGCCATTGCTTGTTAGCGCTTTAGTTTTATTGCTGGGGTAGCAAGTCAAGCAAGTAGGGGTTCCACGGTTCAAGGAGAGGGGAATGGTACTTCAGTCTCGAGAGGTCTCATATCGGAAAATGAATGCTACGTTTGGCAATTGGAAGTGATAGTATTGGATCTCGGGCTCATCAATACCGGTTGAGACTGTAGGTTCGAAGCCTACTGAGCCCATCTTATAAACAAAACTAGGTCAATGCCCTTCGTTGCTTCCCTTGCTTTCCATGCTCCCCCCGATTCTAGATTACATGGTGGCGGGGCGGCTGAATGGATCGATCTATGGGGGGTGGCTTGCTTTGGTGCTGCTGATCCTGCTTAGTGAAGTGATTGCTACCATCCCACCTTCCATCCTGCTTCTTCTTCTTTGCCTTACCTCATTACGCCCATAGTAGCATAGTTTATATAGGCTTTACATTCGAAATAAGACCTTTCGCTTGCCTCCATTCTCTTAGATAGATACAGGGCTATAGGAGCCGCTCGACCAACCCCCCATTCCAATAAGTTCTTTTAATATGTTTTATATTGAAGAAAATCCAGTTTACTGCGCCGATGTGGATTTATCAATCTGCGTAAGCGTTCCTCCATACTAACCAAAACACAATTAAACTAGCCACCCACTCACCCAGCATTGTCCTTGGTATTGCCACAACTCGGGATTAACATCGAACAGGTAAAATATTATAATATAGAAAATATTTATGGTACGTGGGATTGATAACATGTAACGTCATCAACTGGATAATGGGCTATCGGGAGTGCCACTTCATTAACTAACCTAACTAATGGGAGACAAAAAAATAGAAAAGGTGAGACACATATGATACACTTTCCTTTCCTGGGCGCGTTATATAATAAATGTTATAACACGTTCACCTCACATCTAACCCTGCCCAGCATAAGTGAATAAAAACCATAAATAAATTTCATTCCGGGCAGGCATAAAACCAGCCACCTCCTTTGGTCCGGGCACAACTACCTATCCTAGCGCGAATGAACCCATGCATGTGTCGTCTATTTGTGTTGATATTCTGAACGTGCGCATAGGAGATTTCTGTAAATAGAACCCTTTCCCTCCTTTTGGTCGGACGAGTGGCTTCGCCCATTAAATGGGATTTTTCTTTGATCAATTCAAATTGAAATTCTAGCCCGCTGTGAACCTGGTCGTCCAACAATAAATTGATATCTGATATATGTCTGAGCTCACATTATAAATGTAATTAAGAAAAATAAGCTCGTAAACTTCATAGTTTAATGTGTAAATCAATGGACCACTGGCAATAGACAAGGTAAACTTCTATTATGCACACGTGGATATGCAATATTGTATAGTAGTCCAAGTGGAGTAGCTGCCGTAGGATAGTCCGAGAATAGTGGTAACCCAATCTCTGCTGGTCTTGTCCGTCTGGACGACAAGTTAAACGTCTCTACCATGGCGCATTAGTGTTATAAATTAAACATTTAATTAGTGTGATTCATTATACCAAATACGTAACATTAAAGAAAGGCCCTATTAGTAGAGAGCTAAGCTGTTTGTATTATTACAGCTCTGATTCAAGTAATGAAATGGTGATAATACTATGCTTATTAGGCTAATAAAACACATCATGCATATTAAACTCTTACTTGTTACATACATCTTGTAAGCTTATGATATTCTGATACTGTAACATAGGTAATCATACTAACCTGGAACTTTATTATACTGATACATACGGATTCAATGCTTGTATAACTGGGCTTTATGTGCTTACTTTATATGGTGTTCATACTATGTTCATAAACAAGGTATCACTGGGCTTGAGTTTACATACCCTATGCTTATAACAGCTTGGAGTTAGATGTTACCTCTAGTGATCACATGGAACTCATACTAGTAATATTAAATAGCTCTTATTTGGATAGCATAAGTATAACTAAACTGTTTACATGAGAACTATGCTTATTAATTACAGGTATATGTAACTATCAACCTTTAACACAACTAGCACTTATAAGAGCTTAGACAGCAAGTAACAGTCCTTTTACACACTAGTTACCAAAGCTTTATACATAAATAGTACAGTGCTTACAACTCCAGATCAGTATTATTACACTGGTTTCCTATACTTATGACTGTGATTACTAGTATGTTTATTACTAAGAGTCTTAAGCTATAGTGATAACCTAATAAAGCCCATTACATTACGTGAAACATAGTGGTTGTGTTATCCTTATACGTTATTTTTAGAATAGGTATGATATTACTACTAGTTACGAACGATCATTACGAATACGCTTTTTTTTATTCCAATATAAGAGATGAGGTAAGCTACTTAAGCTCTATAACTACATATCACCTATCTTATTTAATTACAGTGATTGTTTACAGTGAATCCATGGTAATCACACTATATTTCACTAGTATCATATGAGTTCCATATAAGATCAAGTGGAATGAATACCATAAGTAATACAGCTTATACACTGCTTGGTTCTATAGTAATATCGAATCACACTATATTAGTAGAGATCATGGGTATAGCTTATGTATGGTTAGAATAGAGATGAAACCCCATGTATTATTTATAATGCTCGGGATTACAGCCCATACGGATAGCTCATCTTACTACTATGGGATTTTAACTAGTTACATATAACTATTGATTACCCATGTCGTTTGAGCTACAACCTGCGCTTCTATTCCCCCTGGTCAACCAGCAATCGGTATTAGGTAGTGATCAAACTTTACATTTTTAGTATATCACCTTTCATTAAGGTCAAGTATTACCATTAGTATACTCTACCAACCAAACTCTTAGTTCACAGTAAGCAAGCTCCAGCTTTGATATCCGATGTATAAACATTATGTATTACCATTGCTCTATCTACTTAATAAGAGTAATACAAGCAGTGGGTCATCATGTACAAGCTAATATAATAAATACTATTATGGAAATAAGGGAGTAGTCTACCCATTGATATGCCAATTCTTCCTATATTAGGCGTGTATTTGGTGAATTACCTATGGGAATCATAGGGAATAGAGGCAAATAGACATTACCTATATATAGGAAAAGGCAGAGATAAGTAGCAGTTCGTATATACTAAGCTTCATGAGCAGAGTAAGCATAGTCATCACGTAATCACTACTAGTTAGCTTGTAATAACATAGGTAAATAGAGTGCATTCAATAGTCTTATCACATAGTCTGAATCCCTATATGACGAGTAATATAAGCACCAATAGGGTAAAGCCCCAATTGCATATGAATCAATCTGTAACCACTAGTTTTTACAGATATAGTAATCTCCTTACACAGAGCTTTTTTATTACTAGTTACTCATATAAGAAACGGGCTATAGCTGTATCACTAATAAGAGGTTACTGTAAGCTCCTAATCTAAACGTATTCAATCTCCTGTAATTAAGAGCTTATGTATGCTTAAGTAATAAACACATTGATTCCATGAACAGTGTAAGAGTAAAAAATGTTATAGTCATAACCATTGCCTTTAAGCTTATATGATGCTTAATTACAGCCATTCCATATTACCTATCATGTTACGTATTTCTCCTAATCTAACCAAGCTTATAAGTAAGGATGATCAAGCTTCATTGTGCAAACTTGGCATACAGGTTATCAGCTTTCATAGAGTGATAAGGTTTTATTATCTAATATGGGTATAAATCTAACACACAGCATGATTAAGCATAGTGGTAATGCTCTAGACTATTTACTAATAGGGTATATTCCTAATATTCATACCATTAAACGTATTGGGTTCGTATTCTATTCATAAGTATCATCAGTGTGATTGCCATTGAATCTATATGGCTTAACTATTATATCTAGCTGTACTTTATCCATAAGTATTACTCAATAGGTTACGTAAAACACAGCTTCAATGTAGAAGCTCATATGCTGCTTAATCAAAGCTATATCACTCATACACCTCAATATACAACATCATCAAGCTTATGTTATTCCTTAGTAACTAGTGGTGTTAGTTGCAATAGCTTTTGTGTAAGGCATATATGGAGAAGCTTAATTGTATACACCTAATCAGAATCAAAGGGTATCACTTCATCTTTTTAGAGTACACGTATAAAGCTGGGTCTCATTAAGCATGATTCACTAGTAATAGCTATGATTGAGCTATCACTATTTGATTACTATGATTACCATTACTCTTATGATTAACTGATACAAAGGATAACAAGGATGATTACAGAACTAGTATCACATGGGGTTAGCTCTTTCCATATGAGGGAATAGCTTGAATACCATTGAAACAATATTGATTACCTTTGTTACAATGATACTTACAGAAGCAAGAACACATGTAATGATTAGGCTAATTGTGTACCAGTATTCTACCAAATAATGCTTACTAACATGCCTCTAGGTTTGAATCCTAGTATTTTCATCATATACGTTATTTGTATAATATATAGGATGGGTATAGAGCCGGGGTACCTGGCTAGTAGAGTCATTGACTCGTTAAACCTATGGTTAAATAAGGAGCTTTATTTTTGAAGCTCTTATTATCCACCTAATTATTTTAATATGAAAGATATATTTTTTTCTATCCCATTTAAGCTTTCAATACCGTATGCCTTACATTTAATAGTTCGTTTGGTGAGGAGTGAAAGTACAGAACAGAGATTTCCAGGCAAAGACTATAATAGGTAAAAGAAGTTATCTTGGTAGTACTCGTGCTTAACCTGCTTGTTATTACATATCCATCTATTATATACTTACTATAGTCCATTATTACCTGAACTAATCCTTTATATACGCTTAAGCCAGGCTTAGCCGTGGGCTTACAACAGTAAGCCATTAATTATTTATTTTACTACTCGGTCTACTCAACTAAAAACAGTTATACATAGGCCATTAACCTCGAAATCAAAAAATCCATAGCCCTTGACCCTCTACTTTGAACCTTGGCCTCGACTTCTTCGCAAACTTGACCTTCTACATTGACCCTCTACGGAGGAACCATAGCCCTTCTACCCTATACCTCGACTATAAACTACGCTGCTCTCTATGAACATCTATGTAAACATGCTGCTATTGGATCCTCCCTACCTATCTGCTGCTATAGCCATGGAGTAAAAAAGCCCATGCACACTACTACTACTATAGTCACTTTCCACATTTCGTATTCTTTGATGTGTTTGTATATAAACCTCGTTGTGATAAGATTGGATGAAGAAAACTAACTCATCGGTCAAATAAAATGGAGATTCTTGTTAATCAACTAGACCCTTTCCTATTTCCTAAGCTATACTACTTGCTTAACTACTAGGAAGGTTTTCTGTTATCTATTAGCACTTGGCAGTAAAGAGAGAGAGAGAAGAAGGCGGCACCTTCCCTTTAGCGCTTGACAGTAGAGAGAAAGAAGGCAGGGCAGTCAGTTGGCCCTTTATTGGTAGCGTGGCTGTTTCAATAGTTGCTCCTTAGGGGATGAGGGGATCCGATTAGACTTGGCAGTAAAGAGGGAGATCCGTTATTACATATATAAATATGGAGATCTCTCAAGGAAGAAATACATCGCGTTGCGTTATTACATATATAAATAAAAGAGATCTCTCAAGGAAGAAATACATAGCGTAATTACATATATAAAGAATGACTCTCAGTTAAGAGACAGATCTAGTAGTGAATGGTAATTGCAAGTAATCAAAGTGCTTGCATAATGACATATATAAATAATGACTGGAAGATCGCGTTGGATTATGAAGTACCTGTCTAAGAGAAACCGCTGCCCCAAAGACCTTCTACGCGAAGTGGGTATCCGGCGGGAGTAACTAATAGGCTTCGCACCTTCGACGAGCACCGAATCTAGCATAATTACATATATAATCTTTTTGAAGGAAGGGCTTCCAAACCACTTGCTGAATGAAGGAAAGCACCAAGGGAGCGGGTTATATATGAGATTATGCAATCCATCCATGTAGATATGCGACACGTAGATATGCAAGTTGTTAGGGGGTGCACCTCACACTGGGGACTACTCCTCCCTCTGGCCTCTCCGATACGGCCAAATGGGGTCTACACCTCTCTCTATAGGGTATGTTGGCAAGGGGACTTCTATCATAGACTTTTTGAATAGGTGTGGAGATAAGGAGTTAGGGGTATGACCTATCTTTATTGGCTAAGAAGGAAATCACTTTCATGTCCCGATGATGGAGAGATATTTTTTACCCTGACCTCCAAGAAAGGGGATATTTGAGCTAAGAAGAATAGTGATAGATGCGAGCGAGTATCACGTAGATATGCGACACGTAGAGTGCTTGTACATGTTATTCCCCTCCTTGCTTGCTTCACAATTGCATAGTAAACTCTTACCTGCTGTAGCAACACGTCTAGCCACATAATCTCTCGTATCATATGGGAGGGGGAAATATCCTATCTCGGTTCTGGTGACCGGGGTAAGGTGAACGAAGAGTACCCGCGATGAGGGGATTATAGCGGATGAGCAGCTCCCATGGAGATTATTCCCACTGGATTATTCCCAGGAATTTATTATCTATCTATATCATAGGTAGTCCCAGCCAGGAGTCCTTGCCGCGATCTAAGTGTCTTTCGTGCAGGGAAATGAGGGTACCAACCTACCTCCTCAATGGAAAAGGTCAACGTAGATATGCGAGAGTTTTGTTGAGCCTCTCAATCAACGACATCCTGCCCCTTGGTAAACTCTGGTCCTAGTCCCATGCCTTAAGGTAACTTGCCTTCTTAGAGTTCAACAAGTTTAGTCCATAAAGAAATAACTACTAGATAGAGTTGTTCAACTTTTGTGAGTCCAAATAGTAACTATAAAAACTATTTCTAGAAAAAAATAACCACTTCTCAGAGCGTAAGCAAGTCCCTGAGCGTAAAAGCGAAGAAGCTGCTCTCCCTCCGGAGGACAGTAGCTCCGTGAGAGTGAAAGCCCTCTAACTAAGAGAAAGTGAAATAAGCCTTACGGTACACTTCCGGGTGTTTGTCTCCATCCCCATAAGGTAAAGAAATTAGCTTTCTTTCAACTTGCTTTTATCTAACCTCTTCTCTCTCTATGTTGAGAAAGCGAGACTTCCCTATTTGTGTTGTTTAGTGTACTGGAACAGAGAGAAAGCTGGCATGACTACACCTACACAAGAAGAGAGAACTGGCCTGTTGTAGTCCCTGCATTGACGACCATACACAACAACTCTGAGCCCCTGCCTGGTCTGTTGTTTGATGAGGTCTCTCTCCATTCTTACTCTGTTCCACTGTTGTGTTTAATTAGAATAAGTTTTCTTTTCCAACCAACTAACTTTGTGTTCCTGCCCCGACCGAACCTGCTGAGGCCATTGATAAATCTTTCTATATTGTCTGGTGGGTGTAATGAATGTAAGAAAGAAAGAAAGTAGTATAGTGTACATGGAACTTCTTATTAATGGAAAAAAATAGTCTTATTCAGTTAAGGCTGCCATGGAACTTACTCTAAAGGGTAGTAGTTGGACTAAAGGCAAGTGTAGTGTATAGCTTATGTAGTTATAGCTTACGGAAACAACTCTATAGTAGTTCTTACACTATAGCCTAGGGTATTATAGTGGATTATGGAGTTCCCATGGATTATTGCCATTCCCAGGAAGGAATAGATATTTCTTACCCATAGAGAGACTGCAGGTATAATAGCTCTAGCTCTAGTATCTAGCTCTAGCAATTGATGCGAGTATCATGTAGAGATGCAGTGTCATATGTATAGATCCCAACATAAAGGCTTTCACGTATTTTACTAAGAAAGGCTGCTAGGGACTATTTCCCCATTGGAACTTACTGCGGCGTGGGACACAACCTAAGTTGGTTGGAACTAAGGCTACTGAAGCTAGTCCAGTTCATAGGGAAGGGAAAACAGAAGACTAAGGCAAGTAATAAAGTTACTCTCAACTACACTTAGTTCCATAGTTTGATTAGTGATGATAGTTAATGGTGGCTTCGCCTTGATGGATAGTGTTGTGTGAGCTAAAGCTCTAGCTATTATAGTGTGAGCTCAGGCTGAACTACAAAGAATAGATATTTATTATATAAATTTATTATCATATCATAGTAGGTAGTCCTCCCAGCCAGCAGGTTCCTTATCTAAGTCCCGGGGATTAACGGGGGGATAATGTGGTGGGATTTACCACTCCTCCCTATCGATATCTATTAGTAATAGAGACTTTATTTAGTCTATGCCCTATGGTTTTTATGGTGCCTCTTACATCCAAGTAGAATGAGAGCTTCAGAAGTTCCTCTCTTTAGATAAAATAATGTAGACAACAACTTATTCTAGTTTTTTCGCTGACACTCAGGGGACTAGCTTCACTTACGCTCAGCTCTATGCCTCTTTCTCTATTTCAAATAATGGGAGACTATAGCCTAGTACCTTACTTACGTTTCTAAAGCTAATAGTATTTACCCTATGGTAAGTCTATACCCATATGGACTGGACAACCTTCCTTAAGGCTAGTATTACTTACCCTTATATAACTTCTATTTCTTATGCACTAATTTCTTATGCACTAATTTTTAAGGTTAACTCCAGCTATCAGTCTCATTTAGAACTAGAGAGATTGAACTACAAAGGAAAAGTGAAACGTAGAATGCGATATCATATATCGATGTATTTATTTCATGGGTAGATAGTTAGTTGTGAAGGCCTGTTTAGCTAGCTGTCTCTGCTATGGCTCCAACGAATGTCTGATTCAGCATGTTTATATGGGTAACTTCTTTTCTCCTTCCTATCCGCATAGTGAAAGCTGTAGTCCATGTATATATACTTCCCCATTTTCTACATCCATAGATAACTTGCCTTAGTGCCTTCAATCAAGATCTTCAGAAGGTTTGTGTATCTTATTTTATGAGGTTGAATACAATGTAATCACTTGCCGGAAAAACCATTATGGGGACATGGCATGGCTGGTCGGTAGTCTTCCCTCTCGCTTGATCGGGCGCTGCTAGGTAGGGTAAACCCTAAAATAAGAAAGACTTTCCTTATGGCTGCTGCAATGTGGACTGTTGTGGGGCTGGTCTACGTGGTGGGATATCTTCTATTTCCTCTCGGCTATGGAGGGCCTTTTAAGGGTGCAAGGGCATCCCGTTGATCATAATAAAATGAAAAGAAGTTGGTCATCTTGATTGTGTCTGGGTAATGTAGTAATTAAGATAGTCTCTTCTATTAAGTGTCTGGGACTTTATTCTATAGTAGTTGGACTAAAAAAGGCAAGTAGTAGTATAGTAGCTTACGGGGAAACAACTAGTAGTTTCTTACACCACTACAGGGAATCAATATTATTCTATTGCTATTTTGGAAATATGGAGTGTGGAAATATGGGGAATAATTACATCTATAAACTGCCCTATCTCTTCCCATTATTGTATGAGCAGCGGAGCCTAGGGATTATAGCGCGGATTAGAGCTCCCATGGAGATTCCCCAGTGACTTACTAAAGGCTTCTGGCTGAAGGATAAAGGCTTGGTTTGTAAGACTCATAATCCAGCTCCTCAATAAATCTCATTCTGTAACCCCCTGCCCCCTTCCCCCTTTCGTCGGGTTTTCAATCTGTCCCCTTCCATCCATCCCCGGTTCTTCTCCCAGCCAGTTTCGTTTCATCTCAAAGCAAGCCCACCTCTTGTCCCAGCCTGCCAGTAACTCTTGAAGCAAGTAAGTAAAAGCATTCCACTGGTTCTATTTTATCCTACTCCTATCCCAGTTTTTACCAGGGTTGTTTTTTATTCTCCCGGCCCAACAGCTTAAGAACCAAGCATAAAATCCTTTTCTCTCTGGTTGCACCTTACGACACTATAGCTCGTGGGCTGCTTTCTTGTTACATACTGCCCACTTTGGATGGAAAAAGAAGACTGCCCACTTAGGAGGTCAAAACCAGAGCTCATTAACCAAAGACTACTTCGTAATAAACACTACCTTGGTGATCCGTCTCACCTCAGCAACGTGGACTATTTTTCCATTGGCTCTTGAGCTACTCAGCTCAGCTCAACTCCGTGTACTCTGGGTACTGGGTCCGGAAGGCAATAACTATGCACGCTTGGAAAATTGTGTATCCGAGAGAAACGCTCATAAAGGGGCGAGGGCAGGAGCCACTCGATCAACCCTCCACCCCAATAAGTTATTATGGTATAGTTTATATTGAATAAAATCCAGTCGGTACAAAACATGGTTCCTACAAATAATCCTCTCATAACCCTCAATTTGTTCCAAGCTAATTTGTTGCCTGATCCAAATCTGTAGGCAATCAAATAATATCTTTCGAGCATCAGCCACCTCCCTTCCCTTCTATTCTTCCCTGACTTTTACTTCCTGAGAAGAATATGTGTCTGGCATCCTCAAAAGGTGCCTAAGTATAATAAAATAAATTAAGGTATGAACTGCATCTCCGGTAAGTGATTACGAGGTAGAGAGTTCGAGGGCTGCTATGATTTTGTCGTGAGGGTGGGTCTAGGTCTATAGGGTCGAGGGTTTTAGTAGGGCAAAACAGTAAATGAGAAGGTGGTTTTATATATAAGATCTAGGCCAACGAAACTTAGTTAGTGGCTTCATTCCTCTTGGCTATCGAATAAAAACTTATATATTTATATATTGCATATGTTTACAATATTATGAAATGGGAATGATGAAAGCTCAGCTCGAATAAAGAAAGAAAGTCAAAGAGCGGGAGAGATATATTATGTTCCCCATGTCAACTAGATTATGTTCCCCATGTTCCCAACTGCCCACCTACAAGCTGAGCCCCGGGGACCCCACAGGTGGACCTAGACCGTTGAACCTACCTGAGAGATTCTTCTGCTTGTCCGTGAGGATCTTACATTAACTAGGAGGAGTGTGAACCGATAAGAAGACCATGTGACCAACACAGACTGAACGGGACGGGACAATGTGACGACTTAGCTGGCTAAACAAATAAAGCTTAACACGTATAAACAATGAATGCTATTTTCCTACCTGCTGCAACAACTAGACATAGCGACGAGAGAGAGACATGGTTCATATACGTCGATTCACCGTACGACCTCTTTATATTTGATTGTGGGCCTGCTAGATTGATTGGATTATATTTCTCAGATTGGGATTTCTCAGATTTACTTGCCCCCGGGCCCCCGAAAACCTCCAGCTGGCAACACTGATAGGGGGACAAAAAAACCTTTCCAACTATAGCCCCCGGAAACCCAACCCCCAGCGGACCTAGACCCACCAGTCCACCTACTCGCTGATCCATTGCTGCTTGCTTGCTGGGAGAAATAATGGGAGACATCCTTGATTGACAACATGGGCTGGTCGAGAGAAACCGAAGCTGGGAGAAAGAACACGGCTGTGCTTGCTGTTTGCTGGGAGAAGACGGGATGGGAGATATATTGAAAAGGAAGCTTCAGCTAGTCCTGGGAGAAACCCTTTATATTGACTTTTGAGCAACTTGGAAACAATATTCTTATAGTTTTTTATACCTTATACATACTCCAACTGAACATTCAAAGTGAATACCCGTTCGGTGCATTCCCTCTCCCTGCTGGTCGAGTCCCTCCGGGTCCTCGTACCTCGGGAATGTTTGACTTACTTAATAAAATTGCATTTCACGGCATTTAAACGAACGGATGAATAACAAAGCCAGCCAGGATTGCAGCGATTGCTGAGAGAAATAGATTATATAAACGTTTTCGTTCTTTATAAACGCCTTTTTGAACCTTATATGATAATGGGTCACTTGTACTTAAAGCAATTTCTTTTTCAGAAGATCGCCATTTCACGAACTTTATCTATTATTGACGCGGGATGGGGAGCTGGGGCAGGAGCTGGATGGATCGGGAGCTAACTTGGAAGCAAGGCTCTTTAAACTAGGGTTTCTATAATTATTCCCTCTTTGAACCAGGGGTCAATATGAAGTTCCTATTTTGCTCGTATTTATGGCTCCTTTTTATTTCTTTCAACGGGTGTTTTATTTCCCTGTTCCCGGGGCTCTGTCTTTAATCAACCAAAAGGGCTCATCATCATAATGAAAATTAAACAACCAGGACTATTTCAACAGGGCAATATGAACCATAGCTATAACAGGCTCCTTATTTTATTAAACAACCGGTGCTCGTTCTTCGCGTGATGCGGGAGAATGGGGTAATGCAGATGGTGAATGCGGTAATTAGAGAATGCGTACTGTGTCTCCTTCCTGTTCACATGTACTGGGCATACTGAGCAGGTGGAATACGGGAACTGGGCAGGCAGGCAGGTGGTGTCGGTGGTCACGCTATTGAGTGAATGATGGGTAGGTGATCCCCTGTGAGTGATGGGGAGTTTAGATGGGG
>Ga0233336_1000147_pt1 | contig 12912 bp, 7 predicted proteins | sample GEONDECOMP225_FD_183636 | JGI IMG/M metagenome (GOLD analysis project Ga0233336, IMG submission 183636) | Leaf litter microbial communities from Shasta-Trinity National Forest, California, United States - GEON-DECOMP-225 | ecosystem: Environmental > Terrestrial > Plant litter > Unclassified...
GGAGTCGCTCGACCAAAGGGAGAGGGCTGCTCATTCTTTATATATGTCATAACACTATATTCGATATGGAAGAAGACTGGAATAACACTAGATTAAGTGTTCGTTGTCTTCCAGTCATTATATATGTAATTACGCTTTTTGGTTGGCGATTGGAAGCATCAAACCACTACTTTGAAATGGATGGGCAACATACATAATGGTTCCTTCACCATGGCTTGATGGAGAATCGTAGTTCACTTCTTTCTATATGTAATTATGCTTGCCTTATTCTTGCTTGAGTTAGCTTGGTGGTTGGATCAGACTGCTTGCTTTTGTGTTACCGCTACTTAATCGTTACCCTTGCTATTGCCATGCTTACACTGGACAGAAGCTTCGACACTTGAGCTTTTGCACTGAATTGTTCCCCTGGAAATTATACCACTTCAACTGGACAGAAGCATCTACCCATGAGGTTGGAAGGATCAACACTTGAACCTGATCGCTATCGCTTTATAAGGGTGGTTGCGCTAGCAAGACATTCCATACCCAATCCCTGATTGATAACCTAATAGTTCATTTGACCAATACCGATGGAAGTGGACAACTAGTTTAAAACGAACTAGTTTAAAACAAACCAGTTTAAAGCGAACCAGTGGTGTGAAAGTGAGCGGGTGGGGGTGGGGTTGAGTGTGCGTCAACCAGAGCCTGTGTCACAAGAGTTGAGCAAATAACCCTAGGGCCTCGAAGCCGTAGTTACTCTATTCATTTGCCGGGACCAGGCCAGGAATAATGCTCCTAGTTTATGCGCCTGAAAGCTCTATACCTCCTTTATAAGGCTTTGATCCTCTCTTCTTATACCATATAGCGCCTGCCATAACCCCATTCCCTTTCAGTTCGCTTACAACCATACATGCCTTTTTGGTACATATGCTTTATGTATGCTGTTCTAATCTCCAGCCCGCAGAGTCAATCCGGACGGATAATAAGAACCTGCCCGGGAGGGCCATACAAGCGAGCCGTAACGCAGGATGACACTTAAGAGTTCAACAGCTCCTGGTTGACTCATTCCCAAGATAACAGATTTATTAGATAGGGTAATTTAGATAGATCGCTTGCCTTTTTTCGTCGGTTGGGTTGAGAGATATAGCCTGAATATGCGTTAATCGCCTCGCTCACGGTTACTTATTTGATTACACTATTTTCAATTTGGTCTTTCGTCTGTGCAAGATGGAAGCTGAGGAGCAACACCAAGCTTTGAACTATAGAGATTTCCATCACTCTATACATGTGTTCCTCCCAGTTTGTATCGGTCTGTAGGACCGTCCCTGGCACTAGGCTCAGGCAGGAGGATAATGCGGATCATGCATGCTAAGGTGGCTAAGGCAATAGGATCCAGGCAATAGGATCCAGGCAGGAGGGTATATGAAAACGGGACTATGCGGAATTCATCAGGTGGATCACTGGTGCCGCTCTCATTCGTAAATCACTGGACAATCCATCCATCTCTCGTTAGTGTCCGTTGCCCCATCCTTAGGTCCCCCAACCAATAAAGACTTCGGGGAATAAAAAGTTATCCCAACCCTTTGCGTAGCTCTTTGAGGTACGGAGTTTTTTGCTCGACCAATGAAAGGTCGAGAGGAATACAGAGAAAGAAGATGATACCCTTCGCTACGCTTTCGAGAGATCCTGTTCTTACAGGGCCTGGTGCCGTCGCTACGAACGTAATATGGTCTGAATAAGGCTCGCTTCGTCGGTTCGTTCCAAGTTCTAGAGGAGTTTATATAGCAAATTTTTTGAAAGGTAATCTTTAGTAAGAAAAATACCTTAATGTAATAATCCATTATAAATCTGAGAATAATCGGGAGCTATAATATGCAATCCCCTAGTAGGCGCTACTACAAATGAGGGATACTCCTACTTATTCTTTTCTTTTTGGACTACCAAACACCCTTATCTACTGACTACACTTAGGGATTGTACGTGGTGCTTGGGCAGGCACTTTGAGTATTGCTATGTACTTTACCTTACCGGATTACTTAAGTTGACGACCTAACCTGTCATGTTTACTTTACCACTCCGTCCCTCACTATACTTATTAGTGGATGGATGGTCATTAGCCGAGGACTTTTATTTTAGTAACATGCGCATCTCTTGCGGGGATGGGCCCGAGAGAGAGGGGGTTGTTTCCCTTTTGCCTATATTGTTTAACCGCTGGATGGATTGGGATATTATGGTACATCAGAGAACCTAGTTGGATGATGGACAGGCTTATGACTGCTGCTAGGAGATGCTTTGTTTATAACACTCGCCTTTAGAAATCTTAGGAGGGACGTACGGTACAGCAGCTAGAAAACCGGGCGGAATAAGAGCATGAAACAGCCTTACCTTTACCTATTAACTTATGTGTTTATTATATAACTGTGCACCGGGGGGTATGTATAGTGAGCTGCCATGCGGTGGAGCTATGTATTGTAGGGTAGCTATGTGTGGTGGCCTCTTACCTGTGGTACAATCCCATACCTTCCTGTGTTGGGTGGATGTGTTATGTTGTGAAGGTTACTCCGGTATATGGGAAATAGGGGCCTCATCCTATTGTGCATTGTTGATGTGGTTTTTCTGTCTTGCTGATTAAGGGTGCAAGAGCATCCCGTTTATTATGATAAACTTGGAAACTGCTGGAGCATTTATTCCTGGATGATGTTTTGAAACTGCTGATAAGGAGGTTTCGAAAGACGAGTCGATAGCAGCAGCCGCTCCGCTAGTCGGATACCAGTTTGATCACTCAATGCCGCTACTCCATACAGGTAAACGCTGGTACTCGATCCAGGAGTTACAATCCTCATAGTTTGATGCTAAGGTGGTCTTTGAAATAAGGTTTGTCATTGCCTAAAGCAGCCAATCATAGAAAGGAGGTTAAGGAGGTGATTCTATGTGCGGGATCAGTTACTCTCATAACCCATGCCCTGGAAGGAGAGGGGCAGACGATGAGCTCGGCAATAAGGCGTTTAAGAGTTCGTTGCCCATTATCTCTCCTGCTAGTAATGTGTACTCGTCATGGCTTGTACGAGAGCTTGTACTAGTAATGGCTACTTCCCACAAAATAGAAAATAAAGATAATAAATGTCTTAGATGGTAAGCGCCTACGGCAAGAGTATCCCCCAGCACGGGAAAGAATTCGTGGCAGGAAGGAAACTATCTCTCTTCAATCGAAGCAAAAGCTCAGTCGTTTCATCCATAGCTCCTTACGTTCGTTAGCTCTTGATCCGGGTAAGTTGAGGGTTGGCGGGGGTTTATGCCGTGCGGTAGATAGTAATTTGTGTGCCCATCGTCCATCTCGATGAAGTGTGGTGTATAACTCCTTCGAGAGGATATAGAGAGGTAAAAGAGAGATACAGAGAGGAAAGCAAGCGATATAACCGCATGCAAGCGATCGATCTAACTGACCAATCAATCTATCCAGGCAAGCACCCCGCCCCTAGAAATCCATCTATCCAATCCCAATCCATCTATCCCCAGCCAGTCGAAGTAGCCAGTAATAAAATATATACCCTGCCATGCCACGTGAAGCACTAGCCGAGACCTAGGTACGCCACGTATATAATTAGGAGAAAGGGTTACTAGTACGTTTACAAGTCATCGGTAGGTTTACTGGTCCGACTATCCACTACGTTGTCGGCTGCTGTCCAATCAATCTAGCCTGGACGTATATCCAACCACCCTTGGAGTAAGGCAAGTATAACCTCTCCTATTTAATAATGCTCGTTAAACTGCTGATCGAACTGCTCTTGGAACTGCTAGGAAGAATACTCCTGGGGACGCTTGGATGCTTAGGCTGGTTCTGCTTATTCAAATGATCCTAGAAATGATACTGGGGAGGATCCTTTTGATCCTGGAAATAATCATTATGCTGCAGGTTCAACTGCTGATGGGGATGCTGGGGATGCTGATAAAACTGGTTCAATTGAGTCGGGAAGAATGCTCCTTCAAATGCGGAACTGAGGCTGAAAATGAGGAAGCTGGAACTGCTCCAGAGACTGCTGCTAGTTTTGATGCTTGTAATTCTGCTCCTTCAACCACTTCTGGTAATGACCCAGGTAATGCTGCTCTGGGAACTGAATAAGCTGGGAATCCAGGTAACTGGTGCTCCTGGTTCTGCTTATTCTGCTTTGACCGGTTTTCCTGATGATGTGACTGCTTAAAAAAATGCCATTTCTGCTAAGATGATGGAGATTCTGCTGGTTAGACTAGTGCTGTTGGTTTAACTGGTGCTGATGGGAATGATGACTCGGTTTTATTGACGCTGGGAATCATGACGCTTATGGGATTGCTGCTGGGGTTACTACTGGGAATAAGGCTGGTTCAACTGATCCTGTAAATGCTGGAACTGGTTCTTATGGGGAGGCTGCTGCTCGGGCAGCTCCATATTCAATTGATATTTGTTCAAATGGTGCTGCTAGGAATGATGCTTGGGATGATGGTCTGGGAACTGCTACGGGAACTGGTCATCCTGGTCATCCTGGTCATTCTGCTTTGGCTGGTAATCCTTTTGCCCCTGGAACTGAGGCTGGGAATGAAAAGACTGGTTCAATTGGTGTTGCTGTTGTTGCTATAAATCATCCTGCGGGAATGAGGAGGCTGGGAATGCTGCTCCTTCAGCTTATAGAAATGATAGTTCAACAAAGTTATATCTGTCTGCTAAAGGTAAACCCTCCCTATTGGCAGCGACCTCCCGCACATGCTACTAAAGTCCTCGGCTAAATGACCCCATCCATCCGGCCGGTGCTTATAAGAGAAGAGTTTATAGCCCCGATCAGTCCCTCTTCTCCTTCCAATCCTAAGGGATTAATAAAGTGGTCTTTAGCCTATTGCCATTGAACTATTCATTCGACTGGATTGCTGGTTGGTAATCTGGATTGCTAGTCGGCGATCGAATTCAGGTCGAGTGAATTGAAGAACCCGAATCAGAATCTGTAGGAACGACATCTTGAGTTGGTTCGATCGGGGCTCTAGTTATTTCGCAGGCCTCCGTATATTATTATATAAGGGGAAAGCAGCGGGGCAGGTGCTGGGATCGGGAGAAAGAAAAGGTGCATAGGTTTTTGAGGAAAGGCTTGCTGGTGAAATGGCAAGTGTCTCAGCTTATCTTTCTTTCTCTTTGTAGCTATAGCTCCCAGATATGATGCAGAGGCAATAGTTCCTCTTACTAAAATAAGGTTCACCTGCGCGAAGTGTTACTAAACCCCCCCGTCTGGAAGGCCCGTCCGTCTATTAATAACTTACAGGGGCTTACTAATAGCTCTTCACTTTTATTTGAAACCGGAATTACCTATTTAGGTCCCACCCCAGCAGATACAGCCTTAACTACCGAGTCCTATCTTAAAAAGCTTAGTAACTAGATTAAATCATGAGTTTCTCTGAATTTACTAACCTATATGCTTACCTTTTCATGACCAGTTCCAGTTCTAGTTCCGAGTTCTAAAAAGGTAGGCCGCCCTACTATTCCAATAATCTATCTCTGCTCCCGCCAAAGCATCTACTTCTCCCATTTAAACGCCTTACCTGTAGCCATAAGTATACGACTCACCAAAAGCTGATCCTTATTAACCCCTCATCTGTTTTAATCCCCTCAATGAATAAGGTGCAACCTATCCCCCTTTATATAGAGATAGGGCGATGCAAATTCATTTCATCCGTTGGATGTCGAAGCACACATCTGGAATGAGTTGACTCGGCCCTTTATTCTGAACTCGCACCTTTAATACACTCCTTTTTTTTATCTACCCGGTTCCTTCCAACCTATGGTTGGCCTTTTTGGTTCCTTTTTTTAATGGTTACATTTAGCCGGTCATAACAAGCATGTCTCGGCCGAACTGGTCTCGTCTTACTTACTTTTTGTCTCACCCGGAGCAAGGAAGGAGGCCCCCGCACCCAATCCAACAACTTAAAGAAGAAGGGAAGGCTCCTCGACATTTCAATCAATACGTTGCGCTCACCGGCCTAAAATGCAGCAAGGGGGAAATAAAATATGCCTGTCTCATAAAGCTGCCTACAATCTCTGTGGTCTTACCCGTGTAAGTCAGGCAGGCCCCTTGAAAGTTGCACCATATTCCCCCCTTTATTCCCGCTTACCTTAGTGTTTCCCCTCTTTGCAGGCGATCATTGCCGGAAGATAGGTCTTTACACTGGTATCCTTACACCGGCGGTAGGTGCGTGCGAAGGGCCCTCACTTTACGCTTATGACTGCTTACCTTGACTCTTACCTTGAAGGTTTGGTCGTCATTACCAGCCAGTAAGAAGTATATCTGTTCTTTCACAATCCCCGCCTGCCTCACTTCACCTAAGTCTGCTTTAGGCTCCTCCTCACCCGAGTCGTCTGCTTGACCTAAGTCTGTATGAAAGGGTCCTGCTTACCGGAACCTTTCTAACCTGAGCCCACCTTATTATGCCTTACAAGAGCTTGCCCAACCGGGTCTCGCCTGGCTTGACCTCACCCTACTTTTGGCTTCACAAGCTTTCGAACATTTAAATGCCTACCCTAGGTACGCGCTCTTTGCTCAATAATAAAATATGTATTTAGTACCCCGGCGCTCATCTGAATAAGGCTTAAAATAACTGACTGACCAGTTAGCCAACAACCATTGAGGGTATCATAACGGATCCTTCTCTTGCGTATGCTTATGAAGGAAGGAAAATAGGTGCAATTGTTCCTTTTACGCTTATTAATGCTCACGAAAGCAGTTAGGTCCAGTACCTACCAGCTGCTCGCTTTATGAACTTATTTTTTCAATACCAACCGGCCAATATATGTTATTTTGGTCCCTACCTGCTGAACTTGTCTAACCTGAGTCTGCCTGACAGTCTAGCGCTTTAGACATAGAGAGATTGGTATAGACATAATAAGTCAATTAATAAGTCAGAGCAATTGGTCTCCTTCCCTCCACTATTAAGGATATTGGTGAAAGAAAGTATATATAATTAACTCCAATGAGGATTGGTGCATTAAGATAAGATTAGTGCAAGTACATGATCACTCATAGAGCGTAGAGGCAGGTGAATCAATCAATACAACAAGCTTTCTAAAGTACTTTTAATCTTAGGGTTTATATCCATAATAGGTAGGTACAACCTGGTATCTTACCTTACGCCTTATGCTCACGCATCTTAACTTCGCCAGCAACTAAAGTAAAGACTGAACAAGGGAGCTTAGGTTAATGTAAAAACAAACATCTCAATGACCATTTTAATGCATTCTATCACCATTTACAGTCTACCCTTGACTCGTAGGCTTTATCGCCCATCATACACTCTGTGAATCATTCATCATACGCTTCAGCCTTTTTTTAAGTAAATATATGTTCCTTCGATCTCTACTTGAACCAACCTCACCTTATCTGAGATCTGAGGCTGCCTAGGGTCCTTCCTTACTTACCTGAATCTGCCTGACCTGATTATGCCTGAATCTGCCTGATCTGATTCTGCCTAACCTGTCTCACCTGGAATCTGCCTCGCCTGAGCTTACCTTACCTGAACCTATCCTGACCAGAGCCTGCCTGACCCAAGTCTGTCTGACCCAAGTCTGTCTGAAACGAATGGTCCTTACCTTATTAACCTTCTGACACACTTTATGACTGCTCACTCGTTACTTAAAGGAAAGCAATTAGGTCAGTACCAGCTGCTCCTGCTCACTTCGATGAAAGTGGTTAGACCCATATTAGTGAGTCAGTACTAGTAATCATATATGTTATTTTGGTAGCCTATCTTACCTGAATCCGCTTTACCTGAATATACCTTACCTGATGAGCCTGCTTCACCTGAGCCTGTCTGACCTGAGTCTACTTTAAAGTCCTTCCTTACAGTCAAGTTGATAGATGTATCGAAACGATCAATTAGGGTAGGGTGTCCTGCCTTACAGAGTCCAGCTTTTTCAAAATTGTAGAAAAATGCTCGATCATGAGGCAAGTCAATACGGTGCAGTTGGTCCTTACCTTAGCTTACGAAGTGTGATTGTTCTCGTTACCTTACGCTTATAAAGGAAGATAGGTGCGATTACTCCTCTTACGCTTGCAAATGCTCACTCTTGAAGGAAAGTGATTTGGTCAGTACCAGCCAGCCAGTAATAAAATATGTGTTATTGCGGGCCCCACCTGAGCTTGCCTTACCTGAGTCCTTCCTTCCGCCCCACCTCAGCAGACTGGCCCATCAATCTCATAATAAATCTCTATCTTTCTCTATATGCTGCACCGCGTATTCGGCTGAGTTTAAGTATATATGTAGGTTAAGGATCAAGGATCAATAAGGCCGTAGGATCGAGGAAGGCCTATTATAGGGTCCCAAGGCTAGTCCCAAGGCTGAATGGAGGGGATATGTAAAAAGCCTGGAGGTATGCAGATCGAGAAGGTCCCAAGGAGGTCTGAATGTAAGGTTCCCAAGGCTCAAGAGATCTATGTATCCGTCCGTAGTCCCGCTCCACCTAAAACTATAGCATCAATGTTCATCAATCACTAGTCCTAATCGGTGACTAAAACACACTTCTTGTGTCCGGCGGTAACGCCTTTCCGGAAGATGTGAGCTATAAAAAATAAACACTATAAAGCCTCAAAAAACTTCCATTACAGGTGGCATTCCCTTCCTAGCGTGAATTAAACTATGTTTTAGGGGGATGATTATCAAACAGGTGCGTCATAAGGAACAAATCATAGTTCCTTCCATTGTTCCGAATCGTTAAGCCAAGCCAATAAGCTTTGTATTCCAGGGCCCAAGACGAGCCAGTTGCTTATAAAAGGCAAGCATTATATGTAGTATCGGAGCGGCTGGTCTGTCGACTGTCGATGCGTTTCGGGCTTTGTTGGTAATAGTGCTTGACTGAAACATAGTGACTGGGTGACCAATTAGACATGACTAGATGTACTTTATTTGAATAAGCTTTTTCAATAGCAGCCCTATAAGTAAGCACCAGTAGAACCAACAGATGCTTATGGAAATGCTGGGAATGCTGATCGTTAAACTGCTTGTACCGGGATCCTTGCCTTTCTATATGTTATAATTGATCAAGAATACAATCTTAGTCATTGCCACGCCATTCTCTTAAGGACGTATAAATAGCAATATCTTATATTAAAACGTAGGGACAACCCCGGGTATGCGCTTATTTTGGCCATGGAGTTTAGAACAAAGACTATCTCACATGGACTTTTTGGAGGAGCTAAAGATAGTTTCCATTCTAAAGAAGATGAAAAATCTGCAAATATATTCAATTTGCCTTTTGTGTTAGTTAGAAGTGCACAAACCAAACAACACTTTTTCCATGCATACCTGGTAAACAATTTGAAGTTGAGTTAGAGGTGTCCCTTATAGCAACAAATATGTGTCTGTATAGCAACTATGCTCTCTATCTATGAATAAGGCCTATTGAAACTATGTTGCTATTGGGGTGATTCTACCTCTTATCTTCCTACCGGGGCTGCTGCTAGAGCCATGGAGTAAAGCCCATGCACACTACTGCCACTTTCAACATTTTGTATTATTTTATGTTTGTATAGATAAACCTATTATGGGGTCATACGAACTACCCGCTCATCCGGGCACTTAAAAGCGCTTTTTTAAGTTTTAAGTTTATTTCCCGTAAATGTTGGTTATATCTGCCAGGAGTCATTGCTTATAATAGCCAGCAGGTCATAGGCAGCGGGCCATTCTGAACTAAATAGGGAGCTCTGGCCCAGGCAATAAGTGGAGTTGGCTCCACCAAAATCGCCTCATTCGCGAGTTTTTAGTAAAAGATTTATTTTTCTGCTGGGGTCCGAGGATGAATTAAAACCTCATCGGGGAACAAATAAAGGAGTTTATTCTAAAGTAAGAATGCAATTTACTGAAGTTGCCCTAGGGTCGGCATGAACCTCCAAATTAAATAGTTTGTGTCTAAATAAGCAATGCAACATTGATATACGCGCCATCGATACGTCCTTTCCATGGCAAGTACATATTTTGTTTCCACCTTCCTCCTTTATTGGAACTACAGATAAACAAATAAATATGTCAATATATGATATCGCATGGAGAAGTGCTTGCAGGGAATGGGAAGGGGAAGAAGCGCCTACAGAGGGATGGAGTAAATTACGGAAGCACACACATATACGGAAGTTCAGTTAAACAGAGAAGACAGAATACCTGGATCTCACCCAACCATATAATATATCGCATATAGTAGACGTTTAACCCGCAAGGTGATACTCGCATGAAGACACTTGTATATTGTAAAAATAAATAAATACTATATATAATATAACAACTCTATATATAGTGCTTAGCTTTAGTTCAGAAGCATAACTCCTAGCTCTACTCTCTTTATAATTGCATCTATACGCGTAACCTCTCCAACCTTACCGGCGCACAGGGGTCCTACTACCTCGACTGGGACACTCAACTGGGATACTCCAATAGAGACAGGTCCAAGATAAAGGCAAGCAAGTCCAGTCCCCAAAATAAGATAAGAAAGAGAGTATCCGTTTAAATGAGAACTCCAAATTAGTGCAACTCTCCCAATGAGGGAATGCCTGAAATAAAGACATTTATGGGCACATACATTACACACTATATTTATCACAAAGTAATCACAAACACACATCATAAGGACGGGTCCTATCCTCTTGGAGTCTGATGCTGGGGCTGCTGGCCGGTAAGTTGTTTCCATGGTCCTACGCGTTACTATATGATACTTGCATATAGACATTTAACTAGACTAAATAGAGAGCTCTGTTTTGTTTGGCAGATAGAGCTCTGGTTTTTCCCTAGCACTCAGGCCCACACTTCTGCACAATCTATATTTATTACATGCATGTGGACCTTATACATATTATATTAGCATATCTACGTTTAAAAGATAAAGAGATAGTAAAAACGTACCTTATTGTACCTTAGTGAGTGCAAGTGCCAATGTGCTAATTAGAATCTGGCACCTTACAACACTTCTCCATGCATATGAGTAGTGCAACAATTGGAAGTTTATTGAGTTGGATGGATATTGTCCCTCCCTCCTAGCGAAGAAAGTTAATGTGTCCGGAAATAGAGTATTTGTATAGGTAAAAAGCAATGTAAAAGGCAATGGCGTTTGGCAATGGTGTTGGCAAGGGCAATCAATATAACAAAGGGCATATTATAGTATTTGGTTCTCCAAAGGCATTAGTATACTCTTCCTCCGTGATACCTCAGAAGAAGAGGAGCATAGGTTCCAAAGACATTCATAAGCTCTCCCCATAGAGATAGGTAAGGTAAATTTCATTAAGTTCCCGGGTGCACCTGCTTCTCCATGCATGAGCGTAACAAACAATCTGAAGTTTATTGAGTTGGATGGATATGCCCCTAGCGAAGACAGAAAGGTTGTTTCCATCCATGCTGGCAAATCCTGATATGCATAATATGAAGCTGATAAGAAGGCTTAAGCTTAGAGGACGGATATAATAAGTTACCCCTATCTAAACCTGAATCAAACATTCCAAACCTGCATGGAGACATTTCACTTTGCTGCCGCCGCTAATCACAGGTGTTGACGCACTTGGATATATTAAACAACTTTACTTGCCTATTTTTGGGGGTGCACCACAGACACAAAGGAGTAGGAGCGCCAGGAAACCTTTACTTTATGTAGGGCAGCTATAGACGATATTGCATATTTACAGATTTGAATTTGATTCTATCTCTATAACTTCAATTTATGCCACTCCTAGACAAAGCTCCAGAAGAGGCTGGGTCTATAAAGCTAGTAGCTAGCTCTATCATTTTTTTATGTGCATTGAAAAATAAATAAATATGAACTACTTCTAAGAGCTCCAGCGAAAAAGCTATAGGTTGTATCCTCTCCTTTTTAAATAGGATAAAACCTAGCAGGTAAACCTAATTAGCAGACCTCCTCGCTATAGCAGCCAGACCTACTACAATCTATTACTACAAGATATTTCATTTATAAGTTGAAACCTTCCATCAAAGTTTATGTTAAGTAAGTTCCATTGGCGACACCCAGCACTTGAGACCACTTATAAGAGTGCAGCTTTTCCCACTTTTATTTGTCCTCCTGGTTGATAGACTCGCCTATAACTAGGACTCGCATCTAGACGTGGAACTTTCCTTTATTTAGAAATGGAATACCAGCTAGGCAATTGAGTTGAACCTAATGGACAAAACCTTATCATTCACAATTTTGTCGTAATAAGATTGCGTTTTTATGGGGTCATATTATACACTCATCTGGGGCATAAAGGTGGAATTTCTCTTTAATTAAATAGGGCATTTCCTTTCGTTTATCCCGTGTAAGGATCAGGATGTCCAAAGAGTTCCAGCGTGAGGAGCGGAGCCCTCGCATATTTATGTTTTAAAATAAGATGCATGTATACGTTGACTTCATAGTTATAGGTGTTAGATCCCTACTTCCTAACAACACAACCAGACTCCATGATTGTCGTTGGATGGCATTGTAACAGATTTCCAAAATATATTTGGCCATTTTTAATCAATAAGATCGCATTTCAAGTAGGTCCCCGATCCACCACCTACCGGGTCAATGAAGTGGAAATTCTTAATAATAACCATACGATGGCGGCCCTCTCGGTCTCGCGCCTTCGCCCGAGATACGAGGGAATGACCCGGAGGGACACATATGAGGTAGAGTATGTGGGTTTAACTTGTCCGTCGAGTAGTGTGGTGTAATCTTAGTGCACCTACCTATTGTGATTTTTTCTTATAACGACTATAGTGCTTAGCAGCAAGTTCATAAGCTTACTCCTAGCTCTTCTATTCTGCTGTAACCGGGTCTCCATAGCTCTCCGTGGGTTGGAAATGTGCCAAAGCCATAGAGTAGGCCCTTTTCCTTGGTCTTAATCCCTGGTCTATCTTTATTCTCTTGGTCTTGGCATCGATCCGCTGTAGTTTTTTTCTATCACAACC
>Ga0233336_1000148_pt1 | contig 12872 bp, 8 predicted proteins | sample GEONDECOMP225_FD_183636 | JGI IMG/M metagenome (GOLD analysis project Ga0233336, IMG submission 183636) | Leaf litter microbial communities from Shasta-Trinity National Forest, California, United States - GEON-DECOMP-225 | ecosystem: Environmental > Terrestrial > Plant litter > Unclassified...
CATATCCAATTTGAACGAATGAGACGAAAGAGATAGATCCCGCCCAACCTGAATTGATATATCGTCCCATTAAGTGACTAGCTGATGAAAGATTAAAACGCAAGACCAGCCATCCCAGCCCAAGAGCTAGCAAGCCAAGTCCCTAAAGCCCTCGGTTGGGTGGGAATAGATACATAAAATCGTTAAATACTTGCCAAAGAGGTGTTAGTCCCACCCAGTTTGATAGCTTTGCAACCAATTTGAGAAACCCTTTATTTATACTTTATTATATATCGCTTATTTTTATAGCCTTCTCAGTCATAAAGGGTAGAGAGCCAAAGAGAATGCCTGAAGAGATTGATCCCTACCTTAGGGTTGGTACTTAAAAAATAAGAGGGGCTTGGTTCCTAGGAGAGGATTTCACAGTTATCAGGATGTATGGATCAGACCTGGCACCATATAGGCTCCCCATGTTCCACATTCCAAGGTTCTTTGTGCTGGAGTATGTCAGGCAATTGGTCCAGATTTATGAGGCCCACTTCCTCTCCCTTATGGTCGAGCCTGCTAGCGCATCCTCAAATATAATAAAAATAGTCACATCACCTACCCTATTGCAATGGGGGGTTATGCTTTATCAAATAACAAAGGTGGCAGAGAAGCTGGTAAGATCCTTGAAGGTATGGGTTTACCTTTGATAAACATGGAAGTATGACCCTTACTTCATAATAGCAGCAGCAAAGGGGAATAAGAAGCAAGGGCCTAATAATCATGAAAGCTGGCCCTTATAAGAAAAGTTGGCAAATCTGCACTCATGGATGGAGGTATACGTGGATTCAGAGTTTTCAATTTTTAGATGTTTTAGGGAACATCCTCCTCTACCTTCCCTCTAAATTGAATCGAAAAATAGTGAGTTTAAGGTGCGCGCCCAAGCCAAACACAGAGCGCGACAGAAACAACCCAGAATTTTCCCACGTGCTTATTTTGACAAAATTGACTTTGAATATTGAAACTCTTAATTTGGGGTTGTATTTGGAAGTGAAAGAGGCAATATTTATCCATTTATTAATTGTGTAAATGTTTGGGTTTCCTAAAAGAAATGAGAAGTCTTGGGAACCGAACAGTCATAGCCTCCTAGTTTCAATATTTGAAACATTTATGTAATTGGGGCCTTTGGTCTCTTATAGATTAGCCTTGTAGAGTGAGTCTGTGTAGAATCAAGAGACCGTGATGGTTCTGCGAATGTATGAAAGCTGAGTGTTAATGTATTTCCATTGAATAAAGATACCAGTGTTCTGAGTTGCTGAATTCTGTGTGTGAATTGCTGTGTTGAATTTTGTTCATAAGCTTTGCTCTTCTGTTTTCTAGTTTTCTGTTGTGTTACTCTGATCGCAGCCCAGCGCTGCATCAGGAAGTACTGAGAGTAAAAATGTTACCTCTACTCCTAGATAGGCATGCTCATCTATTTTACTTCCTTATCCCACATATCCTATGAAAGACTTTGCGCCTCTATCTCAGGACTGAGTAGGCAAGCCGAAGCACCTCTACCCCTCCCATCATGAATGATGCCAAAGCAATTGGAGACTCCGTGTATCATCCTCGACTCTGAGTAGGCAATCCGCAGCACCTCTACTCAACCTGGCACAAAAAATCCAATGCATCTGGTTATGTCCCACACCCATCTGTTGGCGGGCTGGCAAGGCTTTGCCCTGTGTCCTGCGCATGCATGAACACACATATAAAGTAACAATATATGTAACATAGTAAAAAGAAAATGCTCAACATCACAAGTTACCCTTCGCGGTTCTTTCTGTCAGACTCCCAACCTGGAGTTATCCTATACAGTCATGCGCACCTGTTTAATCATATAGGTGCATATAGGTGACCGGTGGCCTGCATCACGATGATCAGTAGCATCATATCATAACACATGCATATAGATATACAACATAATAATAATATAATCACATGAGATCTATGTAAGTTCTATCATACTTCCATAGCATTCACATATTAACTCATTACCATCATGCAATTAGGCTTCAGCATCCTTCCAGCGTTCATAGATAATCAATCAGGAGTTCTTACTCCAATGGCCTATTAAGGCTCGTGACCTTTAGCCTAGGTCATCATCAAACATCTCTAGCCAGGAGTCCTGCAAGTCTGGCCAATCTTCCACAGTTCACACTTTTTAACAGCATCAATAGTCATTTATTATCTTATGTCCAAACCATAGTATCCAACTATCTATCGAGACCACATTTCATTTATAATAACATAAACCATATAAACATCATTCCATGCATTCTAATTAGTTCCATAAACAGGATTAAAGACAACATCTCATCATAAGAGAACAACACACATATCACATGTATAGATATAATAACACTTATGTATATATACATAAGTAGTCTGTTCAATAGCCAAAACAGTGCATAGAATTCATCAGTTTCCATGCCATAGATAATAAAAGTAATCATGCTGACCAAGGATAGACATCCTGATCATATGCAAAAAAAAGCCAGGCAAAATGGAGCATTACAAAATGGTCACCTTTTATTATACGTTCATATGCTCGATCAAGGAAGTAAAAATACTCCCTGTGTGATAATATTTACTAACTCTGTCCTCATGCAATAAACCTATATTTCTTTCTATTGGAATGTTTTATATTCTTTTTAGAGTGATGTTCAGTTTTTTCCCAGAGTTTCCCTAATGTTTCTTGAAAGTCATACTTTTAGTAGACTTATTCGTCAATAGATCTTCCTTCTATGTCCACTTTGAAAAACATTTTGAAAAACATATTTTATTTACTTCACTTTTTTGAGTGAAGGGTCTCTCCTCTCTTCTCTCTTCCTTCTTTTCCCTTACCCCTTGGACTATGTAATCCTCTTATTGTCCACTTTCCTACTCTTTTTTCCCTAGCTCCGTGTATCTTGGGGTCAACCAATTCTATCCTCAAATCATGTCCAAAGTTTATCATCTCACTCAAATGAGTATTCTTAGCTTGCTACCCAGTAGCTACCTGAGCACTAATGCAACAATTCCAACCTAGCCTTGCAATGTAGGATGACCTACCCTATACTATATGAATCAAGTTCACCATGGAGGATACCTACCACTTCCTCCCAACATGACACCCTTCGTTGTTCCTAACCAACTTTATCATACTACTTGTCACCCTCACAACCAAGTAAACATACAACCACCTACCTCATGTGGGACTTGTGGTAAACTCACACCCTAAATGTGATGACTTGAAGAAAGAATATTTATATTATTTGCAAATTTTAAGACTATCTTAGGTCCTTAGGAAGGAGGTCTCGACTAAAAGGAGAGGATATCTTTCCCTCCTAAATGGGTTCACCAAGTTGAACCTAAGGACATGGCATTTCTCTGTGTTGTGAGTGTTGCGCCTATGATACTTGCACTACTTGTTTGGTCTAGGGCAAGGGTCAGTACCTGAGTCCTTGTGATAATTAGCAAATAGGCTTATAAATAGGGTAAATAGTCCTCCAGTTCAACGTGCCTAGCCTAGAAAGCCCCCTCCCCGTCCAATAAAAACTAAGTTGGATAAGTTAAGTATATGGAGTATGATTAAAAGAACAGGTTGGTTGGAGTAGGTCGTACCTTAAGTAAAGGGAAATAGGCAGAGTAAGGTGCGAAGCAAATGCTGTGCTAACCCAAGCAAGCCCATCTATCCCAATAGGGTATGGTGTTGTAGTTCTTCAATATAAGAAAGCCATTCCAACGATCCAACTACAGGTTGTTTTTATTTCCTGTGCCAACCACTCCGCTTCCTGCCAGCCAGTTTACTTACAAAGGTAATGCCATAAGTGTCACCCCCATGAAATATCCTCTGAAGTTAAGGCAGTATAGAAAAAGGCAGTTCCAACGATTCCATAAAAGTTGGTAGCTAGCTGCCTAACTGAAAGGTCTTCCTGCTTTTACAGGTCCTCCGTTCATTCAAGGGGCCGAAAGCCAAGCACGGAGCCACATGCAGGGAAACTCGCACGTGTGGTTCTGACCGGGACCCTGGTATACTGTACCAATAAACATGGCCGAAATGGACGAATAAAGAAGTCTGCCCGCTCTTTGAAGGGTCACACTAAAATCCATTTATTTCATCGTCGAGTGCTCAAATCCTAACCAAATAGTGCCAAAAATAGAGGACTTAGGGGATGCGTGGAGAGGTGGGTTTTCCACAATTGGCATTGATTCATTGATAAATACTGAATTGAGATGGGCGAGCAGTCTTATAATAGGGGTACTGCAACTGAATGTATGACGAAAATCTGAATTTGTGTTATTACGTCCAATAGTGTTTGGTCCAAATCAGAGCGCAAAATGAATGAAAAGCTGATTCCTATTGATGCTGTTGAGTAGCAGAGTCCCATTGAGGTTTAGGAGCTGGATTATTCAATATAACAGAGTCACCAACACACCAGGGAGGGGAGCCTTAAGCCGCCCTTCGCCAGTCACCCTTTTTTTCCTTTTGCCCTTTGCCACCAATGGGAACTTGTTACCTTCTTTTCTTATGCTGCTGCCTTTTCCCTTTTGCCGCCTATGCCTTCTTTTCTTTTTGAACCAATTATGAAAATTGTTAAGATGATGCACCTTTTTAGAGTCATATCCCATTCAGAGCCTACCACCAGTTATCATTGCCAGAAGGGAAGTCAATAGCTAGTCATTGCTTGGCCGTAGGCTGCTCGGTTGGGCTTGAATACTTGGCTTGGATACCTGCCTGGTTACTTAATATTAAGCTATTCCGCTGGGATACTCAACTGGAGTTAGAACTAGTGGTATCAGGGCCAAATATAGAATAATTCTTAGTTCCAGAAGAGCTAGTTGAATCAGGCTTCGCGATAGCGCGAAATAGTATAAATCACCACTATACTAAAGAAAGATTGAAATCTATGGAGATAGAGTCAGGCTTAGCGGCAAGCTCATTAGTTCCTACCTCGATAAAATGGATGCTATTATAATGCATGCATTACATATGATGATTCCACATTTTAGGATCATACCCACCATTCAGAGCCCATGAGCACCAGTCATAGCCGCCATAATATCCCCCACATAGCAGCAGCCATACATAGAACTATATATATACACTTTACCTATAAACTAGAACTCTTCCTCGACCTCAAAAACTCTATGAAACATACCCCAACTCTACCCTCGACCCTAGACCTCCCTATACCCTCTAACTATATAAAACACACGGTCCTACCCCACTTACGTATATGACGCAACACAGGATTCCTACTGCACCTCACAGAAAGCACCTGACATAGCCGATCATAGATAGATATGGTCATACCTTTCAGCGGGGGTAGTAGACAGCTGTCCTAGCCAGGATTCCTAGATAATATAAAAAAGCACAGGGTAGCCAGTAGCTGCTAGCCAGTTGTCATAGCCTGGTGTCATTGAAGATAACCGGTTGTCCCTGGGGTGTCATTGCTGAGAGCCGAGAGCCAATCATAGCCGATAGAGATAATAATTGCTGGGCGGGGCTGGATACAGGAATTGCCAGTGGTTGATCATAGCCAGCAGTATATTCACCATGCTTGCCTGGAGAGATAGATATTTATTTATTGATTCGATCGTATGATCCTCAACAGTTGAATCATATATAATGAGCTGTAGTAACTCGCTCTCGGTATCACTAAGCCCTGTCCCATGCATGCATCTGTCAGCGCATAGCCATCATAGACTGCACATACATATAATAAAAGCCATTCATTACCTGCACGAGCCGCTCACTGAAGCCATTCACTGATGCACCCACCTAGCCCCCCCCCGTGTCATTCACTGCACAAAGCTGTTCACCATTCACTCACTCATAGTCCCTTACCTGGGTGGGTATTTGTCCCTTGATTGAACGTATCCTTCTCTATTCCGGTGGGAACATAGGGCCATATCTCCTTCCTTCATCTTGGCCAGTATTAATGTGTGGGCCTTCCTTCTCTGTCAAGTAAGATTGAACGGGGTATGTGGTGAAGTTTACCAGGGATTATGATTACTCGGGTACAGTGAACAGGATCTGTAAAACGGGTATCGTGCGCTGGGGGCTTTATTCTCCCTCGTTCGGTTATGTTGTGATGGTGAACGAGTATCATGTGAAGGGGTACTTATTTCTTTTATGGTGCCAACTTGGGGCCTTATATCTCCTCGTCCGGTGCCACCATCAAATATTGATCATGTAAGGTTAAAATATGAACTCTCTATTCAATTCCCATATTCTCGTAATGAGGTGTGGATTCCGCAATAACCCGGAGAGTGGTAGATATCATATAGTAGTTAAGCCGCACAATATTAGTTCCGCACTTTGTTTGACTGCTTGCCTCTGCCCTATGCCGCTATACATAAGAATAATAGAGTAAAGCGCGCTTAACGTTGTAGTCCCATAAATCAATAGTGATTGAATCTGGTCTTGGTACGATATTTCTTCCGTATGTTTGTGTTCCTCTCCTTCGTACCTCGGCCGAATGCCTAAAGGCGATGGCGGCGGCCCCTTTAGGCCGAGCGGTAACGCGCCTAATGTGTGCTCCGTACATTCTCCATTCCTAGTTGATCCTTACCCATGGTCAATTTATCCGAACCCGCCGCCCGGGATGGTCTGGATAATTCCCTTCCCATAATGAGGTGAGATAGCCGGTCACAATAGGTTTCCCCGTAGGAATAAATGGCTAGAGGCTAGAGATTCCGACGTTCCCCAGCTTCTTCTTAATGCCTCTTACATCGCCAAGAAGATCCTAGTCCATGACTCCGCTACACGTCCCAAGCTGCAGATATTTGATGGGCAAATAGCAGCGTCTCCATTCAATAAAAATTTCCAAAGCCAAGATATTAGCCCATAAGATTATAAGGTCCCTCACTTACCTTAAGAGATGTGATCTTAGTCCCTGCCTACTCTATTGGATTGATCCTGGTCATTCTTGTCTTGCTTGCCCTGCTTCTGATTGGCTGGGAATGCTATTAGAACTGATTCGGGAACTAGTACTGCTGCTACTGGAAATTATGCTCCTTCAAATGATCCAAATGCTGATGCTTTAAATTCAGGTTCAACCGGTGCTAATTGAAATGTTGGTTCAACTACGCTGGAAATGCTCCTCTTGGAACTGCTCCTTCAACTGATCTTGGGAATGATGCTCGTTTACTCCTGGTTCTACTGGTGATGCTGGGGATGCTGATGAAACTGGTGCTGCTTGTCGTGATACTGAGAATGCAGCTGGTTCAACTGCTCATGGGGATGAGGATTCAACTGATTATGGGAATTATCCTGGGATTGCTCGTGCTGGTGCTGCTTAGCTTGGAACTGCTTCTGGTTCAGCTTATTCAAATGATTATGGGAATGGAAAGTGCTTGTTCTGCTTGGGCTTGGAACTTCTTGTGCTGCCGGGAATTAATATGATGCCGGGGCTACTGCTGCTGATGGTGGAAATGCTAGTTGAACTAGTGCTTCTGCCGGTAAGCCTTTTGCTGCTGTGGATGCTGGCTGCTTCAACTGATCAAAATTCTTTGTGTAGCAAGCACCCTTGCTGATAGCCGGTTGTCATAGACACTCATAGCAAGCCAGTCATTGTAATATAGACATATCCAAGAGATACGGACCCTATGATGGCACTTACCAATACGGAACACAGGGTTCCTACCTGCATCACTCTTACCAATATGGACACAGAGAGAGGGACTACTTCACATAGAGCTACTAACTGAACTACTCACACAGATATACATAGAGTACATATAGAGCACCTCACATAGCAGACTCACACATAGAGCTACTCATCTACACATAGAGATACTCATTGAAGCTACACGTAGAGCTACACATAGAGCTACACATAACGCCTACACACACAGAAAGAGATATACATATATATACAGATATAGCGTAGAAAATACAATAGTCCCGGGATACTTGACTGTGGCTGCTGCGCTATTCAACTGCACTAATCAAAGAATGGGCTACCGGCAGCTAGCTATAGCCCGTATCTACCGAGCGAGGGGTAATATCCCTCCATAGATACAAGTAGACCTAGGGATTGGTAGATTAGGTGGTAAAGAACTGAGTTTACATTAATGAGTAAGTAGAGGCATGCAATGCATGAGAAGAACTAATATAAAAGGTATTCCTCTACTCTCTCTAGGGACTTAACCAACAACCCATGATGGGGCATGTATTTCTTCTTTTTCTGGTAATTGCTGCACTGAAGTATCTTCTACTCTTCCAGATGCTATACTTAACCTTTTATAAACTGAGTAACCTCATGATGATCTTATATTAGAGCCCTATACTATCCCTCCTCTTCCTCCAACTAGGTCATGACCTATGCCTAAGTGGGCCATCCCCATTATCCTGGATTTGAAGTCGAAGTAGGAATGTAAAGTCAGGACTAGAATGAGGAGGACGATGGAAAGCTTTTTTATGGAGGCATGCTAAATATGATGGGTTGGGACTGCACCTTAGTACGATGAGATGAGTTGGATGTGGAATGTACAACGATGAGTTCGACTATCACTAGGTGTTGCACGAACGAACGAAGTGCTATATCCATGGGTACGGATAGTAAATATACTGGTACAAATGTTGATTATTACCATTCTGACTTATCCCCCGACTGAGCTATTGATCCGTAGCCCGTGCCAGATCTGAGCACCTAATTCAGCTATTGATGTCTTCACCATACCGAATAGCCCTCCGCTCTACTCTACCAGATTAGCGTGGCGGTAGTAGCTCCATAGTAGCCCCTGTGCAAGCATCTTAGGCGTAATATGATACGCATACGCATACATAAGCATATCCGCTCATCGAGGACAGGTGGGGTAAGATGGATGAAATGTATCCTCATCCGTGGTTGGAATCAAGTCTCTACTAACCTAATCCAATCCCCGGCTGTTAGTCATCGCTCCGTGAAAGAGTAGGCGAATAAGCATCCGGCGAAGGCACAGCTAGCACACGGGAGGTGATGACACCAACCACACTCCTGGCTAGGTGCACTCTCGTCGATCCACCACAAAGGTTAACGACGTATTCGACCGAGTTTTGAACCAAAGGAAGGAAAGGGGGTCCACCAGCAGATTACCCATGTGCAAATCGAGATGCGGTCCGGTTCGAGCATATCCAGTTTCATATCCATATCTCGCAGATCCAGATTCTTCGATTGCATACCTATCAGCAGGAGCAGTACTTCCGAGCCACTCGAGAGCTTGTAGTTGCGGATCCTCCAGATCTCTAAGATGGAGTTGATCCCACGCTCTGCGCAGCAACTTTCCTCGTATATTAAGGCATTGGGTAGACAGCGGAGGCACAGGTTGGGACAGAGACTCTAACATCTAAGGCAGAGGCAGATGCAGTGAAAGCAGGAAAGGCATTGAGCCCCGTATCCCTTCCAGTTCTAGGGCGATACCCAGTGCTAGCAGCTGATTTTCCAATCGCATATAGAGTGACCGAAGCACGGGGAGCAGGAGATCCCATTACAGATTGAGTAGCGGGATCCCCAGCATCAGTAGCAAAGACAAAGTCAGCAGCAATTGCAGTTGAATCTGTTGATCTGGAACCAGCACTATCAATAGCAGTATAAGCAGAGGTGGTAACAGGAGCAGCAGGAAAGGTGGCTAGTTAGCCAGATGCATTTGAACCAGAACCAGTTTACTCACCTGCATTCGAGTCAACAGTTGACCCAGCATCCTTGTCATCACTTAAAGAGCCAAAGCCCGTGGACGGGGTGTAAGCCATTAATATTGGCTCCCTTGTGTGAGGGAGGAATGTCACAAAATGATTCTAAAGGGGCTTGACAAGGAACTACCTCATCAAGTTGACGACTAGGCCTATAAGACCGTAGAAGAGGAGAAGACGGAAGATCAATGGTTGCTGCTTCTCGTCTGCTGCGTCTGCTAGTCCAATAGCTATTCCAACTACGGCTAGCTGCTAGGAGAGGAACTCAAACTACTAGCTCGTACAAATAAGAAAAGCAGTTAGGAAGCCTTATTCCACTACCAGCACATTAAGGGAGAAAGTATTATTCCTCTCGGTTGTTTCTAAACGCTGACTGGTGGGCTAGGTGGGATTCAATCGATCAGAAAGCGGTCAAAGTCAGGTCAGACCGAGCTGGTTGAGCAGCAGGAGGAGAATCGGTCTAATCTCAGGTAAACCACAGTCGGAGTCATAAGGAAAGTACCAGTTGGACAGGGAGCACCCACCGGTAAAGCCATTTCTTGATCTTTCACAGCAGGCAATGGTTGATGGTAGTTCAAAAAGAGCTTCAGAAGGCTGGCCAGCACAAGAGAAAGCAGAAGGATAGCTAGAGAAGTGGGAGTCCTCCTTCTGGCTGAGTGGCGCGGTAGAGGGGGCTTACTAGCTGGTTTAAGTTGAAGTCCGATCAACCTAGCTGTTAAGTCCGAGTTTCAGTGGAAGTCCCCAGCGATGAGTGGCTATGCGACTGGCTTCTAAGTCCGAGCTTCCCCGCTATACCCGCTAACTGGTGTTAAGTCCTTTTATGAAGTGCTTCTTTGCTGGTAAGCTTGCAGAAGGAGCTTCACCCTGCCAGACAGCGCAGAGAGTCATCTTTCTAAGGAATAAACATGCATTTATCCCTCTATAAACATCATAATGGTAAATTCACTAGTGAAAGGGTGGCCTTACTTTATAAGCTGGTTATGCCCTTCCCTGTTACTATGAAACTAAGAAGAATTGGCTAGGCAAAATGGTATTTTAACGAGTGAGAAGGTAGCCTATCAGTTTGTTGAACCGTTCAAACAAATGGCTAGGGGATTGTTGGCGTCTTAGGTCGCCCGGTGAGCGACTGGTAAATTAGAAAGTGATAACCTAACCTGATAAGAACTAAGTGTTTGAGGGGAAGAAAGAAAGCGCTTTCAGTAACTATAAGGATAAGAAAAAGAAAAGCATAATTACATATCCCATTAGTGCTTGTTTGTGAGCTAGCGTGAATGGAAGTCAGTTTCTCGGATGCATACTAACACTGGCAGGGTCGGTTAGACTGAGACATGACAGCTTCGAGCAAGTCAGGTAACCAGTAGCCAGCCCAAGAAAGACAAGAGATTTCCACGTAATTATTACGCTGAGGGAGGCAGCATGAACTGCACTAACCGGTAAACCAGGAGAAGGGAATAATGTTCGGGCTCCGCAGGACATGTTCGGGCTGGGTAGGAATGCCTGCCTAACATAAATGGAATACTCTGTCTGGGCTGGGTAGGATCTTGCTAATAACATGGAAGAAGAATCTCGCTGATGGGATGAGTGTCGAAAGCTACGTGATATTCTTAGCCTTCTAAGGGGGGAGAATGTCGTCCCAAAGTGTGTATCCGTCTTACTTTCACTGTTATAAGTACGATTAGATTTAACTGGTTAGTTGTTAGATTGCCTAGATTCATCCAACTCAAAAATGTATGCTTGGAGTTAGGATGGTCATGAAGCTCATCCAACTATCCTTCATGTCTTTGAGGCGAACTCAATTCCCGCCCCTAAATGGGAGGAAAAGGTGGTTATGGATATGGAACAGAGCAAAGGGGAAGCTGCGGGGTATTATTATTGATCTGGATCTTTACGGTAAACAGGAGAAACGTATGCCCTAGACCTGGTCCTGCTACTGTAGGATCTATAGAAAGAGCTGCTAACTATGAGTATGAATATGGGTATGGAAGGGATATTATCGAAGCTACTGGTGTTGGATCGGACTATGCATCTATAGCACACCACTGTGCCTTGGAAGGATTGAAGTTGATGACTGAAGACGGATCTCTAAAGTGATAAAAGAAAAGTATAGAAAAAACAAGTATAAACCCATCTCTTTGGCAGGAGTAAAGCCATGGGGGTATAACCTTGCAGATGCATGGCAGGACCTATCGATAATAAATCCGCCTAAAAAACATAGGTAGTAAATCCACCACGCCTAGCAAATTGAGGCACGAAAGACCACATTTAGCTCATATTTCTTTGTATTCCCACATTAGTAATGAATGTATGTTTCCAAGCTTTAGTCCCATGCTCTAAGGCCTCCTGCCCCCTGCTCTTCAATCCAAGTGCAAAGCCTTAGTAACATAAATACTAATACAACTTACTATATAAGCTCGCATGGATTACGTTGAACTTTAACTTGCATCTCTACGTCCTGGCCATAAACAAAGAGAATAAATATATTTAACGGATGATATCATATCTACGTACATTGCTCCCCGGATATAATTCCACAAGCTTTATTTTTATGGTTCTACTATTGGCTACTTTGCTAATCCACTGTTGGGATAGGCGGCTCTAATTGGCCGATGATCCAAAGGAAACAGCTATGACACTATTATCTTTATGGAAATACAGTTTATACAACGCCCATCATTCATTCCCATACGGTATATGCCGAGAAATACCCAGTTGGTAGGTATTAACGAACGCTAGCTAGTTGATGCTGTCAATTGCTTTGAGGTTTTAAAAGGGAGGAAGTAAGGGGTCTGCAAAGCCAACAACAGATTTGACCAGGCAGGCAGTTCACTTGTAACTTGATGTCACAAAAACTTATCATTCCATGTCCGAACATAAATAATATAAAATTGAAGAATCCGCAAGTTAATAATATTAAGTATCTTCAACCAATATGGCAGGTAAAAACTTGCATATCTACGTTTTTATATATGAGACTTGCATCTATGTAAAACTTTCTTTTCGCATCTCTACGACCCGGAGGTGATGAGGGGGTGAGGGTACAAACCCTTCGACCGTTAGGGAGATACGCGAAGACCAGTCGGGAGAGGGTATAGTTCATATAGACTAAAATCCAGTTGGATGTGCCAATGTGAGATCCTTCTCGTCCACCCCGAACTAACATTTAAAGTAACAAAAACCCAAGAATGTGGAGTTTTTCAAATCTGTTGTA
>Ga0233336_1000149_pt1 | contig 12779 bp, 6 predicted proteins | sample GEONDECOMP225_FD_183636 | JGI IMG/M metagenome (GOLD analysis project Ga0233336, IMG submission 183636) | Leaf litter microbial communities from Shasta-Trinity National Forest, California, United States - GEON-DECOMP-225 | ecosystem: Environmental > Terrestrial > Plant litter > Unclassified...
GTGGGCCGGGGGGGGGGGGAGTAGGGGGTCCCCATTGACTAGATAAGCGCACCCTTAAAACCCTATCGACCGAGGTACGAGGTACATGAGAGCCGCCATCAATGACGAACCCTTCGACTCAGTAGTCGTACGAGGGAGATAGTGCGAAGGCCGTCTAGGGAGAGGGGGATTACCACTTCTCCCTCTTTATAAATCTATAAGTAATAGAGACTTAGTCTTTTGTCAATGCTTTATGTTATATTGTTGCCTTACCCTAGAATGATAGCTTTAGTCTTTATTTATTGCCCTAAGGTAAGGCGAGATAGAGACTATATCAGTAGCTTACAAGTAGTACAGCACTCCTAGCCCTAACTACAATTATTAGTGTGTTTAATATGCCCTAAGATTGCATATTCAGATTACTTACACAATGGGCAAAGTGAAACCAGTCACGAGGTACGAGGGTGGTGAACACCGGAGGGTCGTAGAGATGCGAGTTTGGTCGAGCCTCAGCGGGGTCCTTATTCTCTTGGAAGGCTAACAAAAACTATGGTGCCTGGGCCGAACCTGGTAATCGCCCAGCAGCCCGAGGATCCCCTATTTGGGTAAAAAAGTGGAGTACCTAGTATAATAGTGACCAAAGAGGATAAGTATCTAAGCCCATCCAATAAAAATTCATTTGAACTGGACTGAACTGAAAGGGCTATCTTTAAATTGTGGAATTGAGTGCATATAAACCACCTGGCATTACATGGAGTACCGGAATCTTCAGAACTACTAGTGAAGTCGTCTCAATTTGCCTGTTGAGACTGGTGGCTGACCAGCAGCTAGCAAATAAAATCTGGACACTTCCTTCCTATCGGCGGACTTAGCGGACTTATTGGAATGATATTTTCTATTTTACTATTGTTTTATTACTAGGCTAAACTACTAGGAATTACCTGCAATGCTCAGCTATTTGATGGAGACCTATGGGTGGCTGCATGGCTAAATCAATATGCTCAATTGGTATTGTAACCAAGAATGTCTTCTGGTTTAACCAGACTAACCCTATTGCCTGCTCCGAACCAACCAAGTAGTTCATGTCTAAGTCTCATTTGTTGGAAACAGTGGTGGGATTTTATCCTTCCTCCTCTATTCTCCTCTATATTATTGAGATATAAAAAATGAACCCTTACTTCTCAGAGCGTAAGCGGCGAGTCCCTGTGAGAGTGAAAGCTCTCTATATAGAGTGAAAAAGCCTTTGTTCTGTACGTAGAACCAACCTCGAAGGGTAAGCTCCTCTATTTGGGTCTGGCGGTGTATCTATCTGCCTGTCTGGATAGGTCTCGCGGCTTTGTAATAACCATTCCAATCCAAGCAATCAAGGCAGGTAGGTACTCCGGGGACTCCTATAACTGGGTACTTAACAACCAGGGCTTGCTTCATAAAAAAGGGGGCCTCTAGGGCTGGTACTCCATACAATACTTACCAGGCAGTACAGGTAGGGCATTCGAGTCATGACAGTCCGGCAAGGCAGGGCATCCACCAGGGCTTCCAGGCAATTATCCCAAGCAGGTAGGCGGGGAATATTCACCAGGTACTTAGCAAGATACTCTACCAGGGCTTTCAGTTTCAAAAGAGCTACACTATATGAATAGTGAGTGGGCTCCTACCTCGCCCCCCCTCACCCTCCTTAGGTCGGGTGAGTCATTCTCCTCACTATATGATTGGTTACTCCGCCAGAGTGTTGGATAACTTATTCCTCTTTAAGAAATGACTCAATAAACCTCACCTTATACTGCCCTTCACCCTAGGATATGGGAGTTATGCTATCTATAACCCCATCATGTTATGAAGCCAGCCAGGACAACTCAAGTAGGCAAGCATGGCAGGCATTCTATTAACCCTTTTTTAAAAACCTACCTTACTTTGATAACAAAGCTTTGCTTTAAGGGTGCCACTCACTCATAGCCTCTCATTTATTGCCAGAAGTCATAATCATTAACTATACCTCTTTATTCTTGTTTTTTTATGGTATGCCCTTGCACCCCGGCCCACCACTTATGCTGATAGGAAGGACATGAAGAGAGGTTACCATTGTTTCAACCTGAAGACATACATTAAAGTAAACTAGCCCCCTCCTTTTAGCTCCCAGCGAAGAAGCTTTTTGTTTTGTCCATTCTTGTCAAAAGAAAGAGAAGAATAAAGATAGAGTGCCTGTTCCATTTCCATTCAAGCCTAAATAGGTTAAATAAATGAGCTTTCTTTAACCTTGCCTTTCTATCTAAAACCTTTTGAGTTTCAATATCTCATTCAACGTCCCGTTCCAACTCTAACAAATTATCACTAACTATCACAACTTGTTCTAATGAGCTGTAGTGCAACTCATACAAGCTTACTTCTAAGAGCTCTAGTGAATAAGCTATAAATAGAGCCTTAGTCTCCCATTCTTTTGGCCCGTCAGATTGAACTTTAAAGTTGCTTATTGGGTGGGGAGGCTTATCTGTCTGTATTCTTTCCATCCTATGGGTACCTTGCCCAGACCGGATAAAGCTGTATAAAACTAAATGGGATACCCTGATCTTTTCATAAAATAACATGCAGGTTTAACCCAAATGTGTATGTCCGCACATGCTGGATACACAGAGCCAAAAAATGGAGAACCCAACTGTTACTGCTGAGATAAACTAATTCCCGGTGTCATTTACCACTGCTGATACCCCCAGATACGATCATCGCCAATCATAGCCACCAACAAAGCTCACATTTCCGGTCATTTTAAGATAGAAGTCATTATTGATAGCCGATAGTCGATGCCAGGATGCCGCTTGACGATCCAAGAGTCAATGCACTCGATCCAGGTGTCGATGCTTTCTTTTATGTTTTGATCCGATATTGTCAGTAATTTCATTTAGGTTCTGAGGAGCATCCATATTGCTTGTCGTTGAAAGAAAAGGTCAGGTAAAGTAAGGTAAAATGCTGAATTGTTCCCCTTGCGCTTCAAAAGGAAGGAGTACAGAAGATAAGCTTCGAACCGGATATGGTAGTGAAGCATAGCTGCTACTTTCTTTGATGATGGATCGCTAGCGCTTGTTGGTATGTTGGTGGTCTCATCAATAGCGCTTGCCTGTCGTGGAAGGTAAGGTCCAGTCAAGTCAGGTAAGGTAAAGTCAAGCCACGTAAAGTCAAGTCAAGTCGGCTTAGGTCACGTCAGGTGTGGATATACAAGATAACCTGAGCGAGGAAGCTGGTCGAAATCGTTATGATAGAATGTTAGGCTGGTTAAACCTGGGGCTTTACGAACACGGAGAATGCGCGCTGGGAGAAGAACCCGGCTGGCCCAAGAAACTTCCTTTAATAAGAAATGAAAAGAAAAGGGCTGGTCGACTCCCGATTTATCTCTCAATAAAATCTCCGGTCACTAACTGGCTTCTGGGAGGCCCTCTTATTACAATGCTCCTTCCTGATACGGGGGGGCCGGCTGCTATTAAAATAAATTATGGCGATACTTCGTGATCCAATGGAATAATAATACAGAGGAGGATATCACCTACAGAGACGCATAGTACATGTAGAGAGGTTGGTTACACTATTAGGTTACACGTTTAGCTACGATGATGAGGTACGACGCCAGAGCTTACATGATTATATACCTACTGCTTGCTCAAGGGGCTATAGTAAACCTGTTTGTTCTCTCATCACCTGGTTAGTAGTAATCTTCATAACCAGTTAACCTAACTGCTGCTGCCATCTCATATATGTTGAGAGAGAACGATCAGCAGGCAGGTTGCCCTAGGTGTTAATATTACTAACTGGTTGAAGAGATACCATAGACTAAATCTCCTTGAGCATTGCTGTTTGATGCGGCACCTTATTACTTCCTCCCCTTTCCAGTAGTTCGGATGCGCCTGATTTGTTCCTCCCCGGTGCGTGACCTTCAATCGGGTGTGTTAGTTATTTACCGGGTGGATGTGGCGTCGTGTTGAAAAGCCGGGTCTCTCTTTTCTTGTGGGCCTTATCTTATTGGCCGATGGTGCCGTGGGCAGTGAATCATATTGGGAGTTAGATGGGGACTGGTGAGATACAGGGATAAAGGTAGAAATGGAGTACTGTTGTAGGCATATTGTTTCCTTCCTTAAATCCTCTTTTACAAACACTGTTTAGGTAGATAGCTGATTGACACGTAGATACCCTACATAGCCAGTCATAGGCAGACAGAAGGGCATTGTAAGCCAGTAATTGCTGGAATGAGATGATACTTTACTAGGCTACTCTCGGCTACTGAATGGGCTACTTGGCTTTGATATCGGATGTGAAAATGACCGGCACTGGGGTTTATCTTATAGAAACCCACTGAGGTTATATCCTATATATGAACTTTACAGAGGTTGCACAGGTTTCCAAGGTCTCTTTTCTCCTTGGGGCTTCCTTTCCCCCCTTCGAAAGCCTACATGGCCACACTTCAAATTGCATCTCCACATCACCACATCGGAGCAAAGGCGATGAATCAATTGGAAAGAGGCAGGGTCAATAGCTTGCAAAATATGTGGGGTATTAGCCCTAAAATAGAGGACGGATATAGTAACTGGTAATTTAACTACTTAAATATGGCATATGTTAGAAGTGGGGGGGTCTTTAGTCCCTTCCTTTCATCATGTAGGCCCAGCCAGGTATTCCCTAAAAGCGAGGTGATTAAATTAATGGGTTGGCGGGTGTTCTTCAATCATCGGTGTGCAATTCAGGTTCGGGGTGAACTGTCGCTGTTAGGAACTCACTACAGATGTGCTGTGCCGTGCCATGTCTCATGTTTGTTTCAATTGACAGTGCTCCGTGTCGTGCCGTGTTGTTGACACTACTCTGCGATAGCCAGCCAAGTTTATGGAGTTAGGGTGGGTACCATGCCTTCATTTGTGGAAAGCGGTATCACTTTCAAATAAGGCCAGGAGGGCAGCAGAAGGAGGCTTATGCGGGGTTAGGGTAAAATGAAAAAGAAATGATTTGAACAGCTAATTGAATCACCTCGCTTATCTAGCTGCATTAGCGTAGTAGAGTCATTGCTTAGATAGGGTATTTTGTTTATTAACATGCTTCCTTTATCAGGACCGCTTGCTCCTCCTATTCCTTTCCTACTCCTTCCTTCTCGGAGTTGCAGCTCAGGATAGATAATTTGGAAAGGCAGATAGAAGTGAGGCAAGTGCTGGTGGGATACTACGCTTTGATACTCCGCTACTTGGCTTGGATACTTTTTCTATAAAACAGCCAGTGATTCCAGATAGGAAGAAACCACGGAAAATCCAAGTCATTCTCCTCCTAGGTCTGCCTTATTATCCAATTATTAAGCCTCAATGGAATCCACATAGACAACCTCCCCAAATACTCTTGAAAGGCTGACTTTGACTTATCGGAGTTAATAATCCATTTATCCTTATTGGAGTTCCGGACCCAAAGCTGAGAACACATAGTTTTACAGGAAACTACTAATGGATACATCACTTTTGCTGACTTCAATTCCCACTGGCATTCCACGATCCAACGATCCATCCGTGGCTTCTAAGGCTCTCCATGGCTGACCTACTAGGTGATTCCAGTTCTCTGGCTCCAGGTCTATGTCTGGCAAGTGAAAGAAAGGCAAGGGAGTGTGTGAGGGTATTGGTACTGATCAATAGGTAAAGGTGATGTAGCTATAGCGCTGAGTAACAGATCATCTACTCTATGGCGGGCTAGGTATTGTATTCAGATCAAAGAGTAAGGGCTTCATGAACTGCTTCCCTATCCTATCCCCTATTCGCTATGCCCACCCTTTGGGTGCTCCTGAGGTCTTCTAGCATTTCCTTGTAAGCATGATGCTAGGGCTGTAAAGAGAAAGTATTATTTCTGGCAGGTGTATGGTATTCCCAAGGTCTTCAGATTCCTCTACTAATACTGTGCCCTACAGCTACAGATCACGCCTTCCTGGCTGGCATCTAGTGGCTCAATTGTCCTAGCCTAGGTGCTTGGCAGTAAAAGAAAGAAGGGTAAGGGGGTGTGGGCTTAATGAAGATTGAACAAGAACATTGGGGCTCTAGCAGCATGAACATAGAGGCTCTACGCAGGCATTCTATCTTGAGAAAAGGGTAAGGGGTTAAGGGCTTCTTAATGAAGATAGGGGCTCTACGCTAGCAGCACTAAGGCTCTACGGTGGGAGATAAAAGGTGGTAAGGTAAGGGTTGATGAACGTATTCCCATTCCCCTCTGCAAGATAAAATTGTATCCGGCACTAACAGCTAGCTCCTGGTCTGGTATACGTTTCCATTCCACAGATGGTCTAGGGCAGCTCCCTAAAGATAAAGTATTAAGGTGTATGTCCGAGGTAAGGTTTAATAAACCGATTCCCAGTTGTGCATAATCGCATAGCATCTGATCCGGATACAGGTGTTGTAGCATTCCGTTCCTTCCTTGGTAAGCATGGTCTAGGGCGAATAGAAAGGGTTATAAAAGCAGGTGGATATTCTTAAAAGGTAAGGGCTTGGCTGATTCCGATTCTTCCCATTCCGATCCAACAATCCAAGATCCCAGGAACCAATCTGTTTTTATTCCATTCTAGCAGTGCCTTGTAAGACCACCAGATGTGGCTAGAGCTGGTACATAGACTGTGTTATTTTGGCGGGTGTATAGTCGTCTTTCCAAAGTAAGGGCTTCATGAAGCGATTCCGATTCCGATTCTGATTCTGATCCAACGAATCAGCGATGAACCGATCCTCGGCTTCTGCTTTTTTCTAAGGCTCAAAACGCTTATGCTTTTGTTACTGACCCAGTAAGTGATTCCAGGTCGTATCTGGCTCCAGGTCTTTAAGGCAAGTAAAGAAAGGGCAGGCAACAAAAAGTCTTTCTTCATTCGGCGAATAGAGAATAAATAAGGTAACTAAGTGTGTGTAAGTTGGTGTATGAAGGGAATGATTATCCTGGGTCGGGGTAAATGCCTGATTATATATGTAATAACGCGAATTCAAAAATTTCATTTCATAAATAAACTATAATTACATTGGTGATTCCGGGCTCCTAAGGCACTACCGGCTCTAGGCAGGCAGGTTCTATAAGGTAGTAAGGAAAGGGTTTCTGAAGCAAATCCTTCTCCCCGATTGGCTATAGGGTCTCCGCCATCCGATGTTCCTGATCTTGGTAGATTCCCTCCCTAGTAAGCATGCAGTTGCAAGGGCTGTAAGAGAAAGTGTTTTAACAGGCAGGTGGTCTTGTTAAGGTAAGGCTTATGAAGCGATTCCCTATTTAAACTCCCCGATCGATCCCCTATAAGCTATCCCCGCTCTTGCTTCTGCCAGCACATCCAATCTGATCTGGGACATCAACAGGTGTGGTATCATTCCGTTGTAAGGCATGTGTGGTAGCTCGGGCTTTAAAGAGAAAGTAATTAAGGCAGGTGGGCAGTCTGAAGAAGGTAAGGGTTGCTGAAGCGATTTCCTATTGGCTATCCCCTGATCCATTCTCTACTTGCTATCCGCCATCCGGTAACTGCTCCTAGTCTGTAAGCATTCCCGTTGTAAGCATGGTGCTAGGGCTGCTGCATATAAAAGTCATTCTAGCGGGTGGGTAGCAAGGTGAGGTTTCCAGGCGGGCAGTAAGTATTCAAGGGCCTAATAAACTCTAAGGGCTCTGGCAGGTAGTGTCTAGTGAGGTATTCTACTGGCTGGGGAAGGGCTAATTCCTATTCCCAAAGCAAATTCCCATGGCCATGTGTATTCGCATTAGAATTTCCACCCAGTTGCATCCAACGATCCAAGATTGCAGGATCCCACCCAGCCCAGGCTTTTAAGGCTAAACATGTCCTGACCTAACCTAGTTGATGGCTGTTCTAGGGCTAAAGATCTACTAGTTCTAGCAGGGGTAGCTCATATATGTAATACCTGGTTGCTTGGGTCTTCCTGGCTTCATAAGAGGCTGGCACACGTACCCGACCCAACCCGACCCGATCCGAGTAGTTCTAAAATAAAGTAAAAGTGTTCTATTATATACGTAATAATAAAGATTCCTAGAAAGGTCTATTCTATCTTGTTTTCGGGCCTGTTCACTCAGTGCCTTCCTGATTTGGGGCTCCATATGAAGGCACAGTGAAGAAGGTTCCTTTGCTTGTTCTTGTGAGCTACAGCGAAGAGGTTGATTGGACCAGGACGAAGGGCATTACTACAGTGGAACTGATAACGCTAACGCGTTCCTATACTTGAGCTATTGTATTTTCTACGCTATTTTGTAATAATTGTATATCTCCGTATATATATATAACTCATTTGTGTGTGTATGTAGATATGGCTCATTTTATTGTGTTATGTTATGGGCTGACTGCCTTCAGTATCCGGGCCTCACCCCAAACGTGGGCTGTTGTCCGTGCGGTAAGTGAAAGGGGATCAGGCGAGTAGGAACTGTGTTACGGTAAGTGAAAGGGGATTAGGTGAGTGGGAGTAGGAACCCTGTTCCATGTGCTGTTTACAACGATGTGCATGGATGGGGCAGGGCTAGCGAGACCTCACATAAAGAGCGAGTTACTATAGCTCGTTATATACGATTCACCAGTTTAGGATCATACGCCAGTCATTTCCGATCATTGCCAGAAGGTCGCTTATTGCCAGCCGGTCCTAGTCAGCCAGTCAGAGCCATTGATAATAATTTTTTTATTTATTTATTTCAATATTGTTCCGCCTCACACACATAATCCGTACGTCAACTGTTACATTAACTAAAGATATTATGAAATAAATTATATATCAACGTATAGCCTTTGGCTGTGCGTCTTCATCCTCAAGTCAAGGCGCGAAGTGAAAACCCTCTAAAATCGGGTCTATATTAAAACCTAGGTTGCGGGGGGTCTGAATGGATCATATGGGTTAAATAAATCAAATTTGGCTTTAGCAAAAGAGCTTCGTCCCAGCAAGTTCTGAATGCTCAGGAATTCCATCCATCACTTGCCCGACCTAAGTGTCTCCGCCCGACCTAATAAGTATTACGGGGAAAACAAGCGTAGTACGGGTCAAGCAAGGTGCGGAGCTACTTTTCCGCACACATTGTAATTACATATATAAACTAAAAGGCGAGATAGATAAATAACATATAGAAATGCAAGGCACGGAGCGGTGAAGTGCGGAGCAAGAAGATTCTAATCTGATATAAATACCGGCTCGGCTTCGTTCGAAGATTACCATCTGAAGCACCACCTAGCAGGTTGGGTGGTTCCGGTCGATATAAAGCTTATTAGATTGGTTTTTACTAAGGTGAACCCTTGTTTGGAAGGTGTCGGATACAAATGAATCTACCGGAGTATCAAAGTATAATTTAGCTTTAGGCAACTCGATTCATTATAGCGTGTCAGGTGATTCCTTCCTTCCAAGAAGGTGGGAGCATAAGAGGCGCGTAGCTAGTGAGGAGCGAAGCCTTATTCAAAGTGAAGATTGGATGGGTTGCTCAATAAGTGGGTAGGTCAACTCGAAAACCGTATCAGATGCGTCTTTTCCTAAAGCAACCCTGGTGTATTCAGGTTCGGGGGCATATTATTATCTGGGTTTCCGAACTCTAAATTGGCTTTAGTAAAATCGATTCATTCACGCAGTTAAGATGATTCCTTCCATAAGGCCAAGAGGGCAGCATAAGAGGCACCCGGTTCTAAGATTAAGGCACCAGATTGGGGTGGTCCAGTAAATTCCGAAAAGTTTATACTCTGGGGTGTTTCCTATAATAGAACCCTTCGTTGGCATGTTTTGAGGCATAATCTTCTATCAACCAAGTGTCTAAATGTAAATTATCATTAGGGAAGTCGATTCCTGATAGCCTTTTAGGTAATTCCGCATCGTTCCTTCCATCCGTCTCTCCATCCCATAAACCCGTGGCTTCTAAGGCTCAAGATTCCTGATTCACACTAGGCTAGGTGATTCCTTCCTTCCAGTTCTATGGCTCCAGGTCTCCAAGTGGGTGCGGGTATAAATAAAGGTCTAGTCTAGCCCCTGCCTACTGTCTATGGCTGGCTCAAGAAGAGGTTGGGCTCCCTCCATGCCAGGCCACGAGGATAAAGTAAAGTGTATTCCAGGTGAGTGAATGGGTCGTACTCCCCCATGGTGCTGGGTGTCCGGGCATGAAAAAGAAAAGGGTAAGGCTGATGCAATTATTCCATGCCACCATCCGATCCACCAGCCCATCCACCCGGGACGTAATATATTCTAAGTAAGGGAGTAGTAAATCAAAAGTTCCCACGCACGATTGCCGGCAGTGGTTAATCAATAAAAGTGGTTCCAAGGATCCCACCAACAGAGCTGTCCAACTGAAGTATGGGGAAATAAGAATCTGTCTGTGCCGTGCCATCCAGCATTCTAATTGTTAGGAAAGGGAAACCCTCTCGGCTAATCAACCATTCATCCGGTGTTTCTAATCGAAGGTAAGTAGCTCTCTGATGGCCTGCTCCTTGTATACCTCCCTGGCAGCTCCATATCAAGTATGTAAGGTGGGTAGTCTAACAAAGGAAAGGTCTTATGAGACTGTCTCAAAGAAGCTGTTGTTCCAAAGGTATTCTGTGCCTACAAAGACCTCATGGGGCTCCGATAGACCAATCTCTGTCTGGTAGCGAGTGTCTGTCTAAAGAGAAGGTAAGGTCTGATCGCGGTACTAAACAGGTATTTATTCCTGACGTAATGCATAACTAAAAGGTCCTAGGGTTAAGGAGAGAACAGAGTAAGCATGCTGATTCCCCAAGGTGTAAGGTGAGGGCTAACATCAACCCATCCCAAGCAAACAAATAAGGTGCTCCAAAGGATTCTAGCATTTCCAGTTCAGCAAGTTCTAGGGCTAGTAAAGAGAAAGGTATTTCAGGCAGGTGTATTATATCGAAAAAAGGTAAGTAGTGGTAGCCTCCTAAAGCTTGGAAGACCTCATGAGATAGGGCAACTAAATATAATGTCTTTCTGACAGGTGTATTGTCTGAATAAGTCAAGGTATTAAGAGACTGTTCCTCCCTCCCCGACAGGTATTCCTGGTCTAATTCCTGGGTAAGTGACTGATCCAATAAACCCGGAGCTTGTAAGGTCTAATGACCCGATCGATTCCAATTCCGATCCAACGAACCAACCAACGATTCAAGGATCCAATCCGTGGGTTCTAAGGCCTGATAGTAGTGTCTCCAAAGACCTAATGTTGTAAAGCCAGTAAATAAGTATATCTGTAAGGTGGGTGTGTTTCCAAGGCTTACCTAAGTTCTGTAGATCCCACGAGAAAGACTACTAGCAGTTCTAAGGCTCCAGGTCTAAATCTAGCAGGTGAAAGAGTAAACCAAGGAAGGTAGTAAGGCCATACCTGAAAGCTAGGGTATTCTTCCTGGCTTTAAAAGGAAATTCCTGTGTTAGGGAGCACTCCGACTCCATATCCTAGGTGAAGGCGATAAGAAAGGTTAGGCGCGGTCTAGGACCCAAACAAACATCGATATAAAAGAGGGCTAACTGCCTCCCTTCTTCCTAAGATTAATAGCCTTACGCGGCGGTTGGTTCGTGAAAGACGTTGTGGCAAGCAAAAGTGTTTTCATATTATATACGTAATAAGAGTAAATTCTAAAGCCCGCTGGCCCGCCCGATCTGATCAGCCTGCCCTGCCTGTTCTGTGTTCCGCCCGCTGAGCAAGCCGTGTCCCCGCTAGGTCTCTATCTCTTTGTCGGCTTTCGATCGTAAAAGCATCCCATCGAAGGTAACTAACTGGGCATCCCCGTAAAAGGTAACTAACTCACTGGCTTCAGGTAGTCCCTAATCAAGAAAGCTCCCCCCTGCTCTGTTGTTTGAGGTTTATTCTCTTACTCTGTTCCACTGTAGTGTTGAAGTGGTTGTTTTCTCTCTTGCTCTGATGAAACTCTGATGAAGGAAGGGGGAAAAGTCATCATACTGCCCAACATACATGCTCATAAGGGGGTTTTTCGTCTTATCAGGCCGGGCTACGCTCAACTTATAGGACAAACTAAAAGGAAATAGCGGGGAAGAGAAAAGAAGGAGCATAATTCCTAGCAAGCAGAGTAGCACCAACAGCACCAGTTTAACCGGGTCATTCATTCCCGGGAGCATAATTTCCAGCACCAATTTCACCATCCCCCTTCTTTGGTCGGGCTCGCCCTATCCTAAATACCAGGAGCAAAGGGATTCCCCCCAACGCAAGCAGTGGCACAACCAGTGGTTGAACCAGTATTCTAAGGATCATTCAAATAAGCACCAGTGAATGGAAGGTAGGGTGATCACCAGGGTAACTATTCAATCAGTAGCGGGAAACATACAAGCTTTATGAACGCTCCTCAACAACAAGGGACAAGAACTCCCGCTAAGAACTCCTGCCAAGAACAATTAGCTATAAGCAAGCGACACAGGAAGGAGGGTGTGGTAAATAATCTGAGTATCCCATCTGAATAACCAAGTGGAGTAGCCATAAAGGACCTCCTATTAAAATGAAAAGGTAGCACTTGATTGAAAAGCAGTTCGTTAGTTGCTCCCCGGCCATGTCTCTAAGGAGTGGGAGGACGTCAAAAGCATCTCCTTATTTCAAAATGCTCCTAGTTACCACACCTCTGGGACAATTTTTCCACCCGATCCGTAAGGGAATATAATAAGTAATGGCAATATAGCTACTCAACGGGACTAATAACAGAGAGGGGCATAGGATGACAGTCATTTTATTTACCACATGCTCAGGAAGGAGGGTGTGGGATTCTATGTGCGCTATCTGTTCTAAATACACCGTTACCAGTTAGTTCGACGTGCACAGGAAGGAGACGTTTTTACGTGTGTTACCTGTTATTGATAACACGTGCCCAGTGA